>Ga0193955_1001139_pt1 | contig 13034 bp, 8 predicted proteins | sample BB_6_MG_FD_140343 | JGI IMG/M metagenome (GOLD analysis project Ga0193955, IMG submission 140343) | Microbial mat bacterial communities from the Broadkill River, Lewes, Delaware, United States - BB_6_MG | ecosystem: Environmental > Aquatic > Freshwater > River > Microbial mats | place: USA... | reverse complement strand
TTTTCTGAACATACATTTATACACTAAATGTATAGGTAAAACTAAACATCTTATGAATGTTAAGTAGAAATTTCTTGTAGTATTAAAAGCAATATAGTTTAATTAAAGACAACGTTGTTTTTTTGGTTGGGATATCGCTTGTATGTTATTAAACACACCTGAGTGGAAGTCACTCGTTAATCATTATAATAAAAATGTTCATATTCAAATGCGAGATTTATTTTCGCTTGAAAAAGAGCGTTTTAAAAATCTTTCACTTTCAGCGGTTGGTATAACACTTGATTATTCTAAAAACCGTATCACTGATGAAACGATGTACTTGCTGATGAATTTAGCGAAATCATCTGATTTAGTAAATAAACGCGATAGTATGTTTAATGGGTCATCGATAAATACTACTGAAAATCGTCCTGTTTTGCATACAGCATTAAGAAATTTTTCAAATAACCCCGTGTATGTTGATGGTCATGATGTGATGCCACAAATACAAGAAACACTTGTTAAAATTGAAAACTTTGTCAAGGATGTATCGTTAGGTCATAAAGTTGGTTATACAGGCAAAGCTTTTACTGACATAGTTAGTATAGGTATTGGTGGTTCCTTTCTTGGCCCTAAAATAATGTCGGAAGCATTGAAACCTTTTCATCAGCCTCAATTAAAAGTGCATTTTATTGCGAATGTTGATGGTTGTCACATTCAAAATATTTTAGATAAAGTTAATCCTGAAACTACACTTTTTATTACTTCTTCAAAAACATTAACAACACAAGAAACACTGCGAAATACACTTACTGCTAGAGATTGGTTTGTTAATACAGCAACATCAAAAAGTATTAAATATCATTTTGCTTGTGTTTCTTCTAATGTGGAAACGGCTCAAAAATTAGGGATAGACAAAGAGAATATTTTTCCAATGTGGGACTGGGTTGGTGGTCGTTATTCAGTATGGTCTGCCATTGGCTTACCTTTGGCGTTAGCCATAGGCTTTGATAATTATCAAGATTTTTTAAAAGGTGCGTTTGAAATGGATGAGCACTTTACAAAAGCACCATTAGAAAACAACATACCTGTTATTCTTGCATTATTGGGTATTTGGTATCGAAATTTTTATGGTGCTCAATCACAAGTATTATTACCTTATTATCATTATTTACGGGGTTTACCTGCATATATTCAACAACTAGATATGGAGAGTAACGGTAAGTCAGTTTCAATTACAAACGAGCCGTTAGCTTATGATACTGGTCCTATTATTTGGGGGAGTGAAGGTACTAATGGGCAACACTCGTTTCATCAATTAATTCATCAAAGTAAAACACCCATCCCCGTTGATTTTTTAATGCCATTAATTCCCCATTATGATGTTGAAAACCATCATGATATGTTGGCCTCTAATTGTTTTGGCCAAAGTCAGGCTTTAATGGCAGGGCAAACTTTACAAGAAGTTAAGTCAGCAATGATCAAAGCTAAGTGTGATATGACGGAAATAGAAAACTTGTCAACCCATAAAGTTATGGAAGGTAATAAACCAAGTAATACTATTTTATTTGAAAAATTAACGCCTAAGGTACTTGGTAGTTTAATTTCGATGTATGAGCATAAAGTATTTGTTCAGGGCGTGATATGGAATATTAATTCTTTTGATCAGTGGGGAGTGGAATTAGGAAAATCACTTGGTAATAAGGTGTTGAGTAAAATAACTGATTCTTCTGAGGAGTTAAATATGGATGATTCAACCAATGAATTAATTAAACTGTACAGAAATCGCTTTAATTGTAATAGTTCTCATGAACGGTCATAAATTAAATTCCTTCATTATAATATAGTTAATGACACTGTAAAAATATGAGGAGTTCATCTATGTACCCGCAAGCAATAAAGCGCTTGCGGATACATGAGTTATTTATTTTATAGTGTATTAAATACTACAATTAAATAACAAAGGAGATGCTATTTTATTTGTGACCCGTTATCTATTTTTTGAAATGCTGTCGCATAGCACCTAAAAGCATAATTATCAGCATTATTGATATCGCTTGCCAAATAAAGTAATTAGATTCAGTTGTTTGTTTTTTACTTTGTTTTTCAAGTTTTTGGCCTTCAACCTGTTTATTTTCCTTATTTTGTTCAGCTTTAATTATTTGTTGCTGGTTTTGCTCCTTTTGTTTATTTGTTTGCTTGGCCATATCTTTGAGTGTGGGTTGTTGTAATAGGGCGGCTAAACCAAAACCTGTCGCAAGTTCGTTAACATTTTCACGTAATGCATCGTTTTGTACAATTAAATCGTAGCGATTTACTATGTCAATATACCTTTCAACTAGTTGCTTTAAGCGCTGAGGATCTGCTTGCCAATAGTCTTTACGTTCAGCTTCTAGCATTCTTGTCATTATACGGGCAACGGCCGCTGGGTTGATGTTTTCAAACCACTTATCTAATTCAATATTAAGTTTGTCATTAACATAAATATCGAAGTATTCATCCCATTGATCATTTCTAACTAGGTTAGGATCTACCACTTGCCAACCAAAAAAGTTGTCCATTTTTGATGCCAATGACACAGCACCAGCGTAGCCTTCTTTTTGCATTTCTTTTATCCAACGAGGATGAAACATGCGCGTTCTAAGTTCTTTTGCCATAAATAAAGCGGCATCTTCTGGTTTAGCGTTGGTAGCATTGCGTAAATTTGAAATCATCATATCAGGACTTTTCCCATCAATATTACGTACAGCTAAACTAATACCACCAAAGTACTCAAACGGATCATCTGAACTTAACATGCCGAATAAGTTTGATGAACGTGAGAATGAGGCTATATCTGTACCTGATAATTGTTTCGCGTAAAGTTGAATGTCTTTTCCTTGTGAATCTTTTGCTTTTTCTCCCCAACGTGCGCTGTCGCTACCAAAGAAAAATCCCATTTTACCTAAATAATTATCTGATATTTTCTTATCAGTCTCCCAGGTATCACTTGCCCACGCTGGGCCATCAACACCCGAGCCATAGTCACCTGAAGCATTAGAAAATACGCGAATAGTTGACAAATACTGGGCTTCGTCAGCGTCAATGCCTTGTTCTGTTAATTCGTTTTGAATACGTTGGCTATTTAAAGCCACATGATTTTCAAATTTATTATCCCATATTGAGTCGCTGTCTTTTTTTAATTCAGCTACTTGTTTAACGGCGTTTGCTAGCAATTGAATGACACCTGGAAAAGCATCGCGATATAAGCCAGTAGCAGACAATACAACGTCTATGCGGGGGCGTTTTAATTCGCTGTAAGGAATAATGTCTGTACCGATTATGCGTCCACTAGCGCTCCATTTTGGCGTAACTCCCATGGCATACAATACCTGTGATTCTAATACACCGTAATGGCGCATGGTTTCTATTGACCATAATGAAAATGCCATTTTGTCAGGAAATTTACCATTTTTTTTCTGATAGTTATGAATCATTTCATCTACTAATTCTTTACCTTGTTCAAACGCTGCCTTGGTAGGTACTTTTGATGGGTCAAAGCCATACAAGTTGTAGCCAGTAGATAATGATTCAGGGTGACGAATAGGATCGCCACCTGTTTTAACGGGAATATATTTATTTGCTAAAAAATCACTCATGGCTTCTAATTCATGAATGCCAGTCATTGCGTGGTAAAGGGTTTTACCACGTTTAACAAAGGTTGATAATTCTTCACTAAGTGCTTTTGGGGCAATAGGTTGAGAGTGTTTGTGATCGTTCTGGTTAGTCTTTGAATTAACAATATAGTCTTTTACAAAATTAAAATCAGCTAATTGGGTAATGTCTACTTCATCTTGTATATCATTTGTTTTTTCATGGTGACTTTCATCTGAATTGTCTAAATGATTATAGTATTTATGTTCAAATTTACTGGCGTGCTGAGTAAACTCCTTTCCTAACATTTGAATTAAGGTAGTTATTAGTAATTCTTGTTCGGCAAGTTGACCAAAAGTATGTAAGCCTAATGGTTGATTGGCACTAGCGAGCGCTTCTAAATGATTATGCAGGTCGTCAAAAAAAGTATCGTAGTCTTTATCTATTTTGTCTTTTTCCCAAGCAATATCTTTGCAAATATTGCTGCTGAAACATAATTCTACAACTTTCTTAGCTGTTTTTTGTTTTACCCCGCCTTGATCTAATGATTTATATTGATGCATTAAATCATGTAAATCACTCATGTCACCGTGCAAACCCGCGGCAGCAAAAGGAGGTGTCATGTGCGAAATAACGGTTGCGCGTCCACGGCGTTTAGTTTGCATGGCTTCACCCACATCATCAACAATAAACGGATACACAACAGGTGTATCCCATACTGCTAGATTACCTTGATCATAAATAGATAAACCACGCTCTTTACCTCCTAAATACTCTTGTGAACCATGTGTTCCTAAATGCACTATCGCATCACTTTGCCAGTATTCACGGGCGTAAAAATAAGCCGCTAAATAAAAATGATTCATAGGCACAGTTCCTTGATGGTAAACAGCCGTTTCATCATTTTTTTTGTCGGTGCGCGGTGGTTGACGCATTATGAGTATATTACCATCGCGAATGCGCGGTAGAATGAAATAGTATTCCCCGTCCTGCTCTACAGCCATAAAGTGATCTTTAGGATCTCCCCAATAATCACTAATGGGGGTTGATACTTCTGCAGGTAGACTGTTAAACCAAGCAAGATATCGCTTCATTGGCATTAATTCAGCTAGATCATCATTAAGTAATTGGGTTAATTGATAATCGCGATAGAAGGGATCTAAAATACGGTTAACATTGTTGGTAATGTATTCTTGAGTTTGTTGGCCTGTCACGTAACCTTTTTTAGCCAAATGTTGTTTAATAGACGTTAAACTTGCAGGCACATTCATAAAAGAAGCCCCAACATCTTGATCGCCCCAAATAAATACAGTTAGTTTTTTATTTTGATTAGTTTTATATTTTAGTTTGACTAGGTTTATTGCTTTATTGACTAAATGCGTTAATTGATAGTCGATAACTTTAGCTGTTTGTGTTTTAGTATCCATAGCCGCAACGACCATAGGGTCAACCACACCGGCACTTTCTGGTAATACTAAGGTAAATGCCATCATACCAGCAGAAACACCTTGTTTGTCTTCTTCCCACGCTTTTTGATCGCCAGAATAATAAGTCATGGCTTGTATAATAGGCACGCCAAATGTTTCAAATTCAACTCTACGTTTATTTGCCCAATGGATATTTCTAAAGCTAATAATTAAGTCAATTTCACTGGTTTGTTTTTTACCGCTTGCTATCTCATCTTCTAGCAATAATAAATGTTGATAATTTCCACTTGTTCGGTTCAATTCAAAGAAAAAAGGCACGACATAGACGCCTTTTTTTTCTAGTTGTTTAATAGTGGCATCAATTACTTGTGTTTGTTCGCTTTCAATTAGGGCTCTTTGTAACAATAGGGCAATGCGTGGTTGATCTTTTTTAGGGGCTGACCAACGTTGGTAGGCATTTAAGTTATCGCTGATTAGGTTAGGTTGATTAGGATGATAAATACCTTGTAGGGGGAAAATAATTGGCGCTTGAGCAATATCTTGCTTGTTTCGCTTAAGAATATCAACGGCAAGGTAGGTTAATAAATTTGTTAAGTTTTTTCGCCCTGCATTGTTCCAATAATCGGAAATGATTTGCAATTGTGGAACGCTAAAACCTTGATGAGCTTTAGGGTTTTCTAACCAACTTATACTGATGAATTTTGTTTGGTTCGTTTGGTTGACCAAGGGTAAAAATTTAGCAAAAGTTTTTGACGATTCGTTAACTGATACCGCGTCAAACACAATAATATCTTGCTGATTAAAGAGTGTTTTTGCTAGCGTTAGGTCGCCCATACTACGTGCTGACTTGTAAGTGATTTCCCAATGATTATTGGTATTTTTATTGGCTATTTCATTTAATAAGGTTACTTTTGCTTTATTTGAGTGCGCAGAACCTACAAAGAGTAACTTTGTAGTTGAACTTTCATTAGCTTGTGTAATACAACTAATACATAAGCTTGTTAATAAAATAAACAAGCTCGTTATTTTTTGAATAATTTTCATTGTTTGCTCTAAATATAATTATTATTGAATTTAAAGGGGGATAGCATTACTTTACGAATACTATTCACTAACATAGATGATAGAACCATCTGCCATTTCGTAAGCCGTTCCAGCTTTTTTACCTGTACCAGCACCTGTTTTTCCTTGGCTTTTAAACGATTCAATTTTATTGCCTTTTTTTACAATAATTTCCATATTATCTTTGCCTGAATTTTTGATAACAGTGACATCTTCAGATAAAAAAGGATTTAAAGGGTTTTGTGCAATAGCAATTAATAGAGCAGCAATTAATACTAAAAATACATCCACTAAGTTAACTACAGATAAAGCTGGATTTATTCCCTCGTCTTCGTCAAGCAGCCTCATTTTTTTTATCCTCTATTGGCGTTGTTGAATGTAATGATGATAGAGAGGTATGATGTAATAGCGGCGTTAACGCTACTAGTTCTTGTGCTAACCATCGTTTTTTAACTGAGGCGATCCAAAAGGTAATAGATGCGATAACTAAGCCGAAAATAACAGAAGAAAATGCCACGATTAAATTTTCACTAATTCCTTGAATGTTGCCGTCAGCTAAACTTTTTAATGCTGGCCCCATAGGAACCATAGTGGCGATTAAACCTAGCATAGGCGCTAAACGGCTTACATTTCTTACACCTTCAAGATCACAAAGTGCAGCAACATCAAGTTGATCTTTACTGATGTTAGGTTGTTTATTTGCTAATTTCGATAAGGTATAACCTGCCAAAGAAAGTTGCTTGTTTTCACCTAATTTACTTGATATTAATTGTAGAAAATTTACTTTATTTTGTTTGCGTTGAATACTTTGGGTAAAAAATTGCCCTGTAGCGAATAATGCATATACAAAAAGTAAACTAATAAGTAATAGTACCGGAGCCATAAAAAAATCTGACAACTGATACATGGTTTGTTCTATGTAGCTGATCATAAAAATTACCTAACAGTGATAACCTTTTTAATTGTGTTATCACTTGGATTAAATACAACATGAGTCACTTAATTTTTAATCGTTAGTCACTCATTAAAATTATGGTTATTTGAACAATATTTAAAGTGCTTCAACACGCAATGAATAGTTACCTGAATTACCGTCAGTATCGTAATAGCTGGTTAATTGCAGTTTAAAAACACCATTTACATTTTTTAGTAAATATACGCCGTACTGAGACCAAAGCTTATGACCGTCTTCAAGGTTGTACTGATACCAAGGGTTTTCTTTGAAAGCGACAACGGAGTATTCATTTGGTTGAAAACTATAATAGGGAATATTTGACTCAGGTATGCCGTTGTAACTGTTAGTAAAATCTTGTATGGCTGTGGCGTCATCTGCGAGGGTTAATGTAAAATCTGCCGCGGTGTCTGTTTCACTAGCTAAACAAGGTATTTTTATATCCCAAGCATCGCCATTGGTTACGATAGCATTAACATCAAAATCGATATAAATTGCATCATCATTACTACACTCTAATGTAGCATCAATCACGAGTTCAGTTGTTTGTGTGTCAAATTCAGTTGCGCCTGTTAATTGGTTTGCGTAGCTAATTGTTAAGTTAGTCATACCATAGCCAACTTGTGTTAATTCAGTTACTCTAAATTTAGTAACGGTTGTGTCTGAATAAGCGATAAAGTAATGATCATCTGCTGCTGTTATTTGATGAGTTTCTGAATCATAATTGTAAAAGCCGTCTAGAATACTTTCTACTACATCTGTTTTGAATGCGTCATCAGTAGGTATGTTGTCGTTAGTCACGGCTATAAAATCTGCTAAATTATCTTCAGCGGTAGCGTTAATAAACTTATCAACAACAGGGTCACCATTTTCATCATAAAAATCACTGTTATTATTGGTAAAGTAAAGGCTAACAGGGTGCTCACTATCATTGGTATTTAGGTAAACACTGCTACCTTTAAAAGCAATATCCCATGTAGTATCAGTAGCTGCTTGTTCTTCTGTCAATTCGACGAGTGATAATGTATCAACATCAAAATAGGCAAATGTTCTCTCTTGTACTGTGCCTGTGCTAAATGGTCCATAAATTACGCCTACTTCAGGTGTTGGATCTGGAGTGGTGTTTTCTGTACTGTCTGAGCTACTTCCACACGCAGTTAACCCTAAAGCGACGAACATGCCAGTGATTAAGTTAAGTTTTCTATTCATTTTTTTCTCCAAGGGTTCATGTTTTAAAATAATGAGTGTTTAATTTTTTGATTGTTAACGTATTAAAATTGATATTTGATGCCTAATGACAGGTTTCTGTTTGATACAGGCCGAGAGTCAAAAGCATTTAAACTACTGGCGTTAGCGGCTTTATGCTCGTTAAAAATATTGTCAATACCAAAATTCCAAGAAAGTTGTTGGTTAATATTTTGGTTTATATTTATATTGGCGCTAAGCCAGTGATTATTTATTACGTTGGTGTAAGTACTGTCGTACGCTTCACCTGATTGATAAACAACAAAAAACAAAACATCTATTTCATGTTGATAATTATGATAACCAAGGTTAGTTTTTATTTGATGATAAGGCCGTTCAGCTAAACGTTGTCCTTCTTCATCGCGTGCATCAAGGTAACTGTAATTTAATTGCCCAGACCATTCGTTAAACGTAAGGTCTATACTGAAATCGATACCTTGAATTGTGGCTTGAGAAACATTTTGATACACAGAAACATCTAATTTTGTTTCCGCTGATTTTTCAGGATGGTAAACCGCTTCAATAAAGTTTTTGGTTTTAGAAAAATGCGCGTTAAATTCTGTTTTTAACTGTGCCTTGTTTAATAATTCTGAACTTTTAAAGACTTCAGTGCTATAGCTTAATGTTGTATTTATTGTATTTGATTCTTCTGGTTTAAGATCAGACGATCCCAATACCATGTAACCTAAGTTGCTATGATCAAATAAATAAAAACGTTCTTTAAGGCTAGGAACTCGATAGCCTTGACCAAAACCATTACGCCATTGCCATTGACTTTCTTTATCACCAAAATTATTCATGCTGCTTATTCTAAACGCAGAATGAAAACCAAAATCAGAGTCATATTGAGTTCGCAATCCTGCAAGCACTTGGTATGTAGATTGAATCCAGTTTGCTTGAGCAAATGCATCAATACTGTGGCGAGACTCATCATCAATTTCAACAGTTTGTGTGTCAGGCTTTATTTGATTGAGGTTATCGAAATGGATCACACCACCTGAGACTATTTCTAGGTTGTCGGTTGAATAAACGTATTGTCCGTTAATCTCAGCTAAGTCAATCTCCGTATCTCGAATACCGCTTGTTTGGCCACTCACTTCTTGGTGATTAATATAACGACCATTGAGTTGCCAACTACCTTGTTGAATTTTATGTTGTTCGTCATTAAATACATTGGTATTTAATGACAGATCGAATTGATTTTGTTCTACTTCTGAAAGGTATTTAATGATTGAATCTTGCCCTGGTACTCTTGCTGTTGGGCGTGATTTGTCTTCCGTTAAATACTGATATTTAATTTCTGCATTAACTTCATCATTACCAAATAGATTAAATGATTTTGTTTTACTTGATAGATTAATGAATGATTTCTTCATGCCATTGGCATCTTGGCTTATTGTTGCTGGATCATAGTCAAACCCTGTATTGTCAATATGTAACAAGCTTACTTTATAATCCCAGTCTTTCACCGTAAGGTTAGCATTAACTCTAGTAGTGTATGAAATTGGGTCATCTTCTAAAGCATCAGTGTATTGGCTTGCTTGCAAACTGATTTTGAGTTTGTTTTCATCAACCTCTTTGGTAATGATGTTAATTACACCACCCATTGCTGAGCTGCCGTACATTACTGATGCCGCACCGCGTAGTACTTCTATTTGTTCAATATCATTTGCATTAATTTGATCTAAATCTGCCGCTGAACCAGCAGGTGAAATTAATGGTTGGCTATTAACTAGTACCAGTACATGGTCACCATCAAAACCTTGCATTTGTATGTTGTAGCCATCTTTTACATTACGAGTAACGACCAACCCAGGAATATAATTAAGTGCGTTAGCTAATGTTCCCTGAGTTAATATTTGGATTGTTTCTTGATCTATAACTTGAATTGACACGGGAGAATTAGAGAGTAACTTTGGGGTTCGAGTGCCAGATATAACTATATGTTCAAGATGGTTTTCATTAACTGTTTTATAATCATCTGAAAAACTAAAAACGCTAAAACATAAACAAAAGAGTGGAAATGGTTTTTTTATAAGTGCGGAGGAATAAGTATTCATTTGTTAAATCTAAGTGAGAAGTATTACTATTGGCGAGTAGGTTATCATTAGATTTATTTTTACGCAAATAAAAATGATTTGTATTATTATTTATGATTTAATTAAAATATCATTTTTTATGCGGTTTAAAAGTGATGGAGATATACGGTATTAAAGTTATTTAGTGACTAGTCGCCAAGACAATTGAAAATATAAGTAACCATAACCGTTCTATTTTAGGTTACTTAGGTCGTTCTTCATTAGGAGGATAATTGAAGAAACGTTTGTAGGCTCTTCCAAAACTAGATTGATCATCATAGCCAATTTCTAACGCCACTTCTAATACAGTATATTTACCCGTTTTCAATAATTGCTGAGCTTTATTCATGCGTTTTTGAAATACATAGTCAGATATTGTCATTCCGTAACTTGCCTTAAATGTACTTGTCATTGAACTACGACTTATTGCTAACTGTTTAGCTAGTTGCTCTAAACATGGTGGCGAACTAGATTGCTCTTCTAAAATTTGTAGTAACTTTTTCATTACGTTAGATTTTTGACGAGACAGTTGATTATTTTCTTGAAAAGTTAACTCTGGTGAAAACATACTTAATATTGTATGGCAAAGTAATTCTGTCATTTTTGCTTGCAAGTATTGGTTTAACAATGCGCCAGTGAAAGGGGGAGAGAGCATTTCACTTACTATCACTTTAATTTGGCTTGTCATTGGGATTATGGCTGTAATATCTTGTTCTAAATTTAACATTGATTTGAAATTTAGTGGCAATTGTTCCATATCTAAATCAAAGGTTTGCTTAAGGTAGTCAGGGGTTATCCAAAAACCAATACTTTTGATGTACTCACCTTTTTTATAAAACCGAGTTTGTTGCCCATTGTTGCAATGGCTTGAAATATAAATTTTTGGCATACCGTTAGCATTAATACTTTTTTGGCCTAATTGCATGTCTGAACCGCCAATCAGTAAATATTCTAAACTTAATGTTTTTTTTAAGGGGGATATTGTTGTAAGGTCTTGTTTTATTTTTAAATCTCGGAAACCAACAGCAAATTCATCGTTGAAATACCAAAAATTATAATTGCCTTCAATCCAATCTTCTTGATTGGGAGAAAGTAAATCGTAAACAGAAACCATCGAAGCGGCGTCTAAATTCTGATGGCACCGACTAAATAGCTCTTCTGGAGAAAAAGAGAATATATGTTTGTTATCTATTTCGGTCAGTGTGGTTGATTCTGCCATCAGTTTATTCACTTCTATTTATTTGTAATTCATCTTAATACAGGCGTGTGAATGCCGCAATCTATCGCCCATCTATATTCAATATTTGGTGTTTGTGTAGAAAATCATGGCATTTCAGCAGGGAGTACAGTGTTTAAACAACGTAGTCTAGTTTGATAAATGGGCATAGAGACATAGTCATAGTTTCTGAATAAAGTCTGTTAATAATAAAAATAACTATCAACAAGATCGAGGGTGAAGAATGAATATATCAACAATAAGTAGAGTTTCCTCTATTTCCTTATTGGCAAGTGCAATTTGTATGTCAACGCAAATATCCGCACAAGATAAAAATAAATTAACCAACAATGGCGATATAGAAGTCATAATGGTTTCTGCACAAAAACGTTTGCAAAGTGTACAAGAAGTACCCATTTCTATGTCAGCTTTTAGTGGAGATATGATTAAACAAATTGGTGCTACTGATTTTAAAGGCCTTACTGATGTTACCCCAGGTTTTAGTGTTGTTGGGGGAAGTGATGCATTTCCACGATCTTATATTCGTGGTGTTGGCTCGAATGATACAGGTGTTGGTGTAGATCCTAGTGTTGGTATTTATATTGATGGTATATATGCGTCCAGAAATGGGGGCGCACTTACCGATTTGATGGATATTGAAAGAATAGAAATTTTAAAAGGCCCACAAGGTACGTTATTTGGTCGTAACTCTATTGGTGGGGCTATTAGCATAGTAACGGCAAAACCTACCGAGGATTTATCTGGCGAAATAGCGTTAGAGCTTGGTAACTATAACTCTCAAGTTGTAAAGGGGTTAATTAATATACCTTTAATTGATGATTCATTATACGTGCGTGCGTCGGGTGTTGTACGCAAACGAGATGGGTGGCAAGAAAACAAGTTAAGTTCAGTGAAAGGGAACTCTAGAGATCGTGCATCGGGTCGCCTTAAATTTACTTGGTATCCTCATGATGATATTGAAGTAAACCAGTCTAATGGTTGGAGTCGTTTTGATGAGGTGTCTACTAATTTAGAGAATTATTCATCTGTTTATCCTATTGATGAATTAGCTCAAGTACATGATGATAAAAAAATGGTTAATGGAGGCTTAGATTTTTGGGGAAATTCAAATAATGATCAAGCCCCTTTAGTACCAATATTAGACCGTCGGGTACGCGACCATTCTTTATCAGTTGATTGGTTTGTGAATGATGGTATCACTTTTACTTCGCTTTCAGCTTATAGAACTTTTACTACTTTTAATACTTCTGATTATGACGGTACGGAATATTATTTTGGTGAAAATGAAGGCTCTAAAGTGTAGTGGCATAGTTAATTTGGCCACCTAACTAGAGGTGTTATTATACACCTCATCAAACTTTAGGTGACACCATGACAAAAAGAACAAGACCCAATTTCACACCAGAATTCAGACTTGAATG
>Ga0193955_1001132_pt1 | contig 13104 bp, 13 predicted proteins | sample BB_6_MG_FD_140343 | JGI IMG/M metagenome (GOLD analysis project Ga0193955, IMG submission 140343) | Microbial mat bacterial communities from the Broadkill River, Lewes, Delaware, United States - BB_6_MG | ecosystem: Environmental > Aquatic > Freshwater > River > Microbial mats | place: USA... | reverse complement strand
TCCTTAGGTTGATTGGGTATAATAAGAGCCAATTTTACTTGAATAGAGCTTTTAAAGGGATAAAATGCGTAAAGGGATTGTCCTCTTTATTACTTTGTCAGTGATTGTTGCGATGCTAGCATTGGTGGGTGTGATATTTTCATACCTAGATAAATCCAAAAAAAATGCTTCCCAAACAGCAGCACTGATACAAGCCAACCTCTTTTATCACGATAGTAACCAAGCAGTAAAAGGTCTACTGCAAAAAGCATCAAAAGATAAAGAGATGAAAGATACTGTTTTGAGTACACTCTATCTCGCACCTATTACTATACAGCCTGAGGAGAGTGAGATATTTGTCACTATAGAGTGTTCTCCTCTTAACAAAGCTGTTAATATTAATTGGTTAGGATACGAAGATAATGCTTCTATGCAGTTACACTTCGTAACTGTTCATCGAGTATTTTCAAGGCTTGTCGAAGAGTATGATATCAGCAATGCTACCTTGCTGTTAGAGAAGTTAACAGAAGCCATCAAAGCAGAGGGGTTAGCAGTCTCGGAGAATCCAACGAGATTAATGCAAAAAAAAGGTATTATTTCGCTTCGTCAGCTCCAAAGGATCGTAAGAGAGTATCAGTTCGAGACGGATGATCCTAAGATTGATACTATAGCTTGGGAGAAGTTTTTCTCTTTTGACAGAGAGGGTACATTGATGGATGCAAACTACCTCTCTGCTGAGCTTATAGCTATTCTTTTTGACCTAGAGCTTGAGAGTGTTACTGAGGAGTGGTTTGAGGGAGATGAACTGAAGAGTTTTATCGCATCTAGTGGTGCAGATGCATCACTCTATAACAAAACGCTCTATTCAGAAGTTTTGACCGAGCGGATGCACTGTAATGTTACCTATAGTTACCAAGATGAAATTTACTCATTTGGTTTTGATTATTTAGAAGGAAAGGCAGAAAAATTTGAATTTTATGGAAAACAGTAAACCATTGTTGCTAGTACATAAAGGGATGTCAACATCCCGCAGTAGTGCTACGATAAATATTATGCTCTCACCACAATTCTATACGATGAAAAGAGAAGAGCTACCTGTCAAATATCTCTATCAAGCGAAACGACTAGCACCCTCTATCCTTGAGAACCTTCTATCAGAGGGAAGAGAGCATCACTATCATGTCTATAAAGATGGAGATGCTTGGGTCTTTATCGCTTATGACCCTCTGGAGATAGCTCAATTTCTTGATACTAAAGGTATCAAACCTGAGCAAGTCGCAAAAGTCTTTTTCGCTCAGCAGTATGCCCAAAAGTTTGATAAACCTTTTCTCCTCACAGAGACAGAGCTCATAAGCAAGATCCAAGATACCGTAGTAGTATTGCCTACTGCATTGATGAATGAAACTATACGCTATCAGATGCTCGATGAGAGTGTCAACAGCAGTGATGGTATACCCTTTAACTTCAACAGTAGTGCTTTGATCAATCAAAAAGAGGCTATTATCATCGCTTCTATATTGACACTTTTTACTCTTATGTTTGCTGTAGAGGGGTTACGCTACAAAGGCATCATCAACACCATGCAACAAGAGGTAGGTGTGATACTAGAGGAGCATCCCTCTCTGCAGAGTCAATATGCCAGAGACAATATAGCTAAAAAGTATCGCACAATAGACAAAGAGGAGAGAAACAAGAGAGATATTCTCAAGAAGCTCTCTAGCTTTATAACACCTGGGGCTGAGGTGGTACTACTCTCTATGGATAGCAAAAAATTTATGACGGAAATTAAATTTCCTGATGAGAAGCGTCTTCTGCAAGTTAAATCTTTGGCAAGCAGAAGTAAATACAAGAGCAGTAGATTGGGAAATGCTAGCGTACTAAAGATAGAGGGTGAACTATGATTTGGAAGCGTTATCAAAATGAGTTGATAGTAGGAGTGGCTCTCGTCCTGATGCTTGCAGTCTATCTCTACAAAAACTCTCAAGTAAAACAGTTAGACAGTACGAAGATAGAGGTAGCTCAATCAGTAGAAGAGATAGGTGAGATCATCGCACTCAAACAGCAGTGGGGAGATCCAAAGCTCAAACAGAGAGTCGAAAAAGTAAAACAGGGACTACAGTCTGGAAAGATAAAATCATTTACAGTCAAAGGGAAAAAGCTCACAGCTTCACTCCAAGGACTCTCAAGTAAAGAGATGAATAGCGTCATAACCAAACTAGAAAATATTGCTATTCAGATAGTCAAACTCTCTGTGCAACATAAAGATGGTACTTATCAAATGGAGATCAAATGCAAATGGTAAAAAAGGGTCTACTGATACTTTTCGTAGCTATACTCTCTCTAGCTATTTTCGCACCCAAAAGAGAACTCTACTATCTGATAGAAGAGGAGTTGATGAAAAATGACATTATCATCAATAATGAAAAAGTCCAAGCAGGACTCTTTACTCTCACACTCAAACACCCTGAAGTCTACTTCAAAGGCATAAGAGTAGCTGAAATAGGAGAGGTTAAGCTGTGGACTCTACTCTTTTATAGTACTTTTTCTATAAAGAGCATCTCTGTAGATGCATCCCTCAAACGATTTGTCCCTGCACAGATAGAGCAGCTTCGAGCTTCTCATCTCATATTTAACTTGATGAATATAACTATAAATGGCAATGGTGAATTCGGTAGTGCATCAGGAAGTGTAAATCTCAATGAGAGAAAAGTACATATAGACTTTGATAAAGAGAGTGATACGAGTAAACTCAAATCCCTCCTCAAAAAAGGTGAACAAGGATGGTACTATGAAAGCTCCTTCTAAACCTCAGTTCATATCTACAGTTATACTCGTCTTGGCTGTAATGCTGATAGTTAAGCTAGGTTGGTTTGCTGTAGAGTTGACACTCCTTGATGCCAAAGGTGTAGAGTATACCAAACCATCTCAGGCAAAAGCTCTCTATTATCGAACCCGTTTTGCATCACAAAAGCTACAGCAAAAGAAAGTTGTCAAACCTAAACTACCTACTGATACTATTCGTAATATCAAACTGCTAGCTATCTATCGTGCAGATGATCTCATAGTAGTCACTGTATCTAAAAACAATAAAGCAACAGTACTCACAAGAGGTGGCACCATAGATGGATATATGCTTGACGATGCGACAGCTAGAGAAGCTATCTTTACTAGAAGCTCTAAGCGTTATAAGATTGCACTAGAAAAGTCAAAAGCCAGCGGTAAGAGCAGTGTCAAGTATAGTGATAAACAAGAGCGTAGAAGAAGCCGTAGACCTGAGATAGATAATACCAGCACTGAGGGGATTAACAATACGGGAGAGATTACTACTGTCGATAGAACACTCCTAGAGAAATATACTGCACATATGGATGATATTTGGAAAAACATAGGTATCAATGAGACACAAGTAGATGGAAAGATAGTAGGATTTCAAGTAACCTTTGTCAGAAGAGGAAGTGATTTTGCCAAACTTGGCCTGCGTCGGGGTGATGTCATCACTGCTATCAATGGTGATGTTTTGGATAGTTATGCTAAAGCTTTAGAGGCATATAAAAACTTTGATACAATAGAAAATTTGACATTGTCAATTAAACGGAAAAAAGAAGAGATGGAGTTAGAGTATGAAATTAAATAAATTGCTATTGGGACTTATGTTGGTCTTTACATTGAGTGGATATGCTGAGGAGATGAATCTAGATGATGATCGTGTAGATGTCAACTTCACAGATCTTGAAGTGAAAGACTTTATAGAGATGGTTGGGAAAATAACAAAAAAGAATATTTTGATAACAAGTGACCTCAAGGGCAAAGTCAACTTTGTCTCAACTACTCCTATCAAAAAAAGCTCACTTATTGTCTTGGCAAACTCTATACTAGAGACGAAAGGGCTGACTCTCGTAGATCAAGGGGATTTCTATCAAGTTATCAAATCTACAGATGCAGCAGGTGAAGGTCTTGATGTCGTAACCGCATTAGATGATGAAGAGACTATCCGTACAGTTATCTTCCCGCTCAAAAACACAAGTGCCTCTGTCATCCGCGCCAAGATCAAACCACTCCTTCATAAAAATGCAAAAGTTATCTCTTTTAAAGAGAACAACCTACTCTCCGTATCAGCCTACCCAAAGACACTCCGATCTATAGAGAAAGTAATCCATGCTATAGAGGAGAAAGGAGATAAAAACTCCGCCTTTATCAAACTCAAACATGCCAGTATCAAAGCTGTCTATCCAAATGTTGTCAATATGTCTAAAAAACTATTTCCTAAAGCAATAGAGAGTGAGCAAGTTGATATATTTAAGGATGATGCAACCAATACTATTATTTTGGTTGGGAAAAGTGCCAATATGACTAAGATGATAAACTATGTCAAGAAGCTTGATACACAAGGGGATAGTACAACACAGCAGATGTATGTCATACCACTCAAAAACTCTAATGTAGAAGATATGCAAAAGATACTGAGTCAACTTGTAAGTCAGATGAATAACATGACTCCAGCCAAAGCAGGAAAGGATGGCAAAGCACCAAGTAAAGCTATGGTTGTAAGTGATGTAGAGAGAAATGCTCTCGTAGTACTCGCTGATGGTGATCAGATAAAAAACATACGAACTACTATCCAGAGACTCGATGTACCAAAACCACAAGTCTATGTCCAAGCAAGAATTGTAGAGATCAATACCGACCTAGCATCACAAATAGGACTTAAATATGGATTTGAACTAGGGAAAATTACTAGTCAAGGTCTCTTTACCCTTGCTGGAAATTCAGGTGCAGACTCACTGATGATATCTGACAACTTAATGGGCTTTCTCAATCAAGACACAACACAGTATGATCAAAATGGTAACTTAGTCACAACTACTGAACAGGCTTTCTCTTTTGAGTCTGGTATCAGTGAGATGTTCGCTCTAGGAGCAAAGCTTGATTTACTGAAACAAAATGGTGCGGCACATATACTCAGTGAGCCATCCGTACTCTGTATCAACAACAAAGAGGCATCTATCTATATAGGACGCACACAATCTATCTTGACCCAAGCTCAACAGTCAACTATGGGACAAGGAAATATCATCAACAACTATTCGCGTGAAGATATAGGTATCACCCTCAAAGTCAAACCAAGACTCTCAAGTAACAACAAAGTATCACTAGAGGTACAAGCAACGATAGAAGATATCTTACCAAACTCTGGAGCAAATGCAGATCGACCAACGACGACCAAAAGAGATGTCGTAACAAATGCGATAGTAAATAATGGTGAGACCATCATCCTCGGTGGACTTATCAAAAACTCTGGTGGTAAAAGTGTCACTAGTGTGCCTATCTTGGGTGATATTCCTGTACTTGGTGAACTCTTTAAATCCAGAGGAAATGCCGTACAAAAGATAAATGTTGTTATCTACCTCACACCATACATTGTACGCAAAAGTGGTGATCTCAAAAAACTAAGAGAAGCATTAGTTGAGCTGGAGGATGTACAGACTCGCTATAACAGTTTTGTACAAAAAGCACTTGATTCAAGAACAAAACCAAAATGGTATGAGAAGCCTCTCTTTGGCAATACGCCTACAGACCATAAAGCGAGCAATCGTATCGGTGCGAGCAAAGAGGATGCTATCTTGAACTTGCAAGAGAGTTCAAATGACAAAATCCAACTCACGCATACTTCAAGTCACCCTGCTAGTGGGCGTACCCGTGCTAGTAGTGCTGATGGTATCTTCACAGTAGGAGATTAGGATGAATCTACCAGAGCTTATTGATGTAGACCTAGAGCCACTATGGCAAGAGGGTATAGATCATAAATTAGCTATTAGACACTCTCTACTCTTCTCAACGCTAGATGAAAAAAATATTGCTATAGTGGCTATAGCCACCCTTGCTGATGCACTCAATCATCTCGCAAAACTTGACCTACATTATCCTGTCTACCTCGTAGATGATGAGAGTTTTGTACGACTTCGTAATAAATTTTTGGAGAGACAGACAAGTGATGACTTTGATGACATGTCTACTACCTCTGATGAACTTATCGAAGTGGAGTCTGATCTCCTAGAGTTTATCCGTAACTCACAAGACCTCCTCTCCAATGAAGCCTCAGCCCCTATAGTAAAGTTGGTTAATTCACTCTTTTTCCAAGCTATTCAAAAAGGTGCTAGTGATATACATATAGAGACAGGTGAACGAAAAGGTGAAGTGCGTCTACGGATAGATGGAGCTCTCAAAAAACATATAGACCTTGAAAAAAACATCATAGCCTTAGTTATCAACCGTATCAAAGTAATCTCAAACCTAGATATATCTGAAAAAAGAGTTCCACAAGATGGACGAACACAAATCACCATCGCAGGGAAAACGCTCGATGTGAGGGTCTCTGTACTTCCTACTTATTATGGGGAAAGAGTCGTTATGAGGATACTTATGCAGAGTGAGAGTATCCCTACACTCGAAGAGTTAGGGTTTAATCCCGAAATGACAAAGCAGTTTTATAAATTCCTCAATCACTCTCATGGCATGATACTTGTTACAGGTCCTACAGGATCAGGTAAATCGACAACTCTACACTCCTTTTTACAGCATATTGCTACTCCCGATAAAAATATCATTACCGTAGAAGATCCTGTCGAATACAATGCAGAGAACATCAATCAGATACAAGTAAATGCCAAGGTAGGACTCACTTTTGCTTCTGGGCTTCGCTCTATCTTGCGTCAGGATCCTGATGTTATTATGGTGGGGGAGATTCGTGATCAGGAGACAGCAGAGATAGCACTACAGTCTGCACTAACAGGTCACCTACTCTTATCAACTCTACATACCAATGATGCGACATCTTCTCTCACTAGATTGATGGATATGGGCATAGCTGACTATCTTCTCTCATCTACTCTTTTAGGTGTTTTGGCACAGAGATTGACACGGCAACTCTGTGTGCATTGCAAAGCTCCTACAGAGCTATCACCTACAGTTATAGAAGAGTTACATCTACCATTTGATGGAGTCTACTATGCAGCACAAGGTTGTAAAGATTGTGACTTTACAGGATACAAAGGTCGTCAAGCAGTTGGTGAGCTTTTTGTCATAGATGACCAAGTCAAAGAGATGATAAAAGAGGGATTCAACGATCATCAGATACGAGAATCCATGAAACGGCTTGGTATGAAAACGATAGCAGACAAACTCAGAGAGATGATAAAAGATGGCCGTACAAGCTATGAAGAGGCTCTTCGTGTAGGACTTATGGATGGCTAAGTAACCCTTATGCAATCACGCAAAGCTTTTACACTTCTTGAACTCCTGATCTCTATAGCACTTCTCTCTATTGTGCTTATGGCACTCTATCAGAGTCTCTCTATGCTCCGTGCATCCAATAGTCAACTCTTTGACTACTTAACAAAAGCACAGATAGAGAAGAGAGCTATAGAGACACTCTATAAAGATATAGCAGGCTCCAATGGAAAAATCACAATAACAGAGCAAGAGTATGCTCGCCTCTGTATAGATGATACCATCAATTCACTCTATGAACTCTCATCAGCAAAAGTCTGTTGGCTAGTCATGAAAAAAGACAATATACTTGTGAGAAGTGAAGGGAATAACTATGAGCTCCCTTTGGATAGTGAAGCGAGAGTAGCAGTAGATAGCGTGATGAAAAATATAGATGTGTTTCAAGTCTATCGACAAGGGAATCGAGTGCTAGTTGTACTACAAGAAAAAGGCAAAGCTTCAGTCAGCTTTATGGTAATGGGTGTCTCTGAACCAACAGAGAAGAAAAAGAAAAAAACCCCAAACAATAAAAAGAATCCATCCAAAAATAACCCCAAAGGAACTCCCCCAAATCCAAATAGTAATCCACTACGAGGGAATCCTCAAAACCCAAACAGTGACTCACGAACTCCTAATCTAAATGAAAAGCTTCTCTAGTGGATCTTTCTAGAGAATTTACAGATGTCTAAGCTCTCACAACAAAAACTCCAGTGGATTGCTACTACTACTGTAGTTGCTATGCTTATCTATATCTCTATCATCGCCTACTCTCTTAATAGAAGTGATATACGAACTGCCATAGAGCAGATACCAATAGAGCTATATCTTTGGCTTTTTATTTTATCGCTACTTAGCTACTTCTTGAGATTTTTGCGTTGGTATTTTTTTTTAAGACCACTAGAGTCATCTATCCCACTTAGCAGACATCTTATCATCTATTTTTCAGGTTTTGCCCTAACTACCACACCAGGAAAGGCAGGAGAGACTATACGCTCACTCTTTTTATCTCCTTTGGGCATCAAGTATCATCAGAGTCTAGCAGCTTTTTTTAGTGAGAGACTCTTGGATGTTATCGCTGTAGTGACACTCTCTTTGCTTCTCTTTGTTTACTCTTTTCCTGAGTATCAACAGTGGATTATACTAAGTACGCTCTTTGTACTTTTACTATCACTATTTGTCAGATCAAGATTTATTCCAAAACTTATCAAAAGGTTTCTCAAACATAAATCCCAAGTTCTCCTTATAGCTTTTCAAACCCAAGTAAGTAACTTTTTATCCAACCAATCACTCTTTGTGGCATTTCCTCTCAGTATAGCGGCATGGACAGCTCAAGGCTATGCTCTCTATCTGATAGTCAATGCTTTAGGTTTTGAGAGTGATCCTCTGCTTATTATTGGGATTTACAATATCAGTATCTTAGCAGGAGCTATATCTTTCATCCCTGGGGGCATAGGTGCTACTGAAGCAGCCATTACACTTTTGCTACTCAATCTAGGTATGGATACACCGACCGCTCTCATAGCATCTCTACTATGTAGAGGAATGACCCTATGGATAGCTATAGCGATAGGAGTTTTGTCTATGGGGATTTTGTCAATAAAAAGATCCTAAATCAAAATCCTAAATCAAAAACTATATCTTGATAAACAAAATATATTTGTTATCTTCTTCTGACTTTCCAAACCCTATAACTGCTAGCTCTTGATACTGTTGATTAACAGCTATTTGCAAAGAATACATCATAGCATCCATATCGAGTATAAGAAGATGTTTTACCAAATTCCCTATGAGAAGTGTTTGGCTCTCTTGTTTGATCTTAAATAGGAGTTTTTTTGCTCCATGATCAATCTCAAAATCTGTTAGAGCTCTCTCACCAGCATAGAGAAGCTTTTCACTATTATCAGGATCATCTTTGAGTAACATAGCACTCATGGTATATGCTGCATCATTACTAATCTCTGTACGGATATCCTCTATCAAATCGATAATAACTTTCATTTATACTATCCTTCTCTCTATATCTGGAGACAAAGCAGTTACCACCTCATAACTAATAGTCCCAAAATGTTCTGCTGCTCTTTGGGCATCATTCATGATACAAACCGTATCGAGAGTAGACTCTAGTGAAATCATATCCATAGAGACTCGTCCCAATATAGGCAATCCCTCACTTATGACATAGGGATTGCTCGCATCACCTCGACACCAGCCATCACCATACCCAAGCTCATAGCTAGAGATTTGCATCTCTTTTGCTGCCATAAACTCACCACCATACCCTACTCTCTGACCTGCTTGCAGGCATCTCGTAGAGATCTTATGGGCATGGAGAGATAAAACAGGCTTGAGATCTATAGTATCAAAAGGGTAGGCTAGTTCACTATATCCATACGCAGATATACCTATACGAACAAGATCATCTTCTATACTTTTCTGGCGTAGCGTGGCTGCAGAGTTGCAGGCATGTACCCTAAATCCCTTATAGCCCAATCTTTTGAGATCCTCTTTAACCTTATCAAACGCTCTACTCTGCCAAAAAAATTCAGAACTCAATGCATCAGCAGAACGATAATGTGTCATCAACCCTACGATCTCAAGCCCCTGCTGATCAATCTTTTGCAGTGCTTCTTCAACCTGATCTATAGCTAGACCATTACGACGCATACCTGTATCTACTTTCAACTCTACAGGCGTACCTCTAGGGATAGAGTATATTTGATCTATATTGTTAATTGCATAGTGGCAATTTTCAACTTTTCCACACCTACCACCTAGTATCAAAGTAGTTTTAAAAAGAGATTTTATCTTTTGAGCTTCACTCTCATTACGCACTACAGCGTGCTCTATACCAAACTCACTAGCAAGCTCTGCTATGAGTTCGAGACCATGTCCATATGCGTTGTCTTTAAGTACTATAGCAATCTTCTCAATTGAGCCTAACTTTAGGGCAATTTGGTTAAGATTGTGATAAAAATTTTGTTTATTTATTGTAATATATGCCATAAGCGTATTATACTAATATAATCATTAGATTTCTTACACGGTAGATAGAATTAACTACAATAATATAAAAAGGAGTGTCTATGCGACGAATGCCTGCAGAGTGGGAGAGACAAAGAGCTGTTTTGATGGCGTTTCCTCATGAAAAAACTGATTGGAGTAGGGATATGGAGGGGGCATTGTCACCCTTTATTCGTATCGCTCAGGCTATTGCTTACTCTCAAGCTGTTTATATAATATGTGATGACAAAGAGGCTATATCTGAACGATTTTGCAGTACAAACAATCTCAGCTTTATAGAGATACCTACCAATGATACTTGGATACGAGACTATGGATATATCTCTATAGAAGAGGATGGGGAGACAAAGCTTCTAGACTTTTCGTTTGATGGTTGGGGTGGTAAGTTTGATGCCCAGCTTGATAATGCTGTCAATAGTACTTTACATCAAAAAGGCTATCTAGGGATAACTCCTTTGGAGTCTATAGAGTATGTGCTAGAGGGAGGTTCTATAGAGAGTGATGGAGCAGGTACTATCCTCACCACTACAAACTGTCTCTGTAACCCTAATCGTAATGGTGGCAAAAGCAAATCAGAAGTAGAAGATATACTTGCACAGAGACTTGGAGCTACTCGTGTATTGTGGCTAGACTATGGCTACCTAGCTGGTGATGATACAGATAGCCATATAGATACTCTCGCTCGTTTTGTAGATGCAAGGACTATCACCTATGTACAATGTCTAGATAGCCGTGATGAGCACTACCAGGCACTTCAACAGATGCATATACAGCTCAAACGCTTTCGAACCAAAGAGGGCAAACCATATAGACTCATACCACTCCCAATGTGTGAAGCGATATATGATGCAAAAGGTTACCGTCTGCCTGCGACTTATGCCAATTTTCTTATCACAAACAAAGCATTAGTCTACCCTACCTATGGTGTCAAAACAGATGATCAAGCAAAGATCGTGTTGCAGTCTCTATTTCCAGAGAAAGAGTTGATCCCTATACGATGCAACAAACTGATAGAAGAGGGTGGTTCTCTCCACTGCTCTACGATGCAAGTAGCGTATTAAACCCGAATTATATAATGATGAATTTATAATGCATATGTTAGGTTGCACTACTTCCACATTTTGAGATATTTGAGAATCTTATCTATGGAGAGATTATCTTCATCTTCCTTATCATGGATAAGATAAAAATTTCGTTTCATAGGCTTTTCATTGATTCGTGACTGGTGTAACACTTTTTTTTCAAGTTCACCTTCAATAGCAAGTTGAGAAACGATAGCTACTGTAGGGTTCTTTCTATTTGGATTTGACCACTTGATACCTTGTATCGCTGCCGTAGCATTATCTATCTCCGTAAGAGAGTCAAAAGTTTGATAAGAGAGTCCTTGCTCGCTGAAAAAGTCACTGATAAACATTCGTGTAGGAGAAGTGCTCTTTCTACAAAGCAGTTGACAACTGCTTAACTCCGCTTCTCCCAAAGAATTTCCCATAAAATTTTTTGAACATAGAACCAACTCATCTTCCATCCATTTTTTGTAAATTAAATCATCATCAAAGATTGGTGACTCTATCAAACCAAGATCAAACTCTTTACTCTTAACGCCCTCTATGATTTGATCACAAGATTGGATTGTGAGTTTTATTTTACTCTCTAATATCTTTGCTATATTGATAATAGGTTCACCAGGAAGTATATGTGAGCCTATTGTATAAGAAGCACCTAATTTAAACACTTTATTCAAAAGACAACCTTATTGTTATAATGTAATAAACAATAGATTATATAAAGCATACTTAATCTTTTGCTTTTATAATAATATTTTCTACTTTATCTTATAAAACAATGTTTCGATACTTTGCACATCAACATATGTATTAATATACTTTATCATATTTATAAATTAAATTGATGATATATTAATAACTTTTTTACAAAATTTTATATATAATCTCCATCTAACAAGTGGAGAATATGATATGAAAACCGCCCTTATCCAACAAAAATATATGAATAGTAAAGAGAGTACCAGAGTAGCTACAAGTCAAAAGATAGCACAGGCATCTCAAAATGGTGCTAATCTTGTAGTACTGCAAGAGCTCCATCAAAATGAGTACTTTTGCCAAAGTGAAGATGTGGAATTTTTTGCCTATGCTAATGATTATGAAGAGGATATAATATACTGGAGTGAGGTAGCAAAAGCCAACAACATAGTGCTAGTCACCTCACTTTTTGAGAAGCGTACTGCTGGACTTTATCATAATACTGCTGTAGTATTTGAGAGAGATGGCACAGTAGCAGGAAAATATCGCAAAATGCATATCCCTGATGATCCTGGATTTTATGAGAAGTTCTATTTTACTCCTGGAGATTTAGGTTTTGAGCCTATAGAGACAAGTGTAGGAAAGCTAGGTGTTTTGATATGTTGGGATCAGTGGTATCCAGAAGCAGCACGCATCATGACACTCAAAGGAGCTAAACTCCTCATCTACCCTACAGCTATAGGGTGGTTTGATGGAGATAATGAAGATGAAAAACGCAGACAAGTAGAGAGCTGGGTAACTATCCAACGCTCTCATGCTATAGCCAATGCCATACCAGTACTCTCATGTAACCGTGTAGGGTTTGAAGCTGATAGTGCTGGGGTGATGGATGGTATAAACTTTTGGGGGCATAGCTTCGTTTGTGGAGCCCAAGGAGAGATACTAGCTCAAGCAGGCTCTATAGATGAAGAGATTATTTATGCCTCTATAGAGCATCATCGTACAAAAGAGGTGCGAGATATATGGCCATTTTTGCGTGATAGACGCATAGAGAGCTATAATGATTTACTCAAACGCT
>Ga0193955_1001130_pt1 | contig 13138 bp, 9 predicted proteins | sample BB_6_MG_FD_140343 | JGI IMG/M metagenome (GOLD analysis project Ga0193955, IMG submission 140343) | Microbial mat bacterial communities from the Broadkill River, Lewes, Delaware, United States - BB_6_MG | ecosystem: Environmental > Aquatic > Freshwater > River > Microbial mats | place: USA... | reverse complement strand
GTCAATCAATGGAAGTTTTCCTGTGATTAATTCAGGTTTCGTTAATCCCGGAAGTAGCCAATTCGTAATGCGCTTAGATTCGAATTTGGTTAGTGTTGTTAATTCTACCGTTTTTGGAAATGGTGGGGCTGCTATAAATATTTCTCCCTCAGCTTTCTTAGTGGATATATGTGGGAATATTTATATCTCTGGATGGGGCGCTAGTTTGTTTACCAATACAGCGTTGAGTGGTATGCCTTTGACGGGGGATGCATTTCAAAGTTCTGCATCAAGTCCTGGGTTTTATCTGCTCGTCATTGAACGTGATTTTGTAGATATTCTTTATGGTTCATATTTAGGTGGAAGTATCTCCGGTGAACATGTGGATGGAGGAACTTCTCGCTTTGACCGTAATGGTATCGTTTATCAATCAGTTTGTGGCGGCTGTGGAAGCAATAGTGATTTTCCTACTTCGCCCGGTGCATGGTCAGACCAAAATTTAAGTGGAAATTGTAATAATCTCGTGTTTAAATTCGATTTTGAATTGATTCCAAATGCGGAGTTTACCGTAGATGATAATCTAGGCTGTGCTGATTTTACGGTAACATTTGATAATTTCTCTTCGGGTTCTGATGCCTATTTATGGGATTTTGGTAATGGTGATACCACTTCCGTAATTTTTAACCCTGTAGTTACGTTCGATAGTGCAGGTGTTTATGATGTGTTTTTATATGTTACCGATTCCATTTGTTTGATAACAGATACGGCACAGATTACTATAACGGTGACAGACTCTTTGACCTTGTCGACAACTGTGGATCAAGAGTTGTGTAATTCAATTCCAATTGACTTAATCGCATATACAAATGATATCGCTGATGTTTATGTTTGGTCAAGCAATGCGAATTTTACAGATACTTTAAATTCTAATTTGTCAGATTCTGTGTATACGGTGACACCATCTTCCGCGGGGATTTATTATGTCCAAGTGAGTAATGCTGGTTGTTCATTAGTTGATTCGGTCGTCGTGGAATTTATTGGTTCCAATATGTCTCTTGATGGAAATACGAACCTTTGTTTAGACGAGAGTACGACAATTACAGCAACGAATTCAAACCCAAACTTAACGTTTACATATACATGGCAACCGGATTCAATTCTTGTTTCACCTTCAGTTAATAATACGGTTACAGTGAATCCGCAAATAAGTCAATTCTTATATGTTTCGGCACTTTCTTCAAACGGATGCTTGGTTGAAGATTCAATTTTAATAAATGTCAGTGACATTCCTGATGCTTCGGTGATTGCCAGTGCTTCAAATTATACGGTTCCTGAGGGAGAACTTGTGACACTTTATGGTCAACCAGATGGATTGACTTATACTTGGTCTCCTAACTCCGCGGTAAGTAATTCAAGTGCACAAAACACGACATCTGAAATCACAGAAACGACACTATTTGTATTAAGCGTAACGGATGGAATATGTACAAAATCAGACACCGTATTGGTTAAGGCTTACGGCTTCATTTGTGATGACCCGTTCATTTACATTCCGAATGCATTTTCACCAAATGGAGACAATGAGAATGATGTATTATATGTTCGCGGAGCTGCTGTTAAGGAAATGGTTTTTAGAATATATGATCGCTGGGGAGAGCTTGTTTTTGAGTCATTTGACCGACTTGATGGTTGGAATGGTCAGTTTAGAGGAAAGGACCTGGATCCGGATGTTTATGATTATTATTTAAAAGTGACTTGCGTTGATGATGTTGAAAGCATTATTAAAGGGAATGTGACGCTATTAAGGTAGAATCTTTCATTACATTTGATGTAATCGAAACTTAATAGAATGAAGAAAATAATAACGAAAGAATCACAGAAATTTCTTGAGAAATATTTAAATAACGCATCACCAACTGGTTTTGAATCAGAGGGACAGCAGATGTGGTTGGATTATATTCGTCCAAATATTGATGAGTATTTTACGGATAACTACGGATCTGTTGTTGGTGTAATAAATCCTAAAGCGAAATATAAAGTGGTCATTGAGGCTCATGCAGATGAGATTTCATGGTTTGTTCATTATATCAATGCGGATGGTTTCATTTACTTAAGAAGGAATGGAGGGTCTGATCACATGATTGCTCCTTCTAAACGTGTCAATATTCATACAGATAAAGGAATTGTAAAAGCTGTTTTTGGATGGCCAGCTATTCACATGCGTCATCAAAAGGAAGAAACTCCTAGTATGAAAAATATTTTCTTGGATTGTGGGTGTTCTACAAAAGAGGAAGTAGAAAAAATGGGGGTTCATGTTGGGTGTGTGGTAACATTTGAAGATGAATTCATCACCCTGAATAAGAATAGATACGTCGGTCGTGCCTTAGATAACCGCATGGGTGGATTTATGATTGCAGAGGTGGCTCGACTTTTAAAAGAACAAAAAACGGAATTGCCTTTTGGTTTGTATATTGTGAATGCTGTTCAGGAGGAAGTTGGTCTGAGAGGTGCTCAAATGATTGCACACAAAATCAAACCTGATGTGGCTATTGTTACCGATGTCTGTCACGATACACAAACTCCAATGGTGAATAAAATTCAAAATGGTGATTTACATTCTGGACAAGGTCCAGTTTTAACATACGGGCCAGCGGTTCAAAACAATTTATTGAAAGTCATTATTGATGCGGCGGAAAAAAACAAAATTCCTTTCCAACGTGCCGCGGCTTCTAGGGCAACGGGAACAGATACAGATGCATTTGCGTACTCAAATGAAGGGGTTCCAAGTGCATTGATTTCATTGCCACTTCGATATATGCACACTACCGTAGAAATGTGTAGAAAAGAAGATGTTGAAAATGCTATTCGTTTAATTCTTGAATCTGTGAAGGCGTTAAAGAATAATCAGGATTTTAGATACATCAAATAAGAATTCAATAATGGTTTAAAAATGAAGTGAATGGAGTAGGGTAATTGATATGCTATCTTTAACTTCGATTAGACTAAAACTAAATTAAACAGTTATGAAAAAAATTACTTATTTACTGTCAGCTGTATTGCTAGCCTCAAGTGCGAGTGCTCAGATCTTTACAGATGATTTTGAAGGTTATACAAGTGGTGACTATCTTGGGCCTGCATCAACTGAATGGACTACGTGGAGTGGCACAGAAGGTGGAGCGGAAGATGTACAGATTACTACGGCACAAGCGCTTAGCGGAACAAATTCAATTTATTTTGCATCCACTGCAGCAAATGGTGGTCCACAAGATGTTGTCCTAGATTTTGGTCAACAATACAACGATGGTATTTTTACTTATGAATCAGCGATTTATGTTGAGGCAGGTAAAAATGCTTATTTCAACTTTCAAGCCACACCTGTTATTGGGACAACATGGGCGATGAACGTTAATGCTGATAATGGAATGGTTAGTATTGATGATGGGATTACTCCTAACCTTGCTCAAGGGGCTTATACAGATGAAACATGGTTTACTTTGAGAATTGAAGCAAACTTAACTACTGGTAGATGGTCTGCTTTTATCGATGGAAATTGTATCGGAGTTTGGGCTAATGGAGTAGGTTCAATTGCTTCTTGTGATATTTTCCCAATTTTAAATAGTGGATTCTATGTTGATGACGTTATGTTTGATCATGTGGCGTACACTTTACCTTCATTAAATGCTTCAGTGAATGGACTGGATATGGGAGGTGTAATTGCAGGTGTGAATGTTTACCCAACGGTTACTGTTGCAAATGCTGGAACAACTGAAATTAACTCTTTCGATGTTACCATTGATTATAATGGTAATACGTATACTGAGAATGTTACAGGGCAGACTTTGGCTTCAACAGCTTCTATGGATGTCGTATTTACTTCTCCAGTAATGTTGGTGCCTGGTCAAATGGCAGCAATTCCAACTGTAAGTAATGTAAATGGAACTACCGATGATGATGCAACTGATGATAGTGCATGTGGTGAAATCAACCCAATTGTTCCTGCGGCAGGAAAAGTTGTTGTTGGTGAGGAAGCGACAGGTACTTGGTGTGGATGGTGCCCAAGAGGTACTGTAGCAATGGATAATTTTGCGAATAACTACGGTCCTTATTGGGCAGGAATTGCTGTTCATAATGGTGACCCAATGACTGATGCTGTTTATGATGCTGCTATTGGTGCATATATTGGTGGTTACCCAAGCGCTCTTGTTGATAGAGGACCAGAGGTTGATCCAGGTTCTATGACCAATCAATTCTTGGCTAATTTACAGGTAGCTCCAACGGCATTTATTTCTAATGTTTCAAATTGGAATGCAACAACACGTGTTTTAGAAGTAACGGTAACTGCTGATTTCCAAATGGCTGCAGATAACTCTTACAAGTTAGCTTGTGTAATAACAGAAGATGATGTTACAGGTACAGATGCTGGATACGCTCAAACAAACTACTATTCAGGTGGTAGCAATGGTGTTATGGGGGGATTTGAAGTTCTTGCTAGTCCAGTGCCTGCCGCTGATATGGTTTATAATCACGTAGCTAGAGGAATCCAACCAGGATGGGATGGAGATGCGAATTCTTTCCCTGCAACTGTTAATGCAGGAGAGCAACATTCAAGAACGTTTACATTTACTTTACCAGCAGATTGGAATGAAGATAATATTCATGTGATTGGTATGTTGATTGATGGAACTGGTGCGATTGATAATGCAGGAAAATCTACAATCTCTAGTAACTCAGGTTTAGGAGATTTAAATGCAAATCCAATTCAGTCTTTCAATTTGTTCCCTAATCCTGCAACAACTTCTGCAACGATCGAAATCATTATAGAAAATGAGGCTGATGTTCAGCTTGCAGTTTACGATATGTCTGGTAAAGTAGTTTCTTCTCGAGATTACGGAACATTGAATACAACTTCAACAGTAAATATTAATACTTCATCCTTTGAAGCTGGTGTTTATTTAGTTGAATTAACAGTGAACAACGTTAAAATGACAAAGAGATTAGCGGTTAAATAATCGAAAATTATCTTTTTTGAAAAGGGCGGCGTTAGTCGCCCTTTTTCTGTTATATACTCAAATAAAAATAGGTACTTTTGTGATATGAAATGGATAGGAAAGCGTATTAGCTTTGTTGAGGATAAGAATAAAACTACAATTATTGTTTACCCAGAGGATGTTACATGGGTGAAGGCATTAATGGGAGCTTGGGTTGGAATGTGGATTGCAATTGGTGCAGTGATTACCTGGGCTTATTTTAACGTAAATTTGACCGAGCAAGAAAATATTATTTTGATTGTGTTTATGGCGTTTTGGTTGTACTTCGCAATTAAAGTAATCCGTTCATTTTTCTGGCTCCTTTGGGGAAAAGAATTGATTAAAATTGATGAGGTCTCCTTTTCTTATAAGAAATCAATCAAAGGATATGGTAAAGCAGCGATATATTATATTGAGAATATTTCTAAGATTAAAGAATGTGACATAGCACCTAATTCTATTCAGTCAATTTGGGAAAAATCTCCATGGGTCAAAGGTGGGGAACGTATCGAGTTTGAATATAAAGGTCAAGTCATTCAGTTTGGTAGAAAAATCAACCCACAAGACACCAAATTGTTGTTTCGCTTAATAACTAAGCGAGTAGATGAAAGAGCTAGAAAACTAAATAAAGCAAATTAATAAGTCTTTTCCATTAAGTAGTGTTGTAAGACATCAAAGAGTTTATAACTCTTTTCTATTTTAGAGTAACCCAGTTTTAAATAAAAATCAACGGCATAATCTCTTGCGTGAAGTATCATCTTGGTATTGCCTTTCAATTGTGATTTTTGCTCAACTGCCTTCATTATCATTCTACCATACCCTTTTCCTTGACTGTCCGGATGAACAGCTACAAAACGCACTTGAGAAACACCTTCCTCTGCTTGATCTAATCGGGCTATTGCACGCAATATATTATCTGCATATAAGGCGAAGTGTTCTCCTGTTAAATCACCATCGTTACGCTCGCTGCCGAAAGGTTGATTCAAAGGTTTACGTAATACATTATAGCGCATGTCGTAATAATGATCCCACTCTTTCGGTGTAATAGGTTTTCTGATGTCAATTTTCATTTGAATACAACGGATGTTACACGTGATGTTTCTACATTATCAATAGTTTCTCTTCGAACTAATTCTTGCGCTTCTATTGATTCAAAAACTTCCTTTAAATCCTTCACCTTTCCTGCAGGAACATGCAGTGAGCAGAGTTTCTTTAATAATTCTGTTGTTCCCCTACTACTAATGCGTTCTTGTAAAACTTGTTGCAGTTCTGTTCTATTGATTACGCGGTCTTGGTTTGATTTATAACGAACGTCATGAATCAGTTGTTCTAACCCTAAAACAGTGCATAATTTGCTGAAATGTGTGTCCGAACCAATTGCAAAAGTGATTAAGTCGTCTTCTTTTGTTTTGAATAACTCTCCATATGGGGCAATATTTGGATGTAAACTTCCTATTCGTTGAGGAATATGATTTTCCATTAGGTAATTACTTCCTTGATTGGCTAAACTACTTAATGCGGCATCGTATAAGGAAACACTAATCGAGGTTCCTTTATTAGTCTTCGCACGATTAATCAACGCTAGTAGTATCGCTTCCTTCAAATGATGAGCAGCAAGAATATCAATCATTGCGATAGGCATTTTAACAGGTCCGCTCTCTGGTGTCCCATTCATTGACATAAATCCTGTTTCTGCTTGTAAGATTAAATCATATGCAACACGGTCGTTGTCATTACCATAGCCGTTAATTTTCCCAATAATTAAAGACGGATTTACTGCTAAAAGTGATTCATCTTGGATATTGAGTTTTACATCATCCCCATGCTTGAAGTTGGTGATTAGAATGTCAGCATCCTTTATTAAAGCAAGAAACTGAGCATGATCAGTTTCTTGTTTTAAGTCTAGTTTAATATAATCCTTTTTATAGTTAATGCTTGAAAAATAAGCCGAAACAGAATTTTCCGAATCCTCTGAAGGTAATTTCCAGCTGCGAGTAACATCGGCGTGTTTAGGGTGTTCAACCTTGATTACCTTTGCCCCCAATTCTGCGAAAAATGTTCCAACAGAAGGACCTGCTAATACAGAACTAGCATCAATTACTTTCAAATGTTCAAGCATCAATTATTTTTGAATTTTCCAAGTAATGTATTCATTGATCTTGGCAGTTTGACTTTCGTCTAACTTTGATTTTTTGGCCATATCCGGAAGGATGTTCGCCCATTGTGCCTCAGTATAATCCGTCACTGTTTTTAATTTGTGACAACGGTGACATTTTGCCTCGTAAAGTCCTTTTCCTTCGGCAATTTCCATCGTTGGCATTGCGTCTTCAGCTTCAACTTCAGTAACTGTTTCAACAACCGCTTCAGTTGTTTTTGGAGAACAAGAAAGTATAAATAAAGTGACTCCAATAAATAATGTGAACTTTTTCATCAAATTTTCTTTTTATCGAAGATACTAAAAGATGTCGTTAGTTATATTTGAGGTTCAATAGAATATTATGAATCAAGCAGATTTTATCCAAAAAAATAGCGGACTTCCTGAAAGGTCAATCAAAAACGTATTGAGCCTTTTAAGTGAAGGAGCAACAGTACCTTTTATTTCGAGGTATCGTAAAGAAATGACAGGTAATATGGATGAGGTGCAAGTGGCCACAATTCGTGATGAAGGAAAACGCTATGATGATATAATTGCCCGTCAGAAAACTATTCTTTCTGCAATCGAAGAACAAGGCAAATTGACTCCTGAGTTGAGTTCTAAAATTGAAGGTTGCTTTGACCAAACTGTTTTGGAAGATATTTATTTACCTTTCAAAGTGAAGCGATTAACTCGTGGTGAAAAGGCCAAGAAATTAGGGTTGGAACCATTGGCAAAAATGATAATGTCGCAACGAGGTGGAGATCCAATTCAAATGGCAGATCGTTTTATTAAAGGTGATGTCATTGACGAAGATATGGCTATTGCTGGAGCAAAGGATATTATTGCCGAATGGATCAATGAAAACGCAAGTTTACGTGCTAATTTACGTCAGCTTTTTGAACGAAGGTCAATTTTAAAATCCAAATTGGTTAAAGGAAAGGAGGCTGAAGGGGAGAAGTATAAAGATTATTTTGATCACGCTGAATCATTAAATAGATGCGCTTCACATCGATTTTTAGCACTTTATCGTGCACAACGCGAGGGAATTATTTCGTTAAAAGCACGTCCCGAAGAAGAAGATGCATTGAAGAAAATTGAACGTTTTTTTGTAAAAGGAAATGACGCCTGTGGTGAGATTGTTGAAGAGGCTTGCAGTGAAGCATATAAGAGATTACTTCGTCCTTCTTTAGAAAATGAAGCTTTAAATAATGCAAAGGAGCGTGCAGATAAAGAAGCAATTTCGGTATTTACAAAGAATTTAAGACAACTTTTACTTGCGCCACCTCTAGGTGCTAAACGAATATTGGCTATAGATCCAGGGTTTAGAACAGGGTGTAAGGTGGTTTGTATTGACGAATACGGAAAACTATTAACAAATGCTACCATCTTTCCGCATCCTCCGCAGAATGAAAAATCTAAAGCAGAAGCGAAAATATCTCAATTAGTTGAGTCGTATAAAATTGATGCAATTGCAATTGGTGATGGAACCGCCGGGCGAGAAACGGAACGTTTGGTGAAACATATTCGATTTAATCGTGATGTTGAGGTGTTTGTTGTTCGAGAAGATGGCGCTTCAATTTATTCGGCCAGTTCAATTGCAAGAAAAGAGTTTCCTGATTATGATGTAACCGTTCGTGGATCGGTTTCTATTGGCCGTAGATTGATGGATCCTCTAGCAGAACTCGTAAAGATTGACCCAAAATCAGTGGGAGTGGGACAGTATCAACACGAAGTAAATCAAACGTCGTTAAAGGAATCATTGGATGATGTCGTAATTTCTTGTGTAAATACAGTTGGTGTGGATGTCAATACGGCTTCAGCTTATTTATTGAGCTATATTTCAGGATTGGGTCCAACGTTAGCAGAAAATATTGTTCAGTACAGAAATGAAAATGGAAAAATTAATTCAAGAGCTGAATTGAAGAAGGTGAAACGTTTGGGGGATAAAGCATTTGAACAGGCGGCAGGTTTTATCCGTATTCGTGATGGTAAGAATCCTTTAGATAATTCATCTGTTCATCCAGAAAGCTATGAGTTTGTAACGAAAATTGCTGCGTTTTCTAAAGTGAAAGTGGATGATTTGATTGGAAATACAGCGTTATTATCCGAGATTAAACATTCTGATTTTCCTGAAACGGATAAGTATACCTTCAATGACATCATCTCTGAATTGAAAAAACCAGGTCGTGATCCTCGATCAAAAGCGAAAGTCCTTGAGTTCGATCACCGATTAAAAACAATTGACGATGTGGTTGTTGGTATGACTTTAACAGGGATTGTTACCAACGTTACTAATTTCGGAGCTTTTGTCAATATCGGAATTAAGGAGAATGGATTGATTCACAAATCTAATTTAGCTGATACGTATGTGGAAGATCCTTCGCAATTTATTTCACTGCATGAGCATGTTGAGGTTCGTGTTGTTGAGCTGGATGTACCGCGGAAACGAATAGGTTTAAAAAAAGTCTAGGTGTTAAGGTTTAATGCTTCAAAAAGTTCATTAACATGACTTTTACTTACACTGATTTCTTGACCATTAATTATCACATATTGACGATTAATTCGCTCAATTTTATTCAGTGAAATAATATGTGACCTATGAATTTTGATGAAATTAGAATCTAGTTTTTTTTGAAAGTCCGTCATGTTCGAATAGATGAGATATTTCCCATGAGTTGTATACACATTCAAGTATTCGCTCGCGGCAGTAGTGTAAAGAATGTCATCTAAATCAATTTTAATGTATTCCTTGTTGACCTTAATGAAAATGTAGTTCCGTTTAATAGAATTCGCCTTGGATTTTACTTTTAAAATGGATTTGTTAAACCGTTCAAAAGAAATTGGTTTTAATAAAAAGTCTGTGGCATTGTTTTCAAATCCAAAGAAGGCATATTCTTTTGAAGAGGTCATTAAAACAAGTTGCGCGTTAAGGTTTGTAGATTCTAAAAATTCAATACCATTCATGCCTGGTGTTTCAATGTCCAGAAATAATACGTCCACTTCATTTAAAATGTCTGAAGTTAACAATGATGTGGGTTCACTTAAAACCGCGATCAATTCAACTTGATCAATCATCTCAATATATTTCGAAAGTAATCCTTGAATTACGAAGTCGTCGTCTACGACGATACATTTTAATGTCGTCATGCTGCGTAGTTTTTCGGTGAATTAGGTAAAAGTTACGATTAATTCACTTAAAAAACAGATTAATTCACTGAATAAATTTTATAAGCCCTCTTTTTTGTCTTAAATTAAACTGAATGGTCACCACAATTAATTGCTATTAATCTATGATCAATACTACTAACATATACGTTGTTGAAGACGAATTTATCGTTGCTGAAAACATTATTTTCGAATTGCAAGGGTTTGGCTATAATGTGGTCGGAAGATCGGCTACCGGTGAAGATGCAATTCGTGACATACTAGAGTTACGACCTGATTTGATTCTTATGGATATCAACTTGAAAGGTGTGTTAACAGGAATCGATGTAGCCCATAGCATTCGTAAAGTCGTAAATGCTCCTATTATTTTTCTGACGGCCTATGCAGATGAGAGTACTTTAAGTTTAGCGAAAAAGGCCGGTGCATATGGTTTTTTAGTGAAACCATTCCAATCCATTGATTTAAAGTCTGCAATTGAAGTTGCGTTTACAAATTATGCAAACATCGACCAAGCAAAAAAACAACGGGAATTGTCAGCTCTTGCGTTAAAGGAGACTGAAGAACGTTATAAGCAGATTGTTGAAAATGTAAGCGATTTAATTTATACAACAAATCATAGAGGAGAGTTTACTTTTGCGAATCCGGCGGTTTCATATTTAACTGGTTACACAAGGGATGAGATTGTTGGAATGCACTACAGCGAATTGGTACGAATTGACTTTCAAGAGAAAACAGTCGCTTTTTATAAGCAAATGTTTCGTGATAAGGAAATGGATTCATACTGCGAATTTCCAATCTTAACGAAAGATGGTGAAGAGATTTGGATAGGACAACGTGTGCAATTATTGAAAAAAGGACGTTATGTAGTTGGTTTTCAAGCTACTTCAAGGAATATTACTGAGCGGGTTAAGTTTGAGGAAGATTTAATTAAAGCGAAAGAGGAAGCTGAGAGCATGGCGCAAATAAAATCGCAATTCTTGGCAAATATGAGCCATGAAATTCGAACCCCTTTGAATGGTATTGTTGGTGTTTCAAAATTATTAGAGTCGACAAATCTAAATGACAAACAGAAAAGATATCTGAAGGCAATTGTTTCTTCTTCCAATCAATTAATGGGTATTATTAATAATGTGCTTGATTTAGCAAAAATTGAAGCAGGTAAAATGAGTTTGGATGAAATCGAATTTGACTTCTTTGAGCTGATTCAAAGTGTTGAAGCCTTATTTGAGCCTACAGCTACTCAAAAAAAGATTGATTTTAAGTTGAATATTGATAAAAATATCCCAGCTACTCTCCTTGGAGATACAGTTAAATTGAACCAAATATTATATAACTTAATTGGAAATTCAATAAAATTCACGGAACAAGGTGGTGTTTGTGTTGATGTGAAACTTATTTCTGAGTCGGACCGCGATGTTTGCCTTGAAATCAGAATTAAAGATACTGGAATTGGAATTGAACAAGATAAAATTGAAAAAATCTTTTCTGCTTTTGCTCAAGCAGAGTCGGATACCACAAGAAGGTTTGGAGGCTCTGGTTTAGGACTTACCATTGTCAAGCGTTTGGTCGAATTACACAATGGGGTGATTTACGTTAAAAGTGAATTAGGTATAGGAGCAGAATTTAATGTTCAAATTTCTCTAAATAAAGTGATCCAGAAAGATAACGTCGACCAAGCGATTATAGATGATTGCTTTACGGATATTCGAATAGAAGGAAGCCGTATTTTACTTGTGGAAGACAATAAAATAAATCAGTTGGTAACCTCTGACTTGCTGAGGGCTCAAGGGGTACAAGTGGATATTGTTTCTAATGGAAAAGAAGCATTGGAAATTCTACTCAATGCTGATTATGATCTTGTTTTGATGGATATGCAAATGCCGATTATGGATGGATATGAAGCTATGAGAATCATTCGAGAGAATTTTGAACCACCACTTTCATCAATACCTATCATTGCTTTAACGGCCCATGCGTTTGAAGGTGAGTTGAAACATTGTATGGATGAAGGTGCAAACGCATACTTATCTAAACCTTTTGAACCTAAAGAGCTGTTCATGAAAATAGAAGGACTAATTAGTATTTCAAAAAAGAAGGAGGTTCATGCTGAAAAGAAAGTGAACGATAAGATAAATATGACCGAGCTATTGAGCTTCGTGAATGGAAATGAGCAATTACTGAATTCTACTTTAGAGCTAATACATACAACCTTGAAAGAAGATATGAACACAATATTGAGTCAAGTTGATATTGGAAATTATGATGGTGTTCGAATGATTGCTCATAGAATAAAACCAAACTATGCTCTTTTGGGCTTGTCCGGTCTGAAAGCGCTGTGTCAAGAAATAGAACAAAAACACAATAATTCAGAATTGGAGCACCCGGTAAAGGAATTGGTAGAGAGAACTAAAAGTGTTTTTCTAGCTATTGAAAAGGAACTTAAAAATGAACTGATAAGAAAAAATTAAAGCAAGTATTAACCTAAAACCAATTATCATGAAAACAGAAACAATTATTCAAGATTATTATGGAACATCCTTTTTTTTAGAGGCTCATTCCGACAAGAAATTGACCGTTTTTATTGTAGATGACAATAAGATTTATCTAAATCTTTTGAAAAACGTAATTAAAGGTTCCAATATTACGGTACATACATTTGATATTGGAGAGGATTGCTTGAAGTGTTTAGATCTTAAACCGGACTTAATTATTCTTGATTATCATTTAGATGGTGTAAATCCTGGGGTAATGAAGGGAGATAAAATAGCGGAACTCATCGAAGAGAAATTACCGGATACAGAGATTGTTATGATTTCATCAGATCAAAAGT
>Ga0193955_1001129_pt1 | contig 13142 bp, 12 predicted proteins | sample BB_6_MG_FD_140343 | JGI IMG/M metagenome (GOLD analysis project Ga0193955, IMG submission 140343) | Microbial mat bacterial communities from the Broadkill River, Lewes, Delaware, United States - BB_6_MG | ecosystem: Environmental > Aquatic > Freshwater > River > Microbial mats | place: USA... | reverse complement strand
GTAGTTATTTATATAGTCTATAAAAGTATTTCCAACAGTATATGGATGCTTTGAATAATTGTAGCTTTTATCGATCATCTCAAGGGTATTGTCATTATTAACATTGAACTGATATTGATACACACTTGGCTTTTTGCCACCATATTCATACTTTCTTGTAATAGTGGAGTTTTTGACCCATATTTTGGCTCTAGGAGAATTATTGGCAAATGGTTTAATTCTATATACATCTTTCATAGTTTTATCTAGCAATATACTTTTCTCAGCGCGAGTTACATTATCTACTTTATCTGTCAATTTCACTTTAAATGGTTTAGGTGCTTCACCCACACAACCTGTCATACTTAAACCAAGCAGTACAGTTCCTATACTACCGATAATCAAATGTCTTAAATTTTTCATATATAGCCTTCTTGTTAAAATTTAACTTTAACTAACTATAGTTAGTTGTGTCAAAATTATTTCAAAAATATACTTATGGTTACATTAACTATAGGTGGTTTTTTGGTGAAAGAGTCCTCCGTTTCAGATGAAAAAATGAACGAAATCTATAAAACGATTGGCAAAAACGTAAAAAGAATACGTAAAGACCAAGGTGTTACACAACTTGCTTTAGCATTGGCAATCGGTCACAAAGCAGTAGGTACTGTATCTATGGCTGAGCTTTGTTTAAACGGTAAACACTTTAATATTGAACACCTGTATAAAATAGCTGACGTACTAGATGTAGATGTATGTGAGTTCTTCAAAGGTACTTAGGCAGTACTTTACTATCTTCATCTTTAAAAATTAAACACTTTAAAATTTCCAATTTGGACAACTTTTAATTTTTAGGCTAATCTATGTTCTGAAAATTAAATTTAAAGGAGATAAAGTGCAAATTGATACTTTATTACTCTTTGGCAGTATAGCTGTTGCACTTATAACTGCTTTTGCATTAATTGTATACATACAAAAACATAAATCTAAAACTGATGCTCTAAAAAATAAAACTATAGAGTATTATAAAGATCAGATAGATGAACTTGAATGGCATTATGAAAGAAAGTGTATGGCTTTTAAAGTGTTTGTTGTTACAGGTGCGATAACTTTTCTGTGTTCAAGTATATCTATGTATATATACTTTAGTGGAAACCATTTTTATCTATTTCATATAGCTACTCTTATATCGCTTTCACTCATGGTGTACTATAACTACTTAAACCGTGAAGCTTTGACTCAATCAATAGATCCTAAAAGGCTATAAGATGATTAATAAGTTTATTGAGGTTATGGATAAACTATCAAACATAACTAGCTTAAAAGATAAATACAAGTTCCATTGGTTTAAAGCACCTTACATAGTTATAATGTCTTTTGCTTTGGCGTATGTAGTTCCAAAAAGTGGGTATACAACCTATATAGATTATTGGCCTGCTATGTATATTTTTTTATTAGCAGTTCTTGGAGGTATGAGTTTAGCCACAAGGCGATGAGCTTGCAGCTATGAGTAATCTTTCTTGCTTAATTTTACTCTCATTATTACTATTCCTATAAACAAAAATGAAAATAAAACCACAAATATCAAACACCATATACTTCTCAGACCAAAGATGGTATTTGATTAACTATATTGATCATATCAGAAACATTTGTGATCAGTGTTGAAACAAAGACAAGTGCTGTACTGCTTTTTAGAACTTTCATATTAGATCCTTTGAGTTGAAATATGAAGTAATTTTATGATGAAAATGAAAAGTTGTCCAATTGGAAAATAAAAGAGATTTTTTTAGAAAAAAAGCTGCTCTAAATTCTACTATAAAGTTTGAATTTGCAGCATTGCCTCTCTGAAGCGCCCTGAAATATGAGGTTCTTGAAGGGTCTAGTTTTATGAAAAAAAATCAAAAAATAACAAATTTAAAAACAGGGGAGCAAATACAATTCTTTTGGTACAGTTCTAAAAGCCATAAATTTTAGTTGTTTATGGTGAAAATCTATAATAAGGAGAACTTATGTGTAGTAGACTAAGTTTTATACCCAACAGTATTGTTTCTTTTTTTATAAAATTGAAACTATGTAAAGATGGAGACTATAGTCTCTTTGATTTTGTTTATATGATACTTTTCATAAAAACATTTAAAAAAAATAGTGACAACTACTATCCAACATTTTTGACGCTAAACGAGATTGAACATATTGCTATCAAAAATTTCTTAATAAGGAATAGACAGTTGATCATATTAAATAATAAAAGCTACGATAAGTATGAACACTTTAATTACATTGCTAAAATTGAATTGTACCTACATAAAGAGATACTTAAAGAGGATTTTAACCATGTAATAATAAATGATGACATCCATGTTTTATTGGTCTCAACATTTCAGGCTAACCAAAAGTTAAAAGACAAAATTTATATAGGTGAAGTTATCCTTAATTCTGGCTACTTATACCCTTCAGAAAAAACAAGAGGTCTTAAAAATATAAATATATTTTCAGCTGGGAAAAAGCTACACCGTCTTATTAATGAAGAAAATAAAAAGAATGGTGATATCGAGGTTTATTAGTAATATTTTCTATATATAATGAAGTTAATTACGCTGCATCAAAGTAGTAATTGCTTCATTCTCAGAGAGTGCTATCAGTGTTCGAAACTTAAAAGTGTTGTCTTTATTATATATGACCTGATCAAAACATCCCTCACTATCACGATATATGATCATAGCATTGTAAATTCCTGCATATATCTTTTTTAAGTCTTCCAAAACTGCTTGCATATCATTAGTAAGGCTACGTTCACCGCCAAGATCATACATAAAAATAATTACAGTCTGATCTATTAGTTTTGATTCATACTCCACATTAGCTCGTGGTAAACCTGTGTAAATTTTTGTTTTTAATATTTGCATGTTTCTTTACTTTTTAATTATACTTTAAATATAACCAAAAATAGATAGTTTGGCAAAATTAATATAAAATACATTTTTAAAAGATATAATAAATTAAAATTATTTTTTATAATTCATGTGTAATAAGGATTTATTTATTGATGAAAAAAGTTAAAACCACTTAAAAAGTATTCTATGATAACACAGAAAAATAGTGATTTTTTCAACATATTAACTGGAAAAAATGCTTTCTTTTATGAACAACTACTGATGACATTATATGAAGAGGTATATAAAGGTTCAATGGGAGAAATAACTTCCAATAAATCTTATTTAAAATCTATGATTGTAAGAACTCTAAGAGATTTTGATACAGATGATGAGAATAAAAATTTTTCTACTATTTTACATCGTTTGGAAGAAACAGGCTGGATAGAGTCTAAGTATGACAACCTTCTGATGGAATATATTTATAACTTCACAAGAGTTGGAAGAAAAGTAGCGCAATCTCTTTATCAGCTAAACAACAAAGATTCAATCACAAGACATCGTAATGTAAGGACAACTTTAGGTTTATTAGAATCGTACAAAAGGGATGGTGATCCTTACGATTTAGTGGATGCTCTTGAAACTAGTGATTATATTGTAAGTGATTTAATGGACCAGATTAATGAGATCCATGAAGCCAGGAAAAAGATGCTTCACGATGCTACACAAAATGTAGAGCAAGCTGGAGAAAACTTTATAGAGTATATAGAAAAAGATTTCAAATCCAGTATTACCGTGTATTTCAATGAAGACAGTATCTCTGAACATGCTAACAGAATTGATGAAACTATAAATAAGATTTTAGATGATGTAGAAACATTAGAGACTAGAAATAGAAGAATGGTTGAAAGATATCCTACACTTAAGGAGGAAGAATATCCGGTTGAAACTCAACTAATAACTATATCTGATCGAGTTAAAAATGCAAAAGACAATAGAATTCCGGAACTTATCGAGTCGATAAAATCTCTTTTTAAATTCTCTGAAATGGTACTAAAGCAAGTGAATTCTTTAATGATTAAACGATCATCACATATGAACACCTTAGCTATTCAAATTCAAAATGGTGATGAACATGAGAAAGAAGAGATACTCAACTCTATTGCTAAAAAGATAAGTGTGCCAAAGTCTCGATATTTTGATCCATATAAGATTAAAGTAAGAAGTGTCACAAAAAAAAGTGCTAAAAATAATACTGCAATAATAACACGGCAGGCTACACGCGAAGAACAAATAGAGCAAAAAATAAAAACAGCTATACGTGAATCAAGAGCTTACTTGTCTGCTGATATACAAAAAAGAATTATTGATACTTTAAAAGAGGAAGACTCTATTATTAATGGCCTTATACCTATTGATTCATATAAGGATCTAAGTTTTGCATTAAATCTTGTTTCCGTTGCTTCCAAGAGCGGATTATTTAATGTTACAAGTACGGGTGGAAAGTCAATAAATAAGTACTTTACAACTGATGAGTATATAATTAACAAAAAGGATTAAATCAATGGATACGAGAGGGTATATTGAAAAATATATTGAAGATTCTTATGTAAATATAGATGATTTTGGAGATATTATTATCTACTTGCTTCATCACGGTGTGATATGTAGACCAACAGCAGGGAGTCATTCTATGGATGATCCTTCTATAGAAGGGACACTCTATGATAAATTTATTTTAGTAAAAAATGAAATATATGATTATCTAAGTGTTATTGGGGTTAGCGTTTATCACAATGAAGAGTTTGAGTCTATTAGAATTTATCCCCCAGATGCAGATTTCCCAGGTAATAACAATATTGTAGAGAGTGAGTCAGCTTCATCTTTAATGCGTATGAATATCAGCAAAGAGACAGCAGCATCATTAATAATACTTTATTTGCTATACGAACAGCATGGTTCTCAGAAAGAGGAAGATTTTACAGTTGCAATATCTCAAGTAGAATTTATGAATGCCTTTCGTTCAAAATTAAATCTTAATTTAGCCGAGAAGATCAATAAAACAAGTAAGGCTAGGGAAAATCTGTTTAAGGAGTTAAAGCGTCTTAGAGTGATTAAATATCACAAAGATTTTTTTGACAATACCGAGCAATATCCAATAGTTATTCGTCCATTGATTTTAGATTTGGTGCCCCAAAGCATAGTAAAAAGTACTTTGGAAGAGTTTACTCAAAAGAATAGTTCAGAAACAGAGGATAATTGATGTCATATAAACTACATAAAGCGATAGGGATAAATTTTGCAAATTTGACACAAAGAGAGTTCTATTTCAGAGGTTCACTGACTTTGGTATCTGGAGAAAACGGGGCTGGAAAAAGTACTTTTCAAGATCTTGTACAAATTGTTATGACTGGGGATATAAATAATATTATCAATTATAACGCTGGTCAAAGTGAAGATTCGACAAAAAAAAGAAATGAAAAGAAGCGTTCTTTTGCTAGTTACATACTTGGTGCAGAACAGATGCAATTTACAAGAGAGCAGGCTATAGGTATAGTGGCTTTAGTATTTAAAAACCACTCAGGAGAAAAGTTTACAGCTTGGATCTATCAAGAAGCAGATCTGGAAAACAGTTCTAAAGGAAAGATTGCAAAGGGAGACAATCTTCATTTAGGATTGTGTTTTGATATTGAATTGAATGCTGATGACTTTTTAGTGGATGAGAACAGTATAAAAGATTGGGCACGATTAAAAAAATATTTAGAATCTGAGTATAAAAATAATTTACTTATTTGTGACAGTAAAAAAGAGTATCTTATGAAGCTCTATGGGAAGTTCAACGAAAAGTCTGCCATTGCCTATAATGAAGCAGAAAAAATGGCAAAAGCATTTGTAAAATATATTTTTCCAACTAAAGCAGACAATATAAGTAAGTTTGTAAGAAAAGAGTTATTGGAAGAAAATGATTTGTCATCTGTTATAGATAGCCTAAGAGAAGCAATAGCAAGTTTTAGTAGAATTCAAAAAGAGGCAGACGAAATCGCTAAAAGTGAAGAGAGTTTAAAAAAGGTTGTCTCTTTTGGTGAAGAAGTGATTGCAACATGGAGAGATCATTTTATTCAGAAATATTTAGTCCAAAAAAGAAAGCAGATCAGAACGGAAAAAAATTTCACTCAAGCCAATGTAGATCTAAAGAACTTAAATAAACAGCTTGACCAAGAACAGGATGTCATTAAAAAAGCTAATGAACGAACTGCACATATAAAAAATGAGATTGAAGGATTAAAGGAAGAACTTAAAGGCAATGAACAAGTTGCTCGAAAAAATAATCTGCAACAAGCACTTGAAGATGCTGTAAAGAAAAAAAATGAAGCTTTGGAAGATATAAATAAGATATATGATCAAGCTTCAACTCTTAGTGCAAACCTATCGAGTCTTGATCAAATACTGCCAATAAGTGGTTATGTTGAAAATGAGTTGCTTGCTAAACTGCAAGAACTTGCTAAAAACAGCAGTAAAAACAATATTGAAAATTGGACACAGCAGTTTGAACCTTTAACTGAAGAATTGAGTTTGTTGTTAGATAAAGATTCGGATCTTTTGGAAGAGCTGAAAGGTATATATTCCGAATATAACAATGAATATAAAAATCTTAAAGAAGAAACAGATGAGATGGATGATGATGTAAAAGCTTTTTCTTTGACAGGGACTAGCAGCTATCCAAATCAGCAAGATATAGCTGTTTTACAAGAATATTATCCTGAAGCAGATCCAACACCTTTATGTGAACTCTTAGATATTACCAACAGAGAATGGCAAGGAGCAATAGAGGGATTTATGGGAAACAATAGATTTGCTATTGTTGTTAAAGAGGGGTATGAAACAGAGGCTACAGACCTTCTGAAATCAAAAAGATTGAAGTCAAAAATCGTACAAGGTTCAAAACTGCTGTATGACATCTCCAAACTCTCAAAAGAAGTAAAAAGTGATTCTATAGTATCTCTTATGAAATTTCATTCTGATATTGCAGAAGCGTATATGAAGATAAACTATGCGAATGTGATGCAGTGCTTTACTACGTATGAATTGACACAGGCAAGAAGAGGATTGAAGGCTGATGGATTAGCTGCTAGTGGATATACAACATTTGAATGTTTGGCAAGTAAATCAAATTGTTATATTGGTGAGGCTGCGAGATATGATAGATATGTTGAATTAAAAAAGCAGTTAGATGAAAATAAAAAAGAGCTCTCAAGACTAAAAGCGATCAGAGATAAAGCTGATAGACTATATAAAAATTTAATAGGTATCTCTTTTGAAAATTTTAGTACTAAATTATCAGACCTTGAACAAATAAATGTGAGTATAGAGAGCCTGAATGCTCAAATTGATTCTCTTGATATAAGTGATGTGGAGGAAAAGTTATCAACAATTGAGTCTCTTCAAGAGAAACAGAAAGAAGAAAAAGCAAAAGAAAACCAAGCAATAGAGAATACAGGTGATTATAAACGACAAATAAAAGATAAAGGGTTGGCTATTAAAAATCTTGAACGGGAAAAATCGTATCTTCAAGAGTTAGTAAAAAAACAAGAAGAAGAACTGCATGCCGTTAACTTTGAAGTTTCTAGATCGTTTAGTCAGTGGTTAACGGAACTTGAAACTGAGGCACAAAACAGTTATAAAAATATGGACTCAATGCCGATTTTTGATCAAATCACAAAAGATAAGATAACAAAGTATGAAAACTTAGTTATTAATCATAACGATGAATGTGCTGAAATTGCAAAAATAGAAGATCTGAATTTTGAACTAGTAAAAAAAGATACAACTGAAGCGTTTAGTACAGTGTATGACTATCTTCAAAAACAACAAACCACCAAGAAAAAAATATCAGAAAATATCCTTAAAAAGAAAAGTGAAGAGTTAAGTTCTGCAAAAGATACATTTGACAAAACTTTTAAAGATGAATTTTGTAAGACTGTTTATAACTCAATAATTGATGGTAGAGAAAAAGTAAGACGCTTAAATGTAATCCTTAAACGACATAAATTTGATAATGAAAGATTTGTGATCAAAGAACCTTTTATTCAACAATTTAAAGAGTACTATGAGTATTTTGAATATGTTGTTCATGCCAATAAGGATTCTTTAGGATTTGATAAAATCCAACTGCCTGCAGAGCATATTGAAACAAAAGAAAAAATCGAGAAATTGTTACTTGATACACAAAATAGTGAAGCAGAAAAAGAGTTAAAAGTTATATCTGATTATAGGAACTATAAGGATTATGATATACATAAAATATTTAATAATGATGATGAAAACTCTATCTCATTAACCGATCTAGCAACAGATAGTGGGGGACAGGCAACTACAAGTTACTACATCATTCGATCGATTGCAGCTTACTCTGCATTTAACGCAAACAATAGAGGAAATAAAAATGGCGGTGTTGGGTTTTTAATGGTTGATGAAGCATTTAATCGTGTTGATGATGGAAGAACAAGTGATATCATTAGATACCTTAAAGATGATTTAGGGTTTCAGATGATAGCTGCAATGCCTACAAAAGACGAGTCAGTTTTAATGCCGTATGCAACTGATCGATACAGTATATACAAAGTCACTGAAGATAGTAATTATAATAGTTTTAAAGTGCATCAGCATGTTGACTATACTATTATCAATAACCAAGAAGTAAGTGATTTAATGAAAGCAGAGGAAAATAAAATTCGAAAAGAGGTCTCTTTATTTGAATAGCATAGATTTGGAACAACTAAAAAATTTACTGGAATATGATATAAACAGAGAACTTATAGTTTATTTCTTATCTCTTTTAGAAAAAAAGTCTTCGCAAGAAAGAGATAGACCATTAAAACTAGGTTTAAATCCAACTGCAAAGAGGTATAAAGAGTGCTTCTCTTATCTTTATGAACCCACCGAAGTGAATGGAGAAATCGTTGCTGGAGAGAATTTAACAGCGCTAAAAAAAACAGGTGTTATCTCTATAGAATTTAAAGATAAAAAGCATACTTTTGATCTCCACAAAAGAAAAGCAATGGTTTATTTCAACTACAAGTATGAAGATATCTGTAGGGAAATATTAGGTATGAAGATATCTAATTATAAAGAAGAATGGAAAAAAGCTATTAGATTATCTTCGTTAAATCAAAATGTAAAAGAAGTTCTATTAAATACACTACCAATAGAGTTTGAAGATAAATCAGCAAAAAGCATTATTGGAAATATAGAAAATTATTTAAAATTAAATAGAGTAAACGATTTTATCAGAGAAGCTAGTTCTTATATATTTTGGGGTCATTCAAAAGTTTTAGATAATAGACCTGAGTTATGGGATATTTTAAAAATACGACAACAGCCAATACAAATACTTGTAAGTCTCAAAAGCGAAAACTGCAAAAAAATATTATTTATAGAGAATAAACAAACTTTTGAATCACTGCAAAGAAATAACTCTTTAGCAAAGAAATATGTTTTAATATATCTATCTGGTTTTATGGGAACAGCCTCAAGGTTAATAAACAAAAAGTATAGATCTTTTTATATTAATCCTAATAGTAGAAATACAATAGCAAAAGAATACCTACATGCAATATTTGATAGCCAGTCAAACTTCAACTATTATTTTTGGGGAGATTTAGACTATGAGGGTATCAATATATATCTTTCACTAAAAAAACTTTTTAACAGTGTTGAATTATGGAAACCAGGTTATGATAGAATGATTGATATGCTATCTATATCTAATGGCCATTTCCCATCAATGGCAAAAAAAAAGGATCAAAACAAACCGGGTAAAACATTTAATACATATATAGATGATATTTTAATCCCACAAATGGAAGATAAAGGCTTCTTTGATCAAGAAGGTATTTTAATTTAGTGCAAATACCTAAAACAAGGATTTTAAAGAATTTTTTCATACCCTCTATAGGAATATAGAGACAACATCTTATTTTTATATACTGGTACTTTTCACAAAATTTCAACTTATTTTTTCTGCTGCTATAACACGTATTCAAAATATCAGATCGGAACAATAAATAAAGAAAAAAACTATTTTTTCAACTATTTTGCACTCATGCTATAACACATATGCAAAATAATTAGTTGGATTAAATGTGTATATGAAATTGTATATAAACATACAAGTAAATAATCAAAACAAATCATTATTCAAGTTTTTTAGTTTTTGACAATCATGCATATCCAGTATATGTAGAGTTTGTTAGCTTCAACTTACGCGCTTGTAGAAGTGAAAAAAGCAATGAAGTAGGGTACCGCTGTATGCATGGAAACATGCTCGTGCAGTGGTAACGAGGGCTGTGGGTGAAGACCCGCTTCTACTCAATAACTAACATAAAGAATATGGGCGACATTGAAATCATGTACAACTTCACCTAGTTGTGTGTGCGATATATTAAAAGCAGGTGTAAATCCTGTCTGCGGGATAGGCGTAATCCTATAACACAGCTTGGCGGGGGTATCTATAATCTGAAAAGGTTATAGGCAATAGCTCAACCCGTAAAGGTCTACTCAAGTAAAGAGAGTAGCTAAAGCACCCAATCGTGTAATGGCGAGGGTGCGACCAAGTAAGCAAGAACATGATGTGATATCCTGACCGCTTCGAACACTTCTGTCCGAGAGAAAACTTATTAAGTGAGTAACCAGGGGCTTCTATATTCTACCTGAATAGGCTTAAGTGGGAAATGCAGCATCTAACTTTTTTCATGACTTTAATATATCTAATTTGGCAAGACCTTAGCGAGTAAAGTCGTTGGTCGAGAGCGTAGTTGAGTATCGTTGGAACTATTTTGCGTTGGGATAGTGAAATAGTGAACTGCAAAAGTACGAGAAAGATTACACCTTTAAACCAAAAAGTTTGAAGATGGATATCAGTGTCATTTTAAATGATATTGGTATCCGTCGCTCGGGAGGGCGCGGGTAAATTTTACTAGCCGGAAGGCGAAAGGACTCGTAATGAGAGTATTTGATCACCTACAGGATATGTTGAAATCGACAATTCAATATTACACAGAAAATGGATACTCATACATTCAAATAGTCTACTATCCTGAAAATAAAGAGGATAGATGGCATCAAATAGATACCAAGCTGACTAAAAAGTTCAGACTAGATTTAAATAAGGGCCAGCGTGCATATCGTAAGCGAAAAAAGCAAACGAACTTTGCAGGGTTAAGATATAAAAATATATGTTTAATCTTGCATACTCCTGGAAGTTTTGATCTAGAAGGTGAAACATTTGTAGATATGCGACAAAAAAGTGTCTTACTTGACGTTGGTAGTGTTGTAAAGGTGGAGCTAAAAATAGTTGATGGTGTAGGTGCCATTAAATATGAAAAACGCTCATACCAAGATCTAAAAGAGATTATCAAGCAGGTAGCCTCAAATCCTAAAACTTGGCAACACAAAAAAGAGCTTAAGAAAATCAAGCATCTCCCAGCAGTAAGACGCAAAATGCATCTGCAAAAAGATCACTTATTCGAACTTTATAGACAAGAATGTAAACGACATAACCGTAAAGCTTTCATGCTTTGATTTACGGCTACAGAATCTTCTCGAAGACTCCTCTAAAGCATGAATAATTATTTATGGAGTCAAACCATGCAAAAATACATACAAACAAAGAACTTAACAAAAGTATTTGATCTAAGCGTTGATTACTTTAAAAATAGAATGGAAATAGAATTTTTTGAAGGTGTTCATTACTTTATTCCACCAACAACTTCAAAAACAAAAAAAGCTGTTTTATGGGATTGTGAAGCTATTAATAGATGGATTAGAGGTGAGTGCAACCCAGACAAAGAACTTGATGAACTATTGAAAAGAAGATAAAATGTCAACGTTAATTGTAAGTGAGCTTTTCCTGAAAAGGAGAAAGCAATGCAAATAGAAGAAGCTTCTATACTAAACAGAAGCAACAGAAAATATTGGTACATTAAGTATCAAACGTTCATTAATAATAAAATTGTTAAAAAAGAAGAGAGCACCAAGATACTTAAAAGTGAAAAGACACTCAAGTTTATGCAGTCAAAATTTCTTCCAGCATGGATTGCAAAAAAATCTAATGAAGAAAGTGTAGTTGAGTACAAAAACACTTTATTTAGCCACTACGCTGAGATATTTTTATATGATTGCAAGAAGTTGCATGACTATAAAAATCATGAGTATCGAGTCAACAGAATTTTAAAAGATTTTGGAAAGCTTGATATCAGAAAAGTTACTAAACTTCAAGTGAAGTTATGGATTAATAAACTGATAGATGAAAGATCACAAAAAGAACTGTCAAGAAATTCTAAAGTAAAATACCTTGGAAACTTCAGAGGAATTTTTGAACAGGCATTAGATGATAATACTATCAAAAATAACTTCATTAATGATATCAAACTGCAAGGTCAGAAAAGAGACCTAAATGATATAAAACCTTTTGATAAGGATGAAGTAAAACTATTGATTGAGACATCTAAAAACAAAGTTTATGGTGTACTCATGCATGAGTACTTAGGAATTGCTTTTAATCAAGGTATGAGCCCGTCTGAGATTTTAGGCTTACAGGTTGAGGATATAGATTTAACAAACAAGGTTTTATCTATTAGTAGAAACGTTACAAAGGGAAAAGTAAAAGAAACAAAAAATGAGTATCGAACACGAGATATTCCGCTATTTGATTCGGCTATTCCATTTGTAGAGTCTTTGATAAAAAAAGCAATACATAAAAACTCTATCTGGCTTTTTAACGATGAAGAAGGTAACCATCTATATGATGTTGAAAATATACGAGGTGGCAGAGCTATAGTAAAAGAAGGGAAAAGAATTCAATCGGACACGAAATGGTACAAGCTTTTACTTGATTGTGGACTAGAGTTTAGAAATCTGAAGAATACTAGACATACATTTGCAGTAACTGCAATTGAGTCAAAAGCATTTACAATGCAGGAGATCGCAAATATTTTGGGACATGGTTCTTTAAAAATGCTGAATGAGCATTATGCAAAATGGATAAGTGGTAAAGCACTCGGAGCAAACAGGGCTATAAATTTGTTTGGTGACACTTTAGGTGACACTAGCAAAAATTAAGTTTTTATAAAATGTTTGAAAAGTCGTTAAAGGTTCGTAATTTATGGGTTTTTGAATGGTACGCCCAGAGAGATTCGAACTCCCGACCGCTGGTACCGCAAACCAGTGCTCTATCCAGCTGAGCTATGGACGCATTCATTTTGTTTGAAGAATCACTTCTTCAGTTTG
>Ga0193955_1001128_pt1 | contig 13144 bp, 11 predicted proteins | sample BB_6_MG_FD_140343 | JGI IMG/M metagenome (GOLD analysis project Ga0193955, IMG submission 140343) | Microbial mat bacterial communities from the Broadkill River, Lewes, Delaware, United States - BB_6_MG | ecosystem: Environmental > Aquatic > Freshwater > River > Microbial mats | place: USA... | reverse complement strand
TCAAAAGTTTGGCCCCCGGCAGGGCCGCCGGAGGCAATATTGACCTGAATAGCTGCGCTTTTTATGGCTTTTTTTGACTGATCACAAAGGCATCCGGATCCAAGGTCAGCATCATGCCGAGTTCATGGCTGGTTTCCGGGGAGACCTTAAAGAAGAGGAAGGCATAAAGCGGGAAGGTTCGGTAATCCATTTTGCGAAGGGCGTGAACAGAGCTGACCGTTTTTTCCAGTTTGTCATAGTCAAAGCGTTGATTGTCCGAAAGGGGTGTGGGGCGCTCAATCACCGCCATGGCATGGGTGTCCGTTCCCGATGCTTCAAGAATGGTGGGCCAATCGGGCGTTTTCTTGTTGGCAAAGTAGTCGTAGACATTGATGCCATAGGCATAATGGGCAATGTCTGTGGAGCACCAGCCGGCAAAGCGGAGCGGGTTGATCTCGATGGGGCGGATGGTGTTTTTCGCGTCAATGCGAATCTCGGCATGGAAAGGGAGCCCGCGGAAATCACCCAGTGTGGCGATGTCGCGTAAAAAGGCTTCAATGGGTGCACGATGGGTGTTGATGATCTCAGCCGAGGTGAGGTAGAGCCGGTCGCTCATGTCATGCTCATGGCTAAACTTGTGGTGCAGGACATTTAAGATGACCGGCTTGTTCTCATCGTCGAAGTAAGCATCCACCGCAAATTCATCGCCGTCGATGATGGACTCGATGATAAAGGAGGTGCTGCTCAGGACCTCTTTCGGAAAGGCCTTGGCGGTCTCTTCCGTCTCTTTTAGAAGATCCCCCCGGACTGTCTCCCACTCGTCGCTGTTGTTGACGCGATGGACCCCTGCGCTGATAAACCCCACACTGGGCTTGATGATAAATGGCGACCCGACCCTGTCAAAGGTGAATGTTTCCACTTCGCTTGCCGGAATTTCGATAAATGTGATGTCGGGAAAGAGCGTGGCAGTGGCTTTGCGGAATGTGCCCTTGTTTTTAAAGAGCTCGATTTTTCTTGCCAGGTCAGAATCGGCCCCGAAGGTTTTTACGATCCAGCCGATGGCGTTTTCGCTGTTGCTGTAAACCCACCTGAGATTCTGACGTTCCAGCTCCTTGATGGCCTCATCTTCCGAAACCTGATTGGCTTTGGGGGAAATTGACGCCATGGAAAAATCATTTTTTAAAAGCGGGGCCTGGGAGTCAATGAGAAAGGCTTCAGCCACATCAGAGATATACGGTGCGTCAAATATAAACATGGTGCATTCCAATTCGGTGTTTCGGTGGTGAGGGGCAAGGTCGCGAAAAATGGCCTCCGGCGGCAAGGTGTGCCACCTTGAAAGCGGGTTGCGAATACTTTCACCCTTCGTCCCTCAGGGCGAGAGCATTCGCTGATGGACACGACTGATAAAGTAAGTAGATATTGTAACCGCTCGTTCTGTCACAAAAGGGGGATTACACAGAGGCCCACGGATTTCGTCGATGCGTAGGGTGTGCTTGCGCACCAAAACGACAGATATCATCCCCAGGTACATACGCAAAATCGAAGTCATTGATCTCCCGAACATGGTGTACAAGTGCACCCTACGGAGTTCATGACGGGCGACGTAAGATTGCATGACAACCGCTTTTGCTGACGCGAATGGGCGAGCATGTAAGTCATATGGTGCGTGCGGCCGTGTTTGAATATACGCCAGCCATGGAGGCGGGCGTAGCCCGCAGCGAACGCCCTTGCGATTTGGCCCGAGGTACGAGGGACAAAGCGCAAGGGCAACCTGCTTTCGAGGTGGCTCACCTCGCCGCCGGAGGCATGTTTTGGCCTCTCTTTTTTACAGGCGTCCCAATGCCTGGTCAAAATCCGCGATGATGTCGTCGATGTGTTCGATGCCCACGGTGACGCGCACCAGTTCGGGGAGGACCCCGGCTTTGAGCTGGTCCTCTTCGCTCAGCTGGCGGTGGGTCATGCTTGCCGGGTGAAGGACCCCTGTGCGGACATCGGAGACGTGGACCACGATGGCAGCCAGTTTGAGGCTGTTCATGACGGTTTCTGCTGCGTTGCGGTCGCCTTTGAGTCCAAAGGTCAGCACGCCGCTGCCGGCCTTCATGTACTTTTTGCACAACGCGTGGTTGGGGTCGCTTTTCAGCATGGGGTACTTGACCCAGCTCACCTTGTCATGGTTTTCCAGGTACTCGGCAAGGGCCAGGGCGTTGCTGCTGTGCCGTTCCATGCGCAGGTGCAGGGTCTCTAAGCCCTTGTTGGTGAGGAAGGCGTTTTGGGGTGTCATGTAGCAGCCGACGTCTCGGATCCACTGGACCCTGGCTTTGACGATGTAGGCTTGGTTGCCGAAGGTCTCCACAAAGCTTAAGCCGTGGTAGGACTCATCGGGCTCGGTGAGACCTGGGAATTTGCCGTTGGCCCAGTTGAAGGAGCCCCCGTCCACGATAACGCCGCCCACACTCGTGGCATGGCCGTCTGAGTATTTGGTGGTGGAGTGGATCACGATGTTTGCTCCGTGCTCCAGGGGGCGGCACAGGCAGGGGGTGGGGAAGGTGTTGTCCACGATAAAGGGAACCTCCATGGCCTGGGCGATGGCGGCAAACTTATCAAAGTCGAGGACATTGGTTCCGGGGTTGGAGAGGGATTCTCCAAACAGCAGCTTGGTGTTGGGCTTGAAGGCTTTTTTAACCTCGTCCACCGGGGCCTCGGGGTCTACGAAGGTCACCTCGATCCCCATCTTCTTCATGGTGTGCTTAAAGAGGTTAAAGGTGCCGCCGTAGAGGGTGGAGAGCGCCACAAAGTGGTCTCCGGCTTCGCAGATATTCAAGATGCAGATGGTGGAGGCTGACTGGCCGGATGAGAGGGCAAGGGCACCCACGCCGCCTTCCAGGGCAGCCATTTTGTTTTCAAGCACTTCCACGGTGGGGTTGCTGATCCGTGAGTACATGTGTCCGGGGACCTTCAGGTCAAACAGGTCTGCGATGCCTTTGCAGGTATCATACTTGTACGTTGTGCTCTGCACAATCGGTGTGACCCGCGGGTCTCCGTTTTCTGGTGAGTACCCACCCTGGACTGCCTTGGTTTCTATATTCCACTCATTCGTTTCCATCTGATTCCCCATTGAAGGTTGTTCTCGTTTACGAAAGCGTCATGGTTGACAAATTACACCACATGTTGCATCACGTAAATTTAAACATTTTAAACCATAGGTTAAGTTATGCTTAAGTCACTTGACGTCAACCGGCTCAAAGTTTTTTATTATATTTACGTGAACAAGGGCATCAGTGGTGCCGCCAATGAGTTGAACGTCACGCCATCGGCGGTAAGTCAGCACCTGAAAAAACTCGAGTATGAGATCAAGGTGCACCTTTTTACTCGGATGCACAAGCGGTTGGTGCCCACGGTGGAGGCGGACAAGCTCTTCCAGATCCTTCAGCCCTTTTTTCTGGAGTTGGAGGCGGGATTGAAATCGTTGCGTGAAGGCAGGGACGAGCCTTCAGGGCTGCTAAGGGTTGGCGCACCTGTGGAGTTCGGAAAAGCGAATTTTCCAAAGCTCATGGGTGCCTTCAGGCAGAGGTATCCCGAGGTGACCTTTGCATTGACCCTTGGAAACCCGGAAAAACTACTGGGGATGGTAAAGGATGGGGAGCTGGACTTTGCCATGGTGGATCTGTTTTTAAGCCAGCGGAACTACATCGCGGATATAGGTCTTTACCATGTGGAGCCCATCATGGACGAGGAGGTGATCCTGGCCTGCTCACGAACATATTTCGAGGCTCACCTGAAAGACGATCTGTCCCTTGAGAACATCCTGGCTCAATCGTTCATCTCATACGATCAAACTATTTTGGCCTTGAACGGCTGGTTCAAGCATCACTTCGGCAGGCAATCGGTAAAGGTGGATGTTGCTTTGACCGTGGACAGTGTTCAGGCAATCTGCTCGGCCATTGAGAATGATTTCGGTCTCGGAGTTATCACCCGCACCGTCGCTCAAAGGCAGATTCAGGAAGGGTCTATTGTTCATGTAAAAACCGACAAAAAAGAAATTTACAACAAAATGTCCCTGGTTCAACTGCAGGATAAAATCGCCACCTTTACGGACAAAACAGCCCAGACCTATTTCAAAAAGGCGCTGTGGGAGCTCACATTTCAGGGTGAAGGCGGTGAGTAAAGGGTAAATAATCAGTACGCCTTGGAAGGCGTGCTTTTTGAAGTGTGTGAGCCCCCGAGAACTTTTCGGTTGGATACCTTTTTTGTCGATCAACCCCACGGGACTGACCGACAAAAAGGGAGACACGTTTGAATGGATCGCTCCAGACCGTGCTTTAGCTCACGGCCACAATCGCTTCGATTTCGATGCGACCGCCCAAGGGGAGGGTGGCCACTTCAAAGGCGCTGCGCGCAGGGAAGGGCTGCCCGAAGAATTCGGCGTAGACGCCGTTGGCCTTTGCGAAATCGGCAATGTCGGCGAGGAAGACGGTGGTCTTGACGACATCGTTCATGGTGGCTCCGGCCTCGGTGACAATGGCCACGAGGTTCTGGAGGGCTTGGCGGGTGCACTCTTCAATAGATCCTTCACACATGGCCCCTGTGGTCGGGTTGATGGGAAGCTGCCCTGAGACAAAGAGAAGGTTTCCTGTTTTGATCGCCTGAGAGTAAGGACCGACAGCCGCCGGTGCGTTGGGGGTGCTGATCTGGGTTTTCATCTGTTTTATCCCTTTTTATTTGGTGACTATTCAGCTCCTGAAAAGCTGCCTCCGGCGGCAAGGTGTGCCACCTTGAAAGCATGTGGCGGATGCACTTTGCCCCTCGTTCCTCGGGGCAAATCACATCCGCCTTTAAAGCGGAATTCATTCAAGGACTCTTTTTAAGACCTGTTTGTTAAACCCTCGCTTTCAGACAGGCAAAATTTAGCCCCCGGCAGGGCCGCCGGAGGCATATATGGGCTGAACAGTAACTTTTTATTTATATTAAGTGTGTTTGCCCTGCTTTAATGCAACCCTTGCAAGGTACCTTCAGACTGTGCCGGGGTATGGCACCATACCCCGGCATCGTCTGACAGAGAGTTTATTCGAAATCAGCCAGTTCATTTTCAAGCTTTTCAAGCAAGGCAGCGCTGCGCTTGCTCAGCTTTTTCTTGTAGTAGTCGCGTACAGGCAGGGCTGCTTTTTTGAAGGCCTCTTTCTGCTCGGCAGTCAGTTCTACAACTTCGGTGTGCTCGGCAAGAATTTTTGCCGCTTTTGCATTGGCTTCTTTCTGGAGATTGTATGCATAGTCATGCATTTCAACAACGGTATCGGTGAGGATCTTCTGCAGGTCTTTGGGCAGTCTCTTGAAGAAACGGTCATTCATGAACACGCCTTCAAGGTACATGATGTGGTTGGACATGATGAGGTACTTCTGCACTTCGTACCACTTCATGTCTACCAGGGCGCCCAGGGGGTTTTCCACACCATCAACCATGTTCAGCTGAAGAGCGCTGTACACGTCGGTGTAGGAAACCGGAGTGGGGTTGGCGTTGTATGCTTCGTAGTTTTTAATGATCAGGGGGGTGTCCATGGTGCGGAAGGGCAGGCCTTTAAAGTCGTCGGGGCTCGTGATCTTTTTGTCGCTCAGCCAGTCACTTGCGCCCAGGGGCCACAGGTCCATCAGGCGCAGGCTCTTTTCAGCGTATGCACCGGCGAGGTCTTTCTTTACCACCTTGCTCTGTGCCAGGAATTCGTAGGTTTTTTCCACGCTGGAAGGCAGCAGGAAGTGCAGGGCAAACATCTGGCCTTCAGGCACAATGGTGGCCACGTTGCCGGGGCTGACAATCGCCATCTGGGTGGATCCGGTAAGCAGGTGTTCTACCAGGTCAACTCCCACACCGAGCTGGCCAACCTGGAAAATCTCAAACTTGATTCGACCGTTGCTCTTCTCTGTCACTCGGCGTGCAAATTCTTTTGCGTAGAGGTCCGGGACGGTATCAGCGTACTCTTCGTGTGTGATTTTAAAGGTGTATGACTTGTCTCTTGCCGATGCAGAAAAGGCACAGGCAAATACGAGCAACAGGGCCAAACTAACAATACTAAACTTTTTCATCTCTCACTCCTAAGTAACGTTGTGTTTTATTTAAGTTGATGAATTACTTCATCAGTCCTCCCAGGAATAATGAGATTTCGGGGAACGCCGAAATCAGCAAGCAGGCAAACAGCAGGATGGCAATGTACGGTCCTTCGTTTCGAATAACCTCAAGGTACGGCTTGTCGAAGATGGCACAGCAGGTGAAAATACTCGTGCCAAAGGGCGGTGTCCCGGAGCCGATGGCCACCTGCAAGGTAATCAAAACACCCAGGTGCACCAGGTCGATGCCGGCACCATGGGCGATGGGGGCAAAAATGGGCGTAAGGATAAGGATAACAACGACGGCTTCTACAAACATGCACCCGATAAAGAAGACGAGGTTAACGGTGAGCAGGATAAGAAAGACAGACGCTGACTCCCCAAGCAAGCCCTGGGTAAGTATTTGCGGGATACGGTCGTAAGAGATGACCCAGGAGAAACTCTGACCCACGGCAACCAGAATGAACACAACCGTGGTAAGCACGCCGGTGGAAAGGGCAATTTGATACAGGTCTTTAATCTTCACCGACCTGTAAATGACCATCTCCACAAAAGCTGCATACAGCACACTCGCAGCAGCGGCTTCGGTAGGGCTGAAGATACCCGAGTAGATACCGCCCATAATGATGACGGGGAAACCGAAGGGGAGAATGCAACGTTTGGTTGCTGCTATGCGCTCTGCGGTGGACGCCTTTGCCAGACGTGGAATGTCGTTTTTCTTTGCGTAGAAGACATTGTACGCAACGAACAGGGCGATAATAACGATGGCCGGGCCGATACCTGCGATGAACAACTTACCGATGGACGCGCCACTTGCAACACCGTATACGATCATCCCCAGGCTGGGCGGAATAAGATAAGCCAGGTTACTGGAGTTAATGATAAGCGCCAACGCTTCGCTGTCGCTGTATCCTCTGTCCAGAAGCTTTTTTCGAACAGGGGTACCGACGGCAACAACCGTTGCCTGCGTGGAGCCGGAAACCGCACCAAACAGTGCACAGGTGATGGACGTTGTGGAGGCAAGGCCGCCGCTGCGGTGGCCCACCAGGCTTTCGACAAAATCGAGCAGCCGCTCCGAGGTCTGCCCCTTACTCATGATATCGGCAGCTAAGATGAACATGGGAATGGCCATGAGCACCGGTGCCTGCACGCCCAGCATCATTTGTTGAACGACGATAAATGGCTCAACCATGGGGGTGTACATGTAGACATACACAAGTGTTGAGAGAAGCATGGTCATCATCATGGGGAATCCCATGAGCAGCAAGAGAAGCATTAACCCAAAAAGAACCAGCATGTTATTCTCCCCCTTCCGATTTTTCCGTACCAATGTAGAGGCCGGGCTCTTTGATGTTGATGATGATATTCATCAGGTATTGAATGGCCCCGAGGCCGAACCCTATGGGAATAACGGCTGCTCTGATCCAGTCCGGCATTTCCAGGGCAGAGGTCACTTTGCCCAGCATTTGGGTGTATTCAATGTAGTCAAGGGCGATGGCACTGACGTAAATGTACGTGAGCATCGTCACAAACGAGATGAATATCGTCAGCCCTTTTTGAACCTTGGGGGAGAGCGTGTCAAAGATAGCCGTCATTCTGATGTGGCGTCCCTTGCGGGCGGCATAGCCAATACCTGCGAAGGTCACAAGAATCAGCAGGGATCCCCCGATTTCGTCGGCTGAAGCCATACTTTTTGCAAACAGTTTGCGGGAGACGACATTGCTGATCAGGAGGCCGGCCATGAGAAACACGCCGCTGGCCAGTATCCACTCCGTAATCAGTGCAATGAGGTCGTCAATTTTCCAAAAAAGTTTCATGCAATCTCCTCCTAACCCGTGCCTTCGGGCATGTTACGCATGTCATCTTCTCTATAAAAAACAGGTTGTGCGGCAGCAAAAAGCCACAAGACTCTAACCTGCCAACAATTGTCCAAATCCTTCTATTCTGGGGTGTTTCCCCACAAGCGTCATGGCATGCCAGAACATGGCCTGGGTGCTTGTGACAATGGGAACCCCGATTTCCGCTTCAATCTCTTCAATGTGCTCAAGTACACGCAGGTTCGTGCAAGACATAAACAGTGCATCAGTCGGTGCCTGGGCCAGGATACGCTTGGCTCCTTCCAGCATGGAGTCAAAAGAGACCGTGGTAATGTCCGTGTCTTTCTCTATGCGCAAGGCCCCGATGGTCGGCACCTCAAGCCCTTCTGCAACCAACTGCTGATACAGCGGGTAGTTCACCTCTGTCGGGTACGGCGAAAAGATGGAGACCCGTTTGGCCTTTAAATGCCCGAAGGCGGCAAGTGCTCCGGCCCACGGGTTTGTTGCGGGAATTCCGGGGTTGTCAACGGTGAGCAACTCCCGAACTTTCTTATTACCGATAACAATGGAAGCCGAGGTACACCCGAAAGCCATGACATCCATGGGGAGCCCGGTTGCGATGAGGCTGGCGGACTGCGTGATTCCTTTCGAGATTTCCGCAAGCGCCTCTTTCGTCATGGCGCTTGAATAGTACACACGGTTGCTGAACACCATGGCGGACGATCCCACCAGCATATTCAAATCTCTTTCAATGGAATGATCCGTTGAAAGCTGCACAAGCCCGATATGCACTTTGTCCGGGCGGGGAGCCTTGGAATGTTCCAGAAAAAGTTCGCTTGCTTCATAGTTAGACTGGCTAAGCATGACACCACTCCTTTGAATCTCTGTTGGAAAACTCTTTTTATCGCTCTTCGTTTGAGTAGGTTATGCACATGGCTGCGTACATCATGGTTGCACGCAGCACCTGTTCTTTTTTCACGTATTCATCAGGTACGTGGCATGCCGCAAGCATACCCGGGCCGTAGCCGATAACTGGGATGCCGTGTTTGCCCATGATGGCCACACCGTTTGTGGAAAACGGCCATGTCGTCAGCGTAGGGGAACAGTTGAAAAGCTGTTCGTACGCCGCTACGGTGCTGCGGGTGACAACGTGGTCTTTTTCAAGCTTCCAGGCAGGGAAGGTACACTCTTTCTTCGGCACAAGTCCTGTGTAGGAAGGCTCTTCAAACGTATGGAATTCAACGGCTGCCCGGGCCGCAATAACGGAAGGCAGCTGCTGCACCTGTTCCAGTGCATACTGGGGAGACTCGCCCCACGTAAGCCGCCGGTCTATGGATATTTCGCAATAATCGGCGACAGAGGAACGTGACGGCGCGCTGGAAACCATTTCAGAGACAACGAGGGTTCCTTTTCCCAGGTCTTCGTCTTCGACCTCCAGGTTGTCGTTCAGTGCCTCCAGTTCGGAAACAATCTTTGCCATGGAGTAAATGGCGTTGTTCCCCATGTGTGGTGCGGAGGCATGGGCGCTTTTGCCCGTCACGGATATTTTAAGCTCCATGCGGCCTTTTTGAGCGAGAGAGATCTGGTCATCGCTGGGCTCCGCAATAATCACAAAGTCAGGAGCCAGTCCCTCTTGTTCGATCAGGTATTCCCACGCCAGCCCCTCGCAAGGTTCTTCCTGCACCGTGGCGCACACCATGTAGGTGAACCGGTCCGTCAGATGCAAATCCTGAACAACTTTTCCCGCATAGATCATGGCCGCAATGGCCGCTTTCATATCCGAGGCACCTCGACCGTAGAGGCTGTCGTCATCCTGCTCTCCGGAAAAGGGAGGGCGCGTCCATTGTGCGTGGTTGCCTGCACCGACGGTATCCATGTGCCCGTCGGCGGCAATCAGGGCCGGGCCGGTTCCCACGGAACCGCGTACGTTGCCCATCTTGTCCACGGTGACATCATGAAAGCCTATCTGATTCATCTTGTTCTCAACGAGGGCGGCAACACCTTGCTCGTTGCCGGAGCAGCTCTCGACTTGGATCAGTTCACAGGCAAAATCACAGATGTCCTGGGCATAATCTCGCGTGAGGGACACTATTTTCTCGAAAATATCAGACATCACGAATCCTATTTTATAATAACCATGTGTTCAGAGGCTCTGCGAGATAGCCATTCAGCACCGTCTTCGGTGATCACGATGTTCTCTTCGTGCACCATCTCCTTGCCTGGGGCATAGGCCATGCCCGGTTCAAGGGTAATGACCATGCCGGGTTCCAGGACCGTGTTGTCGGTGGCGGTGTTGGACGGCCATTCGGTGAGCTGGCTGCCGAGGCCGTGGCCGAGGCGGCCAACCCCGTTCCCCAGGGCGCCGCCTTCTTCCATAATGCTCCACATGGCGTTGTAGATGTCGGTGGTGGTGGCACCGGGGCGGGCCGCCTCGAAGCCAGCGGTGGTGGCGGCGTAGACGCAGTCATAGGCACGGCTGGTCTCCTCGCTGCAGTGGCCGAAGGCGAAGTTGCGATCGAAGTCGTTGAAGTAGCCGTCGTAAACGGCGCCTACGTCGATGATCAGCACGTCGCCCTCTTCGATGACGCGGGAGGTGGGGCCCATGATGATGCTGTCGTAGCCGTCGGGGCCGGATCCGGAGATGAGGTATTTGACGAACTCCGCCCCGTTTTCGAGCATATTGATCCGCATCTGGCGGCAGATCTCCTGCTCGGTCTGGCCGACCTTTGCGTGGCCCGGGAGGAGGTCGAATCCGTGGTTGGCGATTTCGCAGGCCCTGCGGATTTTGGCGATTTCCGCAGGGGATTTGATGGACCGCAGGTGGTGCATCTCATAGGCGATGTCCACAAACGTTTTACCATCCACCAGGGTGGTGAGCTTCAGGTAGTCGGCCGTGGGCATGCGCAGGTAAGACTCCAGCCCGAGGGTCGCGCCGATGCGGCCAAAGCGTGTGGGCAGCGAATTGACGACACCTGCCACCAGGGAGATGCCGTCGTCTTCGGGGTTGGGAGCGGACCAGGTTAGAACATCGTCCAGCCAGGTGCTGCGCATGCCACTTTCACCGATGCCGGGGATGACGGCAATGGGTTTTCCCTCTAAGGGGATGACCAGAAACCACGGCCGGGTGGGGCTCTCCCAGAACTGAGTGTAAAAACCGGTGAAGTAGCGGACGTTGGCCTCGGTGGTGAGGAAGACGGCGTCCAGCTTTTTCTCTCGCATGATTTTCTGCATGCGGGAGGTACGTGTTTCAAACTCTTCAACGGTGAATCCAGATTCCAGTATGCTCATCTTTTTTATCCTAAAATCACTCAGATGGATTAATTGTTTCGTCCGAACCACACCACGTCGCGGTAGGTCTCAGGCGAGGTATCTCCTTCGGTGTTGATGCAAAGGACCTTTGCGTCTTTATCAAGACCCAGTTTTTCGCGTGCTTCCCGGCCCTCTTCCTCTTGCATCACCCACTGCAGGAACCCTGTTGTGGCGGCACCGGATTCTCCGGAGATGACCTGGGGATCGCCTTTGATGGGGGCGCCCAGGATCCGCATGCCTTTGGCGGCGATGTCGTCGGAGCAGGAGGCGTAGGCCATGGGGTAGTCGCGCAGCATCTCCCAACTGGTGATGTTGGGCTCGCCGCAAGCAAGGCCCGCCGTGAGGGTGGCCAGGGCACCGGTAACGGCGTGGGGGGTGCCGTCGTTTTCGCAGGCGGAGACATAAAAGCAGTTGGCCGCCTCGGGCTCGACAATGATGAAGGTGGGGGCGTCTTTTCCGAATACGGACATGAAGAAGCCCAGGATCGCCCCGGCAAAGCATCCCACTCCGGCCTGAAGCAGCACATGGGTCGGGCGGTTAACGCCCATGGCCTGCATCTGCTCCAGGGCTTCGAGGGCAAGGGTGGTGTATCCCTGCATGATGGATGTGGGGATCTCTTCGTAGCCTTCCCAGGAGGTGTCCTGGACGGTCAGCCAGCCGTTTTTCTGCGCTTCGTTCCAGGCCATGCGTACGCAGTCGTCGTAGTAGAGTTCGGAGATGGTGCACTCGGCGCCGTGGGCGCGAATGTTGTCCCGGCGAATGGGGTCGGACCCCTTGGGCATGTATATGATCGCTTTCTGACCAAACTGCTCCGCGGCCCAGGCGAGCCCTCTCCCGTGGTTGCCGTCGGTGGTGGAGGCGAAGGTGATGTCGCCCACTGTCTCTCGGGCTTCTGCGGAGCGCAGCTCGTTGCAGCTGATCTCGTCGATTCCTTTGCCAAGTTTGTCGGCAAGGAGCTTGCCCACGGCATAGGAGCCGCCCAGGACCTTAAAGGCGTTTAAGCCAAAACGATAGGATTCGTCTTTGACCAGGATTTCCCCCAAACCAAGGTGATCGGCGAGGTGGTTCAGTCGCGCAAGGGGGGTGGGAGCATATGTGTCAAAGGTGCTGTGAAACCTGCGCACCTTTTCAGCGATCTCCCGGCTCAATATGGAGACATCGGCCCCCGTTTCAGGAGCTTTTCGTTTCTCGTTAAATTTAATATCGACTTTCGACAAGGTTTTCTCCTTTTTGGTAAGCTCATTGTGAACGGAAAGGAGGTATTGCAGAGAATATGCCAATATCAATCTTGATTATAAATTATCCGTGTTTTCAGCTGTTTAAGGGGTAGTTCTGCCGGCTGAGAGGGGTGAGAATGATTCGCAATATGAGAAAGTTCTCATATTGCGAATTGGGCGGAGGGGGTGATGTCTATTTTTCAATTTTTCGGTAGAGGGTCGCCAGGCTGACCCCCAGGGCCTTTGCCGCTTGTTTTTTGCCCTGGGTGGAGTCTCCGTAGTAGGCCAGGGCGCGCAGGATCGCCTGCTGCTCCAAAGCACGCAGGGGGATGATGGGGTGCTGAGGATCTGGATCGTGAGTCGGCAAGGAGCAAGAATTCTCATTTTGCAAAAAACCGGCGTGAAGGGTGGCTTCATTGATCTCCCCATTTCCCGACACCATATTGACCAGATATTCGATGGTGTTCTCGAGTTCCCGGATGTTTCCAGGCCATTCGTAATCCCTCATTTTCTGCATGATGCCATGGGGCAGGGCAAAGGCTGTTTTGTTGAACAGTGTGCAGTATTTATGGATGAAATGGTCCACAAGGAATTCAAGGTCACCGATGCGTTGGCGTAATGGAGGCGTTTGAAGGGGGATGACATTGAGCCGGTAGTAGAGGTCGCTTCGGAACATGTTCTGGGCCATGAGCTCCTGCAGGTTGTCGTTGCAGGCTGCGATGACAC
>Ga0193955_1001127_pt1 | contig 13169 bp, 9 predicted proteins | sample BB_6_MG_FD_140343 | JGI IMG/M metagenome (GOLD analysis project Ga0193955, IMG submission 140343) | Microbial mat bacterial communities from the Broadkill River, Lewes, Delaware, United States - BB_6_MG | ecosystem: Environmental > Aquatic > Freshwater > River > Microbial mats | place: USA... | reverse complement strand
TCTTTCGACCTACTGGCACCCAACCTTCTTCAAGACGCTGTTCATGTATGAGCTTCGCCACTTTATAGGCGTCAGTAATATTGAAGCTCGAATATCTAGCGGTGATTGGACTAAGCTGAATACAGTCATCCTGTGCTCTTATCAGCTCACTGGCAATTCGTTTGATATTAGTCTCTTGCATTGCTCCCTCCAACTACTTGTTGCCTTATATAAGATTATTCTCTTCCGTAAAAACGAGCCAGTGTACAAAACTGAAATAACTAGCACATAATGCCAAAAAGAAAATTTAAAATAAAAAAAGCAGCCAACTGGCTGCTTTTCTAATTTTCATTTCACGTGAAATGAGAAAGCATTTCATCACTTTGAGAATTTATTTCATCCAAAATGAGAAATGACAACGACTCCATCAAACATCCACATTGGTCGCGTGTAACGCGTTGGATTCTATGAAGTTTCGTCTAGGTTCTACTTCATCACCCATTAGTGTGGTGAACAGCTGGTCGGCGGTGATCGCGTCTTCAACCGTTACCTGCAGCATACGGCGGGCGTCTGGGTCCATGGTGGTTTCCCATAGCTGTTCGGGGTTCATCTCGCCCAGTCCTTTGTAGCGCTGGATGGTGTTGCCGCGCTTAGATTGCTCCATTAGCCATGTGATGCCTTCTTTGAAGTTGCTCACCGGGAAGGTGCGCTCACCACGTTTTACGAAGGCGCCAGGCTCAAGCAGGCCGTCTAGGGCGTTCGCTAAAGCGACAATGGATGCGTACTCTTTGGAGGAGAAGAAGTCGCTACGGAAGACATAATCCGTGTCTACGCCGTGGTTGATGTAGGTCAGCTTAGGCAGATAAACGCTGTGTTCTTTGTCATGCACGATTTCTGCTTTGTAGCTTTCGCTAGCACCGGTACGGCTTTCTAGTGCTTCGTGTAGCTGTTTTAGCCAAGGCTCGACCTTTTCAGGCGACTTCAGGTCTTCTGCGTTGAGCGTCGGCTGATAGATCATCTGCGTGAGTGCCGGGGCAGGGTAAAGCTTACTCAAGCGCTCGATATTACGATCTACGCCACGATATTGGTTTACTAAGGCTTCTAGCTGCGCGCCTGAGATTGCTGGTGCGCTTTCGTTAACATGGAAGCTGGCGCCGTCTAGTGCGCCTTGCAGCAGGTAGTTATCCAGCGCATCGTCGTCTTTCAGATACTGTTCCTGTTTGCCTTTTTTGATCTTGTACAGTGGTGGCTGGGCAATAAAGATATGGCCACGGGTAATCAGTTCTGGCATCTGACGGAAGAAGAAGGTCAGCAGCAGGGTACGGATGTGTGATCCGTCCACGTCAGCATCGGTCATGATAATGATACTGTGGTAGCGCAGTTTGTCGGGGTTGAACTCTTCACGCCCGATACCGCAGCCCAGCGCGGTGATCAGGGTGCCAACTTCTGCCGAGGTCAGCATTTTATCAAAGCGCGCTTTCTCTACGTTTAGGATTTTACCTTTAAGCGGGAGAATCGCTTGGGTACGACGATCACGGCCTTGCTTGGCCGAACCACCTGCGGAATCACCCTCCACGAGGTAGATTTCAGAAAGTGCTGGGTCTTTTTCTTGGCAGTCGGCCAGTTTACCCGGTAAACCTGCGATGTCTAATGCCCCTTTACGGCGCGTCATCTCACGGGCTTTACGGGCGGCTTCACGGGCACGGGCAGCATCGATCATTTTATTAACGACCGCTTTGGACTCTTGCGGGTTCTCTTGCAGGTAATCCGTAAAGTGTTGGGCAAACATCTGCTCAACCGCTGTTTTTACCTCAGAAGAGACCAGCTTGTCTTTTGTCTGGGAGGAGAACTTAGGGTCCGGAACCTTAACCGAGATGATGGCACACAGACCTTCACGGCTGTCATCACCCGACGTCGCCACTTTGCTGCCTTTGTTGAGGTTTTCACTCTCGATGTAGTTATTCAGCGAGCGGGTCAGCGCAGCACGGAAGCCAGATAGGTGAGTACCACCATCACGCTGTGGAATGTTGTTGGTAAAACAGTGGATGCTCTCTTGGTAGGAGTCGTTCCACTGTAATGAGACCTCAACGCCCACACCGTTTTCGTGCATACCGTTAAAGTGGAATACCTTGTTAACGGTGGTCTTGTTCTTGTTGAGGAAGTCGACAAACGCACTTAAGCCACCGGCATATTCAAAGACTTCCTGGCGGGCAGAGCGCTCGTCGGTCAGGACAATACGTACACCGGAGTTCAGGAAAGACAGTTCTCGCAGGCGCTTCGCCAGCAGGTCGAACTGGAACTCTACATTAGTAAACGTCTCTTCAGAGGCTTTAAAACGGACTTCTGTACCGCTTTGGTCGGTTTCACCTACAACGGCTAGCGGCGCTTGAGGCACACCGTGTACATAGGTCTGCTCATGGACTTTACCGGCACGGCGAATCGTCATTTTCAGTTCGCTGGATAGGGCATTTACTACCGATACACCCACACCATGCAAACCGCCAGAAACCTTATAGCTGTTGTCATCAAACTTACCGCCGGCGTGGAGTACGGTCATGATGACTTCCGCCGCCGAAACGCCTTCCTCTTCGTGAATATCTGTTGGGATACCACGACCATTATCCGATACCGATACACTCTCGTCAGGGTGGATAGTGACATTGATCTCGCTACAATGCCCAGCGAGGGCTTCATCGATCGAGTTATCTACGATCTCGAACACCATGTGATGCAGCCCGCTTCCGTCGTCTGTATCACCGATATACATTCCAGGACGTTTACGAACGGCATCCAGCCCCTTAAGGACTTTAATACTACTGGAATCGTAATTGTGCTCTTCGCCACTCATGGCTTTCTCCTGACTCAGTGTGTATGCAGCAATCGGCCATCTTCCACCTGGAAGTAGGCCACCTCTGTGTCGGCACTCCAACAGTCCTGAAGACTGGCAGGGTCAACACAGGTGATAAAACATTGATTATTCGTTTGTTCTAAAAATTCGCAAAACAAGCGGCTGTGTTGCTCATCCAATTCCGATGGCAGATCGTCTATCAAGTAGACACACGCTCGCTGGTTCATGCGGTGGAAGAGTGCTCCCTGAGCTAATTTCAGGGCGCTCACTACCAATTTTTTTTGGCCTCGGGATAACCGTTCGGCCGCGCTGATCCCATCAGACTTAACTTTTAGGTCTGCTCGCTGGGGTCCAATACCGGTAAATCCTTGCTTAAGATCCCGCGGGAGCTGCTCTGCCAATAGCTCATCCAGCTCACGTTTAAGATCCCAGCCGGGGGAGAACTTTAAGGTGACATCTAAACCGCCACCCAGTTTCTCGAGAATTGTATCAAAATCCGGTTTTAACTGATCAATATAGGCTTCTCGCAGGGACGTCATACGCTTTGCGTAGTGAATAAATTCACTATCCCAAACTTGCCTCAGCGCTGGGTCGATTTTACCACATTTCAGCAGAGAATTGCGCTGTTGTAATACACGCCGGCACGCTCGCCACACCTGAATGAAGGCAGGGTCGTAATGGAAGCTACCCCAGTCGATAAACTGGCGCCGTGTGGCAGGTGAGCCTTCCAGTAATTCAAAGGTGTCGGTATTGATGACTTGTAACGGGATCAGCGAGGCCAGATCGGATAGATCAATATCATTCCCACTGTAACGTATCTTTACATCTCCCTCTAAACTTCGGCTGACACCCAGCGCCTTAGCTTGCCCGGATGCTGTTGGGTCGATCTGCGAAAACACCAGTGATTCTCGCTGTTGCGAAGAAACCAGATAACGAAACTGATGGGTTCGGAATGAGCGAGTTAAACCCAAAAAATGTAAAGATTCCAGCAGGGATGTTTTGCCACTACCGTTCGCACCATACAGAATATTAATACGCGGTGAGGGTTCAAAAGCGACAGAGGTCAGGTTGCGGATGTGCTCGATAGAGACAGATTTGATTGGCATATAGGACTAGGTGTAGAGCCTTAGCTCCACACCTTATCACTCCGTTACATACGCATCGGCATAACAACGTAAAGGTTGCCTTCTTCGTCATAACCCTCAATCAGCGCACTGCTGTTGGAGTCAGACAAGGTAAAGCGGACGATGTCTGAGTTAAGAATAGACAACGCATCCAGCAGATAATTGACATTAAAGCCGATCTCTAAAGCATCGCCCTGATAATCAATCGCTACTGTTTCTTCTGCTTCTTCTTGTTCAGGGTTGTTTGCCATCACCTGCAAGTAACCACTCGTCAGGGATAAACGTACACCGCGATATTTTTCGTTAGAAAGAATCGCAATACGGCTGAACACTTTACGCAGTTCTTGGCGGTCACCTAGCACGATTTTGTCGCCATTACGCGGAATTACGCGCTGATAATCCGGGAACTTGCCGTCAACCAACTTAGAGGTAAAGATAAAGTCACCGACATGAGCACGAATATGGTTAGCGCCGATCACCAACTTCAGAGGCTCTTCGCCGTGCTGTAGTAAGCGCGCCAGCTCTAAAATACCTTTACGCGGTACGATGATCTGGTGCGGTGTTGTTTGCGCGGTTTCAACCGGTGCCACACTGGTCGCCAAACGATGTCCATCGGTAGCAACGGTGCGTAGCGCACCATCAGCGATCTCTAACAACATGCCGTTTAGGTAGTAACGGACATCCTGTTGCGCCATGGAGAAACCTGTCTGATCAATCAGGTAACGCAGTTGCCCCTGAGAGAGTGTCAGATCAAACGTTTGCGGGCTATCTTCTACATTCGGGAACTCCGCCGCCGGTAGCGTAGATAGGCTAAAGCGACTACGGCCTGCTTTGATGACCATCTTCTGGTCTTTAAGCGTTAACTCGATCACTGCATCATCCGGAAGGGACTTACAGATATCCATCAGCTTACGCGCAGGAACAGTTACCGAACCCGGTTCTGCGGGCTCTTCCAACGTCACTCGGCCAACCAACTCAACTTCTAAGTCAGTTCCTGTCATCGATAGCTGATGGTCTTCAGCAACCAGCAGTATATTGGACAACACTGGGAGTGTCTGACGACGCTCGACCACGCCCGCTACCAGCTGTAGCGGTTTAATCAGTGCTTCACGTGATATGACGAATCTCATGGCTACCTACCTTAGTTCGATCCGATACTACGCCGTCAGATGACGCAGCAGGTTCTGATAATCCTCACGGATATCCGTATCTGTTTCTCGCAGCTCTTTTATTTTACGGCAAGCATGCAAAACAGTCGTATGATCTCTACCACCAAACGCATTGCCAATCTCAGGTAAGCTGTGATTGGTCAACTCTTTAGCAATACTCATCGCTACCTGTCTAGGTCGCGCAACTGAACGGCTACGACGCTTGGATAGCAGATCAGATATCTTAATTTTATAATACTCCGCGACCACACGCTGAATATTGTCAATACTAACTTGTTTATCCTGTAATGCCAGCAAGTCTTTCAGTGATTCTTTAATGAAAGGCGTAGTGATTGCACTACCGGTAAAGTGGGCGTTAGCGATAACCCGTTTTAAAGCGCCTTCCAGCTCTCGCACGTTTGAGCGAATCTTCTGCGCCAAGAAGAAAGCAGCATCATCCGGCAGGATAATCTTAGCTTCTTCTGCTTTTTTCATAACAATCGCGACACGGGTTTCAAGTTCGGGTGGCTCAACAGCAACCGTCAAACCCCATCCAAAGCGAGACTTCAGCCGCTCTTCAACACCATTGATCTCTTTAGGGTAGCGATCACTGGTTAATATCATCTGCTGGCCGCCTTCTAACAGTGCATTGAAGGTGTGAAAGAACTCCTCTTGGGAGCGTTCTTTGCCCGCAAAGAATTGAATATCATCAATCAGCAACGCATCAACCGAGCGATAGTAACGCTTAAAGTCATTAATCGCGTTTAGCTGCAGTGCCTTTACCATGTCTGCCACAAAGCGTTCAGAGTGCAGGTAAACAATCCGCGCATTCGGATTATGCCGAAGCATCTCCATACCTACAGCATGCATCAAGTGGGTTTTACCTAAACCAACACCACCGTATATAAAGAGTGGGTTGTACGCGCCGCCGGGGTTATCGGCTACTTGCTGGGCTGCAGCCAAAGCAAGCTGGTTCGACTTACCCTGTACAAATGACTCGAATGTAAAGGCTTGGTTCAAATTGGATTGATGCCTTACGCCACCCTCTACATCAATATTTTTGCGCTCTTGCTCGATAGTACCGACATCCAGCTCAAGTTGCGGTGTCTGGTAACGCTCAACCGGCTGTGCTTGAGGCATGACTTCAATTGAAGAGCGCGCTTGGCGAGCATCTTCAGAAATAGGCTCAAATGCTTGGTTGGATGTGGGCGCAGAATAGGCCGCAGGCTCAGCATAAGTGGTGGGCGGTGGCGGTGGGGCAACAGGGCGTGGAGACGGGGGTGCAGGTGGCATTCTGCGGTTCATCATCGTGTTGGAGGCGACGTTCACTTCAATGCGCACATCCATACTGATGTCGCCCGACACATCGCAGACGACTTGGCGGATACGCGAGAGAAACTTGTCATTCACCCAATCTCGTACAAAACGGTTAGGCGCAACCAGAACCAGCACAGAACCCGCACTGTCTTCTGCACGCAAAGGACGCACCCATGTATTGTATTGCTGGGCGGGGAATTCGCTTTGCAAACTAGTCATGCAACGCTCCCACAATTCACCCGACATAAAGTCTCCGTCGTTTCAAACCCGTTTAACCAACGCTTTACACTTAAGTAACTGTTATATGTAGGTGATTCTACATTGATCCACACCAGTTATCCACATACTAACAGAAATAATTTTTAGCTTTTATTTCAATATTTTTATTTATTGCCAAACAGGGTGGTTTTGTAGCCATTTACCAGCAAAAAAGGCTTATAAACAAACAATATACAGCCTATCAATAGACTTATACACAACATAAACATATGAAAATAATGAACTATTAACGTTATGAACATTTTTATTCAGAAATCATGCTAAAAACTGCCTTTTGCCACTCCCAGCATCAAAACCACTCGCTCATAACAATTAATCGCGTACTCTTTGTAAAAAGCATTTGAAAAGGCCGTTCAAATTCTCTAGAATCTCGCGTCTTCATTTTTGCTCTGTAGGCTTCAGCCAGCTAATAACCGAGCACAGAAACAAGCGTTAAGTAGGACTGACTGATGAAAAGAACATTTCAACCAAGCGTTTTAAAACGTGCCCGTGCACACGGCTTCCGCGCTCGTATGGCTACAAAAAGTGGTCGCGCGATCATTAACCGTCGTCGCGCTAAAGGCCGTAAGCGTCTGTCTGCCTAATTTTAGGTATGCAGCCTGGTCTGGTTAATTAAATGACCGAATTCGAATATCCCCGACAGTTGCGTCTGTTAACTGCCGGGGATTTTCAGTTTGTATTTGATAAGGCTTTAATTAAGGTACCGGATCAGAAGATTCTTATCCTTGCCCGCCCTAACGAACTCGGCCATCCGCGCCTTGGGTTTGTCATTTCTAAAAAAAATGTGCGCAGAGCAGTGAAACGTAACCGCGTTCGGCGTATCATTCGCGAGTCTTTTCGCCTGAACCAACATAATCTTCCTGCGGTCGATATGATCGTCTTGGCGCGCCCAGGACTTGGAGATATGGAATCAGCTGACTTGCAGCCACTTATTAAGAAGTGCTGGTCAAGGCTGAATAAACGAGCGAAACAAACTCTTAACAAGCAAGATTAACGGTCTTAAACCTATGGATGTACAGCGAGTCATATTGGTTGCCGCACTGGCGCTTATCTCATATATGCTGGTGTTGCAGTGGAATGAAGATTACGGCAAGCCACAAACGGCACAAGCGCCCGTAGCCTCAGTTTCTGCCTATGGCAGCAGCACAGCGGCAGCAAGTAGCGACAGCGATCTGCCAACCGCCGATAGCAAAACACCAGCGGATATCCCGGCGACAACCTCAAGTGTTAGTAATGCACAAGCTCAGTTAATCAGCGTTAAAACCGATGTTTTGGATGTGCTGATTGATACCAAGGGCGGCGACATCATTCAGGTTGCGCTGCCTGCTCACAAAGCCAGCATCGATAGTGATCTGCCTTTTGTGCTGCTTGAGCAAACCGTTAACCGTGTCTATGTATCTCAAAGTGGACTCGTTGGCCCAAATGGCCCAGACGCGAATCCAGAAGGCCGCCCGACTTACCGCGCAGAAAAATCTGAATATGTGGTAGATGAGAGCGGATCTGTGAATGTCGACCTGACGTTTACCGATAAACAAGGCGTACAGATCACCAAGCGTTATACCTTTACTCAAGGCTCATACCACATCGATCTGAGTTACATCGTTAACAACCAATCTGCAGCACCTTTCCAAGCGAACCTGTTTGGCCAGATCAAGCGTGACCGTAGTGCCGACCCGAATGCCTCTACCGATATGGGTATGCAGTCTTACTTAGGGCCTGTTTTCTCTTCAGCAGAAAACAACTACAAAAAATATGACTTCGACGATATTGACGATGCTAATTACAAAGTAACAGCAGCCGACGGATGGGTTGCGATGGTACAGCACTACTTTATTAGTGCATGGGTGCCCGCACCAGGTGCTGAGTACACTTACAGCACACGCAAGCTAAACGGCCATTACATTGCTGGATTTATCTCTCCATTAATGAATGTGCCTGCCGGTGCCGAGCAAACCGTCAGCGCAACCTTCTTTGCAGGCCCAAAAGAAGTTGATCAGATGGAAGCAACAGCTCCCAACCTGAAACTAACACTGGATTATGGCTGGTTATGGTGGGTAGCTTCACCGCTGGCATGGCTGCTACATAAGATTTATAGCTTTGTTGGTAACTGGGGTCTGGCGATTATTGGTATTACGATTGTCGTCAAAGCCGCGCTGTTCCATCTGAACGCAAAAGCCTTTAAATCAATGGCGAAGATGCGTAAGTTTGGCCCAGAGATGACTCGCCTGAAAGAGCTCTACGGCGATGACCGCCAGAAGATGTCCCAAGCGATGATGGAGCTCTATAAGAAAGAGAAGATCAACCCGCTGGGTGGCTGCTTGCCAATTCTGGCACAGATGCCAATCTTCATTGCACTGTACTGGGTACTGATGGAGTCTGTAGAGCTTCGCCACGCTGAATTCCTCTACCTGACCGACCTGTCGGTAAAAGATCCATACTTCATCCTGCCAATCATTATGGGTGCGAGTATGTTTATTCAGCAGATGCTGAACCCAACACCGCCAGACCCAATGCAGGCGAAGATCATGAAGATGCTACCTATCATGTTTACGTTCTTCTTCTTATGGTTCCCTGCTGGTTTGACGCTGTACTGGGTAGTGAACAACATTCTGTCGATCGCACAGCAATATGTGATCAACAAACAGATTGAAGCGGCGCCAAGCGGATCATAAGATACGCATAGGCACCATGAAAAGGCTCCTGCGGGGGCCTTTTTCAATGGTAGCAACGCAAAAAGAGTAAGGGAGCCCCTATGAGCCTGACACCCCAAGACACCATTGCCGCCCAAGCCACTGCACCCGGACGAGGGGGCGTTGGTATAGTACGTGTATCAGGCCCGAAAGCGGCAGCTATTGCAGAGCAGATGCTAGGCCATCTACCTAAGCCAAGATATGCACACTATGGCGCATTCCTAGATGAGCAAGGGCAGGAGCTGGATGAAGGGATCGCACTGTTCTTCCCAGGCCCTAACTCGTTCACTGGGGAAGATGTACTAGAGCTACAGGGGCATGGCGGCCCGATTGTGATGGATTTTCTACTGCAGCGGGTACAAGCGCTAGGGGCTCGTTTAGCGCGCCCGGGTGAGTTCTCAGAGCGGGCATTCCTCAATGATAAAATGGATTTAACCCAAGCAGAGGCCATTGCTGACCTGATCGACAGCGCCTCTCAACAAGCCGCACGCTGCGCGCTACGCTCATTACAGGGGGAGTTCTCCCGGCGTATCGATACGCTAGTGGAATCCCTGATTCAGCTACGTATTTATGTGGAAGCAGCCATCGACTTCCCCGAAGAGGAGATAGACTTCCTCGCAGATGGCAAGGTACTCACCGACCTAAACGGCATTATTACCAATCTAGAAGCGGTGCAAAAAGAAGCCAAGCAAGGCAGCTTAATCCGAGAGGGGATGAGTGTGGTTATCGCCGGCCGCCCCAATGCCGGTAAATCCAGCTTACTCAACGCACTGGCAGGGCGAGAAACCGCTATCGTCACCGATATTGAAGGCACAACCCGAGATGTGCTACGCGAGCATATCCATATCGACGGGATGCCACTGCACATTATCGACACGGCAGGCCTACGTGACGCACCCGATGAAGTAGAACGCATCGGTATTCAACGCGCATGGGAGGAAATTCAAAAAGCAGACCGTGTACTCTTGATGGTAGACAGCACGAAAACCCATGCCGACGATCCCCATCAAATCTGGCCAGAATTTGTCGATAAACTGCAAGATGACAGCAAGATCACCGTCATTCGCAACAAAGCCGACCTAAGTGGCGAAACCATCGGCATAACAGAAGCCCATGGCTACCCGCTGATTCACCTATCAGCAAAAGCCGATCTAGGCGTTGAGCAACTACGCGACCACCTCAAACAATGCATGGGCTACCAAGCCACCACCGAAGGCGGATTTTTAGCCCGCCGTCGCCACTTAGAAGCACTCAATACCGCCCACCAACTCCTTGAAACCGGCCGTGAACAATTAACATTCCATGGAGCAGGTGAACTATTAGCCGAAGACCTACGCCAAGCACAACACGCCCTTGGCGAAATCACCGGCCAGTTCAGCAGCGATGACCTGCTAGGTAGAATCTTTTCGAGCTTCTGTATCGGGAAGTGAGTGAAATATATACAACTCTACCTCCGTGCTTATATAATGCCGCAGCTACGATTTAGATCGTAGCTTCACAAGGGAAATTACTATATTTAGAAGGGATGCAAGTTTTGCTTGTTCACATACCTATATTTTCAAAAATATTCCTATTATCAAAACGTCTTCTAACATTCGGTTTATTCCTGTTACTTGGCGCTTTTATTAAACATACGAATGCAACCGAGTTACGCATCAGCGACGAAGAACAACTGAGGCAACAGCAACGCCAATCAGCATTAGAAGCGCAATTCGAGTCTAAAAAGAACGACATTAGAATTACGTTACCGCAAGTAAATACAGAAATCTCTCTACCTCAAGAATCCACATGTTTTAACATTAAAAGCATTGAATTATCTGGGCATGAAGAGCTTGGCCAGCACAACACGGTAACAACATTTCTAAAGCAGTTCACAGATCACTGTATTGGAGCACAGGGCATCCGCATCATCATGGATGCTCTTCAAGAGATTTGGATTGCCGAAGGAATGGTAACTACAAGGGTACTTGCTCCACAACAAGATCTATCCAGAGGCTTGTTATCCCTCATTGTTCTTCCGGGAAAAATTGAGTCAATTCGTTTCAACGCCTCATCACTGAATGGAGCTAGCTTAGCGTTTGCATTGCCCCTAAAAGAAGGTGATGTGCTCAACATACGTGATATTGAGCAAGGCCTAGAAAACCTACAAAAGCCAAGATCAGTTAAAGCCAGCTTTCAACTTGTCCCTGGTAGCGCTCCTGGTTTAAGTCATGTAGTTGTGGATTGGGCTCAAGAGCGCAAGTGGCGCCTAGATTTCTCAGCAAATGATACGGGCTCTGATTCAACCGGAAAATACCAAGGATCAGGTACGCTATCCCTTGACAATCCCTTTGGACTCAGTGATTTGCTTTATTTCTCGGTAGGCAATGACTTACACCTTAGTAACCAGAAAAAAACAAAAAACTATACATTACATTACTCTATTCCCTATCAGTATTGGTCACTTGATACCACTTATAATGAATACAACTACCTGCAAACAATAGCAGGGTTAAATAAGGATATTGCATACGAAGGGAAGAGCAAAAGACTTCAATTTGATGTAAGCAAAGTTATATTCCGTGATAACAAAAGCAAAGTTTCAATGGGTACCGGGCTTCGGCTTAAAGATTCAAAGAACTACATCGAAGGCCAAGAGGTAGGCGTCCAACGACGGAAAACCGCCCAACTAGCCGCATTCCTCAATTACAACTACTTTGCCAACTGGGGGTCACTACAAGCTAATATTAACTACCTAAAGGGTTTGAACACACTAGGTGCCATGCCGCCCCCGGAGTCCTATTACTCTGATATAGATGCTTCAGCAGACATCATCAAAACTCAAATAAGCACCTCGATACCTTTTTCTCTTTTAGAAGAAAGCATGAAGTGGAAAAGTCATTTCAAAGGCCAGTGGAGCCCTGACCGATTAACAACGACAGACCTGCTTTCCATCGGCAGTCGATACACCGTCCGGGGGTTCGATGGCCGTGCAAGCCTTGCAGCAGAAAAGGGGTTTTATCTTCAGAATGAAATAGCTTGGCGACCTCAGAACCTACCAATAGAAATATATACAGGCGTTGATATAGGCCATGTATCAGGACCATCAGCAGACATTTTAGCCGGTAAAACATTAGCAGGTTGGGTTGTGGGTCTAAACGGGCAAGCTAGCTCCTTAGCTTATAGTGCATTTGTTGGCATGCCGATCAAAGAGCCTAACAGCAACTTCTCATCTTCATACACATTAGGCTTTAGCCTAAGTTGGTCTATGTAAATCTAACCCAAGTAAATATTTACCTATAGCAAGGACGTTACATGAATCATATTTTTCGAGTGGTTTTCTGTCATTCAAAAAACACTTGGGTTGCGGTATCCGAATTAGCTCGAGGCCGAATAAAGCACTCATCTCAAAAAAAACGCACTATTCAGAAACGAAATTCAGTGACAACATTCGGCTACAGAAAGCTGATATTGTCGTTATTAGTGACTCAAGCCTGCAGCCATTTTTTTATTAGTCCAGCATTAGCAGAGATTCAAAAGGACCCTAACTCTCCAGAGCAAATGAGACCCACATTACTGGTTACCGAGAATGGAGTTCCCTTAATAAACATTCAAACACCTAATGCCCAAGGGCTATCTCACAATCAGTTTTTACAGCTCAATGTAGGGGCTCAAGGAGCCATTCTAAATAACTCCCAAGAGGGAGCTAATACCTATTTGGCAGGACACGTAGCGGCAAACCCTTGGCTAGCACAAAGCACTGCCCAGACTATTCTCAATGAGGTAACCGGCCCATTACCTTCTT
>Ga0193955_1001125_pt1 | contig 13178 bp, 15 predicted proteins | sample BB_6_MG_FD_140343 | JGI IMG/M metagenome (GOLD analysis project Ga0193955, IMG submission 140343) | Microbial mat bacterial communities from the Broadkill River, Lewes, Delaware, United States - BB_6_MG | ecosystem: Environmental > Aquatic > Freshwater > River > Microbial mats | place: USA... | reverse complement strand
TACTCAATAACTATATTAGTTAATCCCACAGTTTGGTGAACCTCAGCTGCTGGACTTAATTTTGGTGTTACAATTTGCGCATTAATTCCGAACGATGTAATGCATGCCAATCCTATAAAAAATGTCTTCATATCTTTAATTTTCAATAAAGATACACAAAGATTATACGTTCAATCGTTTTAGTTCATTTGCTTCACGACAAATTTCTCTTGTTGAATAATCCCGTTACGCTCAACGATTACGAAATACAAACCAGAAGAGAATCCAGAAAGGTTAACAATTGCCTTCCCATTAGAAAATATAACATCCACAGGAATTTCTTTACCAACACTATTTCTAATAGAAAAAGTCGTTTCGTCTGCTCCGCCATACTCAATTGTTAATTGATCCGACGCAGGGTTAGGATATAAGTTAATATCAAAAAGCGTCTTATTATTAATTGCCTTCACCGAAGAGAACTTCACTGTACCGTCAAAATCTGTTTGTTTCAATCTATAATAAGAAACACCGTAAAACGGTCTATAATCCCAATCCTGATATTGAATCACCTGCGTACTATTACCTGCTCCTTGGATGTAACTAATATCCTCCCAAGAATCCCCATCTTGAGATCGCTCAATAGTGAAGTAATCATTGTTTGATTCAGAACCTGTTAGCCATGATATTAATACTTGATTGACATCCACAAGCTTTGCATCAAAATTGAACAATTCAACAGGTAATGGAGAATTACCAATAAAATCTGTAAAAATCCAATCACATTCAGCACCTGCATTTCCATCGACAACAACGATGTAGTTACCCGGAGGCAATGATGCTACGGACAATTGTACAGCACCTTGACCAACGGAGCAGCCCCAACCTGTTTCAGTTGCCAAATCACATGTTACGTCTGTTGGTGTTCCAGAATTAGTAAAAATTCCAATTTGCGCAGTAGCTGCACCACCCGTACAAACCATGTTATCTATAGCAAGGTCAAAATCTCCACCAGGATGCGTATATGAATACCAAACCATGTTTTCATTTGATGACCAAATCGTATTCGTAGTTGGGTCTGAATCACCATCTTGACAGCCTCCAGGATGCGCCCCAGAAGTCCATGAACTTAGGTCTGGCTCTGCATAGGTACCAGAAGAAGGTGATGTAGCCTGATAGTTGCAACCTGTTGCTCCAAGTGGAATTGCAGTGTAACAATTATCTGCTGGTGCAGTTGGAGTAATTTCGTTAATAACAATATGATGACCTTGATCATCTTCTTCCCAAATACGAACCCAAACATCTTCTCCGGCAATCCCATCCACTTGAATTTCACCATCACTACAACCTAAAAAACAACTCACTGCTCCACAACCTCTATACTCCAATCCATTGCACGTTCCATCCGAACTTGTATACCAAGCATACGAAACATTGGTTTGACATAAGAAGCCAGTACATCCACCTTGATTTTCAAACTGAATAGTTACCCCCCCCGGTATTCGGAGGAATTGTTGTTTGTACCCAAACATCTTCTGGTGAAGAACCTTGAATAATACCTGCTCCACATTCTGCAATAATCAATGGATCTGAAGGATGGCCAGGTTCTGAAGCATCCGCAGGTTCTGCTGCATAAACCGGAATATTTAAAGCCGTACTTGTTTGAGATGCACCACAATTATACTCTTGAGCCGTTGGTAAAACATACGGGTCGATGCATTCATCATGACACAGAGTTGTTCCTAAAACGCGGTATTGAAGCTGAATTCTCCAAGTTACCGTTCCACCAGATCCACAAGGATCACCACTTGCAGTTGCCGTTTGATATGCAATCGCATTTGTCCATGCCGTTTGATTTGGATTAATGGCTGCGCTTGTAAAGTTTACAATTTGATTCCCTGTATTTGCATCACTTCCGATAGCATCATCTTCAAATCCACTCCATGTAAACCTATAATTTGATGGTAAATCACAATCAAACGTTTCAGAATAAAATTGATCGTTTAGAGTGCGCGTATAAGGACAATCCGTTCCTCCCAATTCCGTACTTCCATTATTATTGGTTCCGAATGTTAAGTCGTCAATTTCATAATCCCATTGTGGATCGCTATCTCCAGCGCCAAACCCATCCATGTCATCGACATCAGAATAAACTATAGAAATTCGAAATTGTACTGTTTTTTGCGAAAAAGTAGAAAATGCACAAAATAGTGCCGTCAGTAGGAGTAGTGTTTTAGTCATAATGCTAGTATTTGCTAACATTAGCAAAAGTAAAAAAAAGCGCAATTAAAACCTATATCAAAACACTACTAATCAGTTATTTAGTTCCAGTCTAAATAATGCTTCCTAAGCTAAATCGTATTACTCAATGCGTCCCAAAATTCTTTGGAAGAATTCACGCAACCCTGTTCTAACATTTCGTGAATTTCCTCCTCCCTTTCTTTAGAATAATTTTTCTCGGATTTAAAAAATGTCAGCTCTTCCGGTGAATTTACGAGTGCTTCATGGATAGATTCAGGTGTAGATAAGTCCACTTGAGAATTCGGTTTTACATTCAATGAAATTAGCTCAATATGATCTTTGTTTAATTTGAATACCATACAAGAGGATGCTGTTCGATGTTCAATAAATTGAATCTTCTCGTACACTTTCTGAAGAACCGTATCTGAGAAAAGCTCAACAAGACTTGTCGCTTTTGGAATATCAGAAACATTCATTTCTCTCCACTCTTCGTCGTGTACACCATTTACAATTAAAAAGTGCTTTAAATCTTCAGCTAACACTTCTAACTCTTCACCAGTAAGCAAACGATATTTCATGATGCAAAATTATAAATACTTAGAATATACATAGGTGTATTTAGAGTTCATTTTCCCTCTATAAGAGTATTGTTTTTCTCTCACCGTTCCGTCATTATTATAACTTGTTGTTGTAACACTCACTTTATTAAGGTTTCCCTTGTTAGCATAAACTGTTTCTATTGGTCTGTGATTCTGATCAAATTTTGCGATATAAATCATAGAAACCTTTCCTTTGTCTGTAAAATTTGTTTGGTGTCTTTCTGTTTCAGAAATCTCAGTTTGCATGATTAAAATGGAATCATTTTTATAAATCTCAGACCTATAATTTGTCGAATCTGCTCGGTAATAATACTTAAACAATCTCACTTTTTTATCCTCAACCCTTCTAACATATTCAATGTACGACCCGTCATTACTTTCTTCAGCATACTTGCAAACATTTGTCAATTCTTTCGAAGACGCTTCAAGTCCTTCTGGTTTACATTTGAAATCCCATTTTTTTATAATCTTATTGTTTTTATAGAACTGTTGAGTTGATATTTTATCATCTGTATATGTATACCTCATGACATATGTATTTTTCAAGTTTCTTCCTGTCTGAAACATACTCAGCACAACATCATCCGCATCGTTATAATTCACCACTAATCTATTCAAGAGCTTATCCTTAGCGAACGACTCCTTGAATTCTATGTTGTTTCCATTATACCCGTACTCCACACGTATCCCTTTTTTACCTGTTGAAACCGATTCAATTAAATTTCCATTATCATACGTATAAAAAGTTGAATCATTCTTTCGGTGAATTGCAGAAACCTCTCCTGTTTGTGTAAACAAAACTTGATAATTTGACTTAGGTTTTCCCCTGTAAGATCGTTTTACATCAACCTTTTGAATATTGTTATTCTTCACCCCTATTGTATCGTAACTGTACCTAAAACCTACATCGTCTTTTTTAGAATACTTCACTCTATTCAGGTAAAATTGAATATAATTCGATGCACTGTTTTGTGCAAGGGCAGTGAATGGAAAGGCAATCGCTAAAAAGAGAATTGTTTTCATTAGAATAGTTTTGAGTTCATACTCATAAGATAGTTTGCCATTATTCGTTACAGACTTTTTTATAAACCTTATTTTTGTACCATGCAACAAAAGAAAGGAATCGCAATTTTAGGCTCGACAGGTTCAATTGGAACTCAAGCTTTGGATGTCATTGAGTCTCATCCTGATCATTTTGATTTACAAGTAATCACAGCAAACAGCAGTGCTGACTTATTAATTGAACAAGCTATAAAGTTTAAACCAAATACTGTAGTTATCGTTGATGATACGCATTTTGAAAAAGTTAAAACAGCACTATGGGATCATGATATTCATGTTTATACTGGAGAAGACGCCCTTGCACAAGTTGTAGAATCGAACGAAATTGATACGGTACTTACTGCAATGGTTGGGTATGCAGGACTCAGACCAACACTTTCAGCAATACGTGCCAAGAAAAATATCGCGTTAGCAAATAAAGAAACATTAGTTGTTGCAGGAGAAATCGTAACAAAAGAAGCATTAGAAAATGGGGTCAATATTTATCCTGTTGACTCGGAACATTCTGCAATTTTTCAATGCTTAGCAGGCGAATTTCATAATAAAATTGAGAAAATTTACCTGACGGCTTCAGGCGGACCATTTCGAGGTTATAGCAAAGAGCAATTGATGCAAGTAACAAAAGCACAAGCTTTGAAGCATCCAAACTGGGAAATGGGAGCAAAAATTACGATAGATTCAGCCACTTTAATGAATAAAGGTCTTGAAGTCATTGAAGCAAAATGGTTGTTCAACCTGAAGCCCGAACAAATCGACGTCATTGTCCACCCACAATCAATCATACATTCAATTGTACAATTTGAAGACGGTAGTATGAAGGCGCAAATGGGATTACCAGATATGAAGTTGCCCATACAATATGCGTTTACTTATCCAGAACGAATTTCTTCTGATTTTCCAAGATTCAATTTCTTAGATTACCCGCAATTGACTTTTGAAAAACCGGATATAGAAACGTTTACTAACCTTCAATTAGCATTTGATGTGTTAGAAACTGGAGGAACTGCTGCTTGTACCTTAAACGCTGCAAATGAAATTGCCGTGGATGCTTTTTTGAAGGAAAAAATCTCATTTTTAGATATCCCTAGAATCAATGCTGAAACACTTAAATTGGTGGAAGTAATTCTAAACCCTACCATAGAAGATTATATCCACATTGATAAAATATCACGAGAAGTAGCAACCGGATTAATTTAGAACAATGCTTCAGGAGTTTCAACAGTTAAGTAATCTTTCCCTAGACCTCATTCATGCTTTTGAGCAAGAAGGAATTATTCAAGAACTTCCAGCCGAAATGGAAATCTTGAAGAGTGGCCAATACATCAAGGTAATTCCTATTGTACTTGACGGATTAATTAGAGTTTATACACAACATGAAGACAAGGAACTACTACTTTACTACATTAAACCAAATGAAAGCTGTATTATGTCTTTTGCAGCTAGTCTCAAAAATGAACCGTCCCGCGTATTTGCCGTGACCGAAGAACCAACCAAGGCTCTATTGCTTCCAGTAGACTCAGTATTGAAATGGATCAAACAATTTCCAGATATGAATGCGCTTTTCTTTCAACAATATAACATGCGCTATGGAGAAATGTTAGACACCATTAATCATGTATTATTTGACAAACTTGACAAACGTTTACTCGATCATTTGACTAAAAAATCACAGCTCACTGGAAAAAATCCAATAAAAATTTCTCATCGACAAATTGCAAATGAACTCGGAACTGCGCGAGAAGTAATTAGTCGCACTATGAAAAAACTCGAATCAGAAGGGTTAGTCATTCAGCATTCACATGAAATAGAAATTGTGAAGCGGTGACTTTAGTCACTGCACGTTTCATTTGCCCGAATTATCTTTGTTCAAAACACTTGAATTATGAAAAAGAATATGGGAAATGGCGATCGAATTTTTAGATTAATCGTTGCCGCAATTGTAACAGGACTTTACTTTGGAGGAGTTGTAACAGGAACTTTAGGTATCATTTTAATGATCGCCGCAGGAATTTTCTTGTTAACTAGTTTAATCAGTTTTTGCCCTATTTATACACTTCTTGGAGTAAGCACTTGTAAGGTGAAAAAATAAAAAAAACAATTTTCTCCATTGTATTCAAAAAAGAATCTATAGTTTTGGAGTTAAGAAAACAAGAAATGAATTTTACACAATTACATCAACATCATTTTCATACAGCCTCTCAGGTGTGTAGAAGATGATCTATGTAATTACATGAAATAATCTAAAACCCGTCTGAGTAAATCAGACGGGTTTTTTGTTTCCTATTGGTTTGCTCAGTCCTATTTATTAAAAAATGAGCAAACTAAAAATCGCAATCCAAAAAAGCGGAAGGTTAAATGAAGAATCGCTAAAACTCCTTAAATCTTGCGGAATAAAGGTTGAGAACGGTATTGATCAGTTAAAAGTTACCACGCCGAATTTCCCATTAGAGATACTCTACCTTCGAAATTCCGATATTCCACAATACTTAGAAGATGGGGTAGTAGATATTGCTATTGTTGGAGAAAACCTATTGATTGAAAAGGAGAAAAATGTAGAGGTAATTAAACCATTGGGGTTTTCCAAATGCAATCTATCACTTGCTGTTCCTAAGGATGTACAAGTGAACGAACCAAATTACTTTGAAGGAAAAAAAATTGCAACATCTTATCCAAACACACTTTCTAAATTTTTAGCCAAAAACAAAATCAACGCAGAAATACACGTCATTTCCGGCTCAGTTGAAATCGCACCAAACATTGGGCTAGCTGATGGTATTTGCGACATAGTTAGCACCGGAAGCACTCTATTTAAAAATGGACTTAGAGAAACAACAATAATTCTTAAATCTCAAGCTGTTCTAGCAAAATCTAAACTGCTTTCGGTGGAGAAACAAGCCATTCTTGACAAGCTATTGTTTCGAATAGAAGCTGTTCTAAAAGCCAAAAACAGCAAATATGTATTAATGAATGTTCCAAATATAAACATTCCGCAAATCAGTAAAATACTACCCGTTCTTAAGAGTCCAACGGTTCTTCCCCTCGCCGAAAAGGGATGGAGTTCTTTACACTCTGTCATAGATGAAGATCAGTTTTGGGAAGTTATTGACGAACTAAAACAAGCTGGAGCTGAAGGAATATTAATCATACCAATTAACAAAATCGTTTTATAATGCAGAACTATAAGTACCCAAACAATTCCACTTGGAATCAATTATCTGAACGTCCAGTTTTAAAGAAAAACACATTAAATGAAATCGTAGAAGGCATTTTATATGAAGTAAAGACAAGTAAAGACAAAGCTCTAATAAATTTAACCAAACGTTTCGACGGCATAGCTATTGATTCACTTCAAGTTTCACCATCGGACATTTTAAACGCAACAAACCTTGTGTCTGATGAATTAAAAACAGCCATTCAACTTGCTAAAACGAATATTGAAACCTTCCATAAATCGCAACAAGAACCTGAAACAAAAATTGAAACTTCAGAAGGGGTAAACTGCTGGAGGAAAAACATAGGAATAGAAAAAGTTGGTCTCTATATACCAGGAGGATCAGCCCCTTTGTTTTCTACCATACTCATGCTTGGAATTCCCGCAAAAATAGCCGGATGTAAAGAGGTTGTTTTATGTACACCACCGGAAAAGAATGGAACAGTCAACCCCGCAATATTGTATACTGCAAACCTCATCGGAATTACAAAAATATATACAGTTGGAGGAGCGCAAGCGATAGCAGCAATGGCTTTTGGTACAGAAACAATCCCACAGGTTTATAAAATTTTTGGGCCAGGAAACCAATTCGTTACTAAAGCGAAAGAACTTGTTCAACAATCAGGTATTGCGATTGATATGCCGGCAGGACCGAGTGAAGTATTGATCATTGCGGATGAAACGGGAAACCCTGAGTTTATTGCGGCGGACTTACTTTCTCAGGCTGAACACGGAGCAGACAGTCAAGTCATTCTACTCTCAAATGATGAAATAATCTTGACACAAACTCAAGTAGAATTGGAAAAACAAATTAAAGCGATGCCTCGAAAATCTATCGCAGAGAAGGCATTAGAAAATAGCCGATCCATTTTATTAAAAACCATTGATTCCTGTTTTGAATTTAGCAATACTTACGCACCTGAACACCTCATTTTAGCTTCTGAAAACGCAGATCAATACATCAACTTAATTACCAATGCCGGATCGGTTTTTATTGGAAACTATAGCTGTGAAAGTGCTGGAGATTATGCCAGCGGAACGAATCATACACTACCTACAAATGGTTATGCAAAAAACTACAGTGGGGTTTCTCTCGATAGTTTTGTCAAGAAAATTACGTTTCAAAAACTAACTCAAAAAGGAATCTGCAACATCGGGCCTTCAATTGAAATTATGGCAGATGCAGAAGCACTTTGGGCACACAAAAATGCAGTCACACTGCGCTTAAATTCGATACAAAATGTTTGATTTAAACTTATTAATCCGTCCAAATATTGCAACGCTGAAGCCCTATTCTAGTGCACGGGATGAATACAAAGGAAAAGATGGTACATTCTTGGATGCCAATGAAAACCCATATGGTAATTTGAATCGCTACCCCGACCCGCAACAAGCAGAATTAAAAAGACTTTTGGCTCAAAAAAATGGAGTCACACCTAAAAATATCTTTATTGGGAACGGAAGTGATGAATTGATTGATCTTGTCTTTCGAATATTCTGTGAACCAGGCAAAGACACTGCCTTGACATTTACTCCTACATACGGAATGTACACTGTTTCCGCTGCGATGAATAACATTGAATTGAAGGAATGTCCATTGAACAATTCATTTGATATTGATTTAGAAAAGGCCTTACTTATGATTGAAGCATTTCAACCGAAATTGGTCTTCGTTTGTTCACCAAATAATCCTACTGGAAATATTCTAGACCAAGAAGCTATTGGTACTATACTCAAATCAACGAAGGGAATTGTAATCGTCGATGAAGCATACATAGATTTTAGTGACTCACCTTCTTGGACCAACTTCTTATCCGATTACCCAAATATTATTGTTAGCCAAACATTTAGTAAAGCGCGGGGATTAGCAGCGGCACGCGTTGGGATTGGATATTCTAGCACTGAAATCATATCCTTATTGAACAAAGTAAAACCACCTTACAACGTCAGTCAATTAAATCAAGATGCGGCGTTAATGGCATTGAAAAATGAAACTCAATTCCTCACTAATCTGAATGCCATTTTAACGGAAAAACAAAAGCTAATGCATGCATTTGATAAGATTGATTGCATCACAAAAGTCTTTCCAAGCGAAGGGAATTTCATTCTAATAGAAACTAAAAAAACAGAGTATATCTTTCAATCGCTTATTGAAAAACAAATTATTACCAGAAATCGATCAAGTCTAATTCCAAACACTATACGCATAAGTGTAGGAACGGCTAAAGAAAATGAAGAACTCATTAACACATTAAAATCCTTATAAAATGAAAAAAGTATTATTTATAGATCGTGACGGTACCCTAGTCATTGAACCGCCAGTGGATTATCAACTCGATAGTTTAGAGAAGTTAGTGTTTTACCCAGAAGTATTTCAATGGCTTTCAAAAATTGCCAAAGAACTCGATTTCGAACTTGTAATGGTGACCAACCAAGACGGTTTGGGAACAAGTTCATTTCCCGAAGCGACCTTTTGGCCAGCACAAAACAAAATCATTCAAGCTTTCAAAAATGAAGGTGTTGTATTCTCTGAAATACTCATAGATCGTAGTTTTCCAGCAGATAATGCTCCTACACGTAAACCAAGAACAGGACTACTCTACAAATACATTTATGGCGATTATAATTTATCTGAATCATACGTAATTGGAGATCGACTAACAGATATAGAACTGGGAGTCAACTTAAAATCGAACAGTATTTATTTGAACGAAAAGATGAATTCAGATGCCTCATTGACAACAACAAGCTGGGAAGAAATCTACAATTTCCTCAAAGCAAAGCCTAGAATTTCAAAAACAACACGAAATACAAATGAAACTCAAATTGAAATCGAACTAAATATTGACGGAACTGGACGGAGCATAATCAATACTGGGTTAGGATTCTTCGACCATATGCTTGAACAAATAGCAAAACATGGAAATCTCGACCTATCCATTCAGGTCAATGGCGATCTTGAAATTGATGAACACCACACAATAGAAGATGTAGCAATTACTCTAGGCGAAACCTTTAAAAAAGCACTCTGCACAAAAAAAGGAATTGAAAGATATGGCTTTTTATTACCCATGGACGATTGTTTGGCGCAAGTTGCAATTGATTTTGGTGGGCGACCTTGGCTGATTTGGGATGTTGTATTTAAACGTGAAATGGTGGGCGACATGCCGACTGAAATGTTTATGCACTTTTTTAAATCATTTACGGATGGAGCAAAATGCAACCTCAACATAAAAGCAGAAGGAACCAATGAGCACCATAAAATTGAATCCATTTTCAAAGCCTTTGCAAAAGCTATAAAAATGGCCGTATCAAAAACGAATAATTATGGGATCCCTAGCACAAAAGGAACGTTATGATAGCAATAATTAAATACAATGCAGGCAATGTGAAGTCGGTGCAAAACGCAGTGATGCGACTTGGATATGCCAGCGAAGTTACCAATGACCCAAGAAAAATAAAAAGTGCTGAAAAAGTTATTTTCCCAGGAGTTGGGGAAGCTAAAAGTGCTATGAAATCGCTCGTTGAAAATGGACTCGATGAACTTATTCCAAAATTAACACAACCTGTTTTAGGTATTTGTCTAGGGCAACAGTTGATGTGTAATTATAGCGAAGAAGGACAAACAAAATGTCTTGGGATATTTGATGTTGATGTGAAACGATTCCCAAACAGCGGTATAGTTCCACATATGGGTTGGAACAATTTGACCATTCAAAATAAAACACTCTTTAAAAATTGGAATCCACAGAATGACGTCTACTTTGTTCACAGTTATTATGTCGAATGTTGTAAAAACACCTCCGCAATAGCAGAATATATCATTCCGTTTAGTGCTGCTCTGGAAAAAAACAATTTTTACGCTACGCAGTTTCACCCAGAGAAATCTTCCCGAATTGGATCAGAAATCTTACAAACCTTTTTAGAATTATGAGAATTATCCCCGCGATAGATATAATCGATGGAAAATGTGTCCGTCTCACGAAAGGAGATTACACAACATCAAAAATCTACAACGAAAACCCGTTAGAAGTTGCACTAGAGTTTGAAGCAAATGGTATTCAGAATATACATCTAGTAGACCTAGACGGTGCAAAATCAAAGCAAATAATCAACTATAATATCCTTGAAAAGATTGCCTCTCAAACCTCATTGTCGGTAGATTTTGGAGGAGGAATTAAATCTGATAACGACATTCGAGTTGCGTTTGAATCAGGCGCAAATCAAGTTACTGGCGGAAGCATTGCGGTAAACAACCCGTTCACTTTTATAAACTGGATCAATAAATATGGTGCAGATAAAATCATTTTAGGTGCAGATTGTCTCAATCGTAAAATCGCAACACAAGGTTGGCTAGAGAGTACCGAACTTGATGTGATTGATTTTATTAAAAACTATACCTTAAAGGGAATTAATAATGTGATTTGCACTGACATTTCAAAAGATGGCATGCTGCAGGGCCCTTCCATTCAGTTATACGAAGAAATCATTACCCAATCGAACGTAAATCTAATCGCTAGTGGAGGAATATCAACAATATCTGACCTCAGGAAATTGAGCAATCTTGGATGTGAAGGTGCCATTCTAGGTAAGGCAATTTACGAAGGATACATTTCATTAAAAGAACTTCGAACGTTATGTTAAAAAAGAGAATCATTCCATGTTTGGACATTATGAATGGAAGAACAGTGAAAGGAATAAATTTTATTGGAATCAAAGATGCTGGAGACCCCATTGAACTAGCAAAACGCTATGTTGAAGAAGGAGCCGATGAATTAGTGTTCCTAGACATAACGGCAACAATTGAAAATCGTGCAACTCTAGTTTCACTTGTCGAGGAAATTTCAAAGGTAATCGATATCCCTTTTACTGTTGGTGGAGGAATCAACTCTGTAAATGATGTTAAAGCAATCATAAATGCAGGAGCAGATAAAGTCAGTATTAATTCCTCAGCAATTAAACGACCTGAATTGATTTCGGAAATTGCCTCTCAATTCGGTAGTCAATGCGTTGTAGTGGCGATAGATACTAAGTTTAAATCCGGAGAATGGTGCGTATTCATTCATGGCGGAAGAACGGAAACAAATCTAAAAACTGTCGATTGGGCGAAAAAAGCCGCAGAATTAGGTGCTGGTGAAATCCTTTTAACTTCAATGAATAATGACGGAACGAAATCGGGATTTGCTTTGGATATTACAGATCAAGTAAGTCGACAAGTTAATATTCCAGTAATCGCTTCAGGAGGCGCTGGTTCGATTGGAGATTTTAATGAATTATTCACTAAAACTAAGGTTACAGCCGGATTGGCAGCAAGTATTTTTCATTATGGTGAAATTACAATTCGAACATTAAAGCAAAACTTAAACGAACAAAACATACCCGTACGATGCAACTAGATTTTAACAAAGGAGAAGGACTCATTCCAGCAATTATTCAAAACGTAGAAACACTCCAAGTGTTGATGTTGGGATACATGAATGAAGAAGCTTTTCAAAAAACACAAAAAGAAAAACGCGTTACTTTCTTTAGTAGAAGTAAAAATAGACTATGGACCAAAGGAGAATCATCCCAGAATTATCTTAATGTCGTAGATATTCAAATTGACTGTGATCAAGACACGATTCTAATTCTAGCCAAGCCAGACGGACCAACCTGTCATACAGGATCCACCTCTTGTTTTCCAAAAGAAACAAATAAAGGCTTCATTTATTCACTTGAACAAACGATTAGTGATCGCATTGACACCGATGATTCAACTTCATATACGAACGAATTATACAAATGCGGGATAAACAAAGTAGCCCAAAAGGTTGGGGAAGAAGCCATTGAACTAGTCATTGAGGCGAAAGATGATAACGTCGACTTATTCAAAAATGAAGCTGCTGATTTGATGTACCATTATATACTTCTTTTAAAAGCAAAAGGTATTACTTTGAACGAGATTGAAAATGTTTTGAAATCACGAAATAAATAGAACTGTATCTATGAGAAAGTGAGCTTTTGTTCTAGCTGCAGTTTTTCTTGATTCACGCATCTCTTTGATAGATTCTGTGGTTAAATTCTTCAACTTGGACGCGTATAGGTGCGAG
>Ga0193955_1001124_pt1 | contig 13181 bp, 7 predicted proteins | sample BB_6_MG_FD_140343 | JGI IMG/M metagenome (GOLD analysis project Ga0193955, IMG submission 140343) | Microbial mat bacterial communities from the Broadkill River, Lewes, Delaware, United States - BB_6_MG | ecosystem: Environmental > Aquatic > Freshwater > River > Microbial mats | place: USA... | reverse complement strand
GTTTCCTCCATTTTTCTTCTTACGGAGTGCTACATGATCATACGAAACGAGACGGCATCTGATATCGTGGCCATCACCCATGTTACCGTGGCGGCCTTCATGAATCTTAAAATCAGTAACCAGACCGAACATTGCATGATTCATGCATTGCGCGAGGCTGGCGCTCTCTCCCTGTCACTGGTGGCCGAGATAGACGGGGACGTTGTGGGCCATGTGGCGTTTTCACCTGTCACCATCTCAGACGGTGCAAAGGGCTGGTACGGCCTGGGGCCGGTTTCTGTGCTGCCCGGGCTTCAGAATCAGGGCATTGGCTCATCGCTTATCAGGCAGGGGCTGTCCCTGTTGAAGCAGATGGGAGGGGAGGGCTGCGCGCTTGTGGGTGATCCGAACTACTACCGGCGGTTTGAATTCAGACATGTTACGGGCTTAGTCTATGAGGGCGTTCCTCAGGAGTTTTTCCTGGCATTGCCATTTAACGCAACCATCCCACAAGGAACGGTTCTGTTTCATGAGGCTTTTTTAGCGGAAAGCTGAACAGACTCTTTGGGGGGCGTCAGCTGCAGTGACGCTGGCGGCCCCCATCTCAATGTGTCCGAAGTGCATCCAGCAAGCCCGAGGCGAGCTGGATGCCATATGGGGGATCCAGGGGATCATCCCCTGGCCGCCGAAGGCACGTTTTCAGAAAATCACCCCGGTGTAGCCCACAAAGCTGTCCGAAGGGCTTTTGTCGTAGCTGGTGGTGTGGGCGATCTCTACGCCCTTCGTGATGCCGAGGGCGTGGGCGGCGGCCAGGGTGGCGGTGACGGCGCCTGAACAGCATGCGTTGTGTCGCTTTAGGGCTTCTTGGGTGAAGTAGGGGGCGTCCAGGGCAATCATTTTGTTGATGGCTTCCCGGTCGTTTGACTCATCAACCCAGGTACGTGCGGCTTCGCCTTTGCCCTCGGGGGTGAACCCGAAGTTGGGGCCGTAGTGAGTAAGATCGGTGGAACCGATAACTTTTATGGTGAGGCCCATCTCCCTTGCTGTCTCGACCACTATCTGTCCGGTTGACTCGGCATGTTTGTTAGGGGCGACCCCCATGAGGCAGACGGGGACAGCGCCGAAGTAGTACCGGACAAAGGGGAGCTGAAGCTCCAGGGTGTTTTCCGGGGCCATGAAGGGGCCCATTTCTTGTCGAATGAACGGGGCTTTGGAAACGGCCTCGGCAAAATTCGCATTGACGGTCAGGTCCCCGAAGGGGGTTTCAAGGGTCCCTTCAGTCATGACGGCGGTGGGGTCGGACGGTCTCAGATGATGGCCGAAAAGAACCACCAGGTCTGGCTTGTCTCCTTTTGCCAGGGTTTCGATGACCCGACAGGCGATGCTGCCTGAAAAAAACCATCCCGCATGGGGGACGATCCCTGCCCGGTAGTGTTCGCCCTCGGCCCGGCGCATCCACCCTTCCTTTTGATACCCCTCCACCTCTTTGAGGCAGGCCTCCATACTCTCCGGATACCATTGCCCGCGAAGGGCCGCTCTCTTTCTTACACCCATGATCCCGCCTCCTGACTGGTTTTTATTCCAACTATTATATCACAGGATTTTCAGGAAGAAAAAGCGTGCCTCCGGCGGCCAGGGGCTGAGCCCCTGGACCCCAGGTTGCGAATGCTCCCGCCCCTCGTTCCTCGGGTCGATCACATTCACTAACGGGCTGCGCCCGTGGTTAAAGCTGGTGCGACTAAGCAGGCGGTTGCTAATTATGGGCGTGGGCAAGTTGCCTAAATGGAATCGGAAAATCCCCGAGGTGAGAGGGGTGGGATGGCGGGCAAAGGTTTACTTAGAATCGCTTTTCATTTCTGAAGGGGACGATTTAAGGCCTTGTTCTGAACCGCATGACGGTTTCGCATCTGTTCAGTCCTGCCAGCTGCAGCCCAGGCCGACGGGTGGAATGAGGGGGAGGGGGCTGGTGTCGCCTGGGGTCCCTCTTTTTTCAGGTGTCTTAGAAGGGCTTTTATGAAGGACATGTGTTTCATAATTGTTCCCCCTTGCGATGGCTTTGCCACCGGTTCCATTGGAATTATCCCGGCAAAGGTCAATCAGCACTTCAAGTGCTTTTATGAACCGCTTTTTGAGTAAAACCACATAGAAGGTGGCGTCATCTTTGCTCTGCTCACGGGCGTAGCCCGTCAGCGAATGTGACAAGCCCGAGGAACGAGGGCTGGGAATATTCGCCATATGGGGTCCAGGGGATCATCCCCTGGCCGCCGGAGGCAGGTTTTTCCCTACAACGGAATGTTCCCGTGTTTTTTAGCGGGACGGGTCTCCCGTTTGGAGCACATGATGTTCAGGGCATCGATGAGGTGGCCCCGGGTTTCGGAGGGCACGATGACGGCGTCGACGTAGCCCCTTGCGGCGGCGATGTAGGGGGTGAGGAAGAGGTCGTTGTATTCGTCGATTTTCTCTTGGCGCATGGCATCGGGGTTGTCCGCGTTCTGGATCTCTTTGCGGTGGATGACGTTGGCTGCCCCTTGGGCTCCCATGACAGCGATTTCTGCGGTGGGCCAGGCAAAGGCCATGTCGGCACCGAGGTGGCGGGAGCTCATGGCGAGGTAGGCACCGCCGTAGTCTTTTTTGGTGATGAGAAGGAGCTTGGGCACGGTGGCTTCGGAGTAGCTCCAGAGGAGTTTGGCGCCGTGACGGATGATGCCTCCCCACTCCTGCTGGGTGCCCGGGAGAAAGCCGGGGACATCGGCGATGGTCAACAGGGGGATGTTGAAGGCATCGCAGCACCTGATAAAGCGGCTGGCTTTGTCCGAGGTGTCGATGTCAAGGCAGCCGGCCAGGACCTTGGGCTGGTTTGCGATGACGCCCACGGTTCGGCCTCCCATGCGGATGAAGCAGGTGATGATGTTGGGGGCAAAAAGGCTGTGGGGCTCGAAAAAGGTCCCGTTATCGGCAATGGACCGAATCAGGTCAAACATGTCGTAGGGTTTGACGGGGTTGTCCGGTATCAGGCTGTCGAGTTCCGGGCAGAGGCGATGGATCGGGTCCTCTGCCGGCTCCATGGGCGGATCTTCCATGTTGTTGGCGGGAAGGTAGGAGAGCAGTGTTTTTATGCGGGCGATGCAGTCGTCATCGTCCTCGCAGGCGAAGTGGGCCACACCGCTCTTTGTGCAGTGGGTGACGGCCCCGCCAAGGCTGTCGAAGCCCACCTCTTCACCGGTGACAGACTTGATGACGTCAGGTCCGGTGATGAACATGTGGCTGGTTTTTTTGACCATGAAGACGAAGTCGGTCATGGCCGGGGAGTAGACCGCCCCGCCTGCCGTGGCGCCCATGATGGCCGAGATCTGGGGGATAACCCCTGAGGCGCCGGCGTTTCGAAAGAAGATCTCACCGTAGCCGGCCAGGGCATCGACGCCCTCCTGGATCCGGGCGCCGCCCGAATCGTTCATGCCGATGATGGGAACCCCGGCCTTCATGGCCATGTCCATCACCTTGCAGATTTTTTTGGCGTGCATCTCGCCAAGGCTTCCTGCCCTTGAGGTAAAGTCCTGGGCATAGGCGAAGACAGGGCGACCATTTACCAATCCGTGGCCTGTGATGACTCCATCGGCCGGGATATCTACCTTCTCCATGCCGAAGTTCGTGCTTCGGTGGCTGACAAAGCGGTCAATTTCCCGGAAGGAGTCCCGGTCAAAGAGGCGATCAAGGCGCTGCCTGGCGGTAAGTTTGCCCTTTGCCTTGTGCTTTTCAACGGCCGTGGTCCCACCCATGGCCAGCACTTTTGCGTCTTTCTCTTTCAGGTCGTGCAGCTTCTTCTGGACGCGATTCATGCGGTCTCCTTCGGGTTCCCTGTCGATAATAAATGATGAGTCCTACATACGGGTGCTATTTTGGGTGAACATTATTATCACGAAAGCCAGATCTGTTAAATGCCCGAGTCACATTTAAGCCTCCGGCGGCAAGGTGTGCCACCTTGAAAGCGGGTTGCGAATGCGCAAGGCGTGTCGATGTTCGGTCTATCTTGAGTTTGCATTTGCGTTGCGTGAGGCGTTATGCAACGTGTGCCACAACGGTGAAGGCTTGAGGGTACTCCGGCCTCAACTCTGAGAGTGGCTTTTTAGCGTATATCACCTAAACAACAGAATAAATGGCGACGATTTGTGTTGCCAACGACTCAATCATATCGCCACGCAGGACCGGCGGTGATAATTCTGAATTCACAGGTGATGTACGAGTTGCATTTATTTGAATCACCCGGGACGTTACGGTCATGGGTTGTAACTGAGCGTGAGGTGCGGGATCGCGGGAGAGAAGAGGAAGCTGAACGAGCGCTCAGTCACTTTTTTATCACGTTTTTTTTGTGGGTGTCAAGGCAAGGCGGGTCAGAACTTATCGACATCGTGGGTTATTTGCTGTTTGCAGCCCTGATGAACCAGATGGCAGAATCCGCTTGGTTGGAAACGATTCAGCACCTGATTGCAAAAATGCCGCAGTGATTTAACCCGAGGAACGAGGGCTAAAGCGCTGTGGCAACCCGCTTTCAAGGTGGCTCACCTTGCCGCCGGAGGCATCGCTTTTTGTATGTTTTTTTGTCCTGCCATTAACATGAGTGGTTTGTTGAACCGCTTAGCGAATGGGCACCAATGGGGTCGGTTGTGATCCCATAGGCGAAGCCCGTCAACACAAGTGATGAGCCTAAGAGACGAAGACTCCGAGCATTTACGAACCCGGCATCCTGCGAGAAACAAAAAGGCCCCGCTCAACGTGAGCGGGGCCTTTTGTTTTTTATCCTGGGTCAGGCGATCTGTTTAAGTCACAGAGCGTCTGTTTATCCGCAGAGGGCGAGGAGAACACCAGCTGCAACCGCGGAGCCGATAACGCCGGCAACGTTGGGGCCCATGGCGTGCATCAGCAGGAAGTTGTGGGGGTTCTCTTCAATACCCACACCGTTGACCACGCGGGCTGCCATGGGAACGGCAGACACGCCTGCGGCGCCGATGAGGGGGTTGATTTTTTCGGAGCTCATGCGGTTCATCAGCTTGGCCAGGAGGACCCCGGCTCCGGTCCCGATGGCAAAGGCCACGAGACCAAGGAGGAGGATACCGATGGTCTCAAGCTGAAGGAACTTATCGGCAGCCAGCTTTGAGCCAACGGAGAGGCCCAGCAAGATGGTGACGATGTTGATGAGTTCGTTGGCTGCCGTCTTGGAGAGACGCTCAACCACACCACACTCCTTGAGGAGGTTGCCGAACATCAGCATCCCGATGAGGGGGGTGGCATCCGGCAGCAGCATGATGCAGATACCGAGGACCATCAGAGGGAAGACAATCTTCTCCACTTTGTTGACGTGGCGAAGCTGTTTCATCTCGATGCCCCGCTCCTCCTTGGAGGTGAGGGCTCTCATGATGGGGGGCTGAATAATGGGCACCAGGGCCATGTAGGAGTAGGCCGCAACGGCGATGGCACCCAGCAGGTCCGGCGCTAGCCGCCCCGCCAGGAAGATGGCCGTGGGGCCGTCCGCGCCTCCGATAATACCGATGGCAGCGGCGTCCTGCATGGAAAAGTCGATGCCGGGAACAAATTGCGTCAGCACCAGTGCACCGATGAGGGTGGTGAAGATGCCAAATTGGGCTGCTGCCCCGAGCAGAGCTGTTTTGGGGTTGGCGATGAGGGGACCGAAGTCCGTCATGGCGCCAACGCCCATAAAGATCAGCAGGGGGAAGAGGCCGGTCTTGATCCCGAAGGCATAGATGAGTCCGAGGAAACCCTCGGGCCCGGCAATGGCCGCCACGGGAACGTTGGCAAGGATGCCGCCGAATCCGATGGGGATCAGGAGAAGGGGCTCAAAGCCCTTTTTAATGGCCAGCCAGATAAGGATGCAGCCGACAACGATCATGATGAGCTGCCCGATTCCCAGGGGAATGAGCTGGTGATCATCACTCGTTTTTTCAGCAAAGATCCCTTTGGCACCTTCGACAAAGGCGTTGAGGCCTGTGCTTTTCCAGAGCTTCTCCACCTTTCCCATGGATGCATCCGAGGCGGGCGCCGGGGCCGGTGCGCTAGCGGCACTGGCCATGGAGACCCCGGTGAAGAGGCAGAGTGCAACAAGGGCTGCCACAATTGCCAGGGGTCTGACGAATCGTTTTTTTGTCAATCTCAGAGTTCGAGTCATGGTTCTATCCTGTTCGTTCAGTCGTTGTGAATTACCCTTAGGCGATGGTGACCAGACTCTGGCCGGATGCCACCTGATCGCCAGCGGCAACAGCCACGCTGGCAACGGTGCCGTCCACGGGGGATTTCACCTCCACTTCCATCTTCATGGCCTCCTGAACGAGCAGTGTATCTCCAGCCTTGACGGCAGAGCCACTGGCAACCAGGACTTTGATGACGGCGCCGGGCATCTGTGCCTTGACCTCTTCTCCGCCAGCTGCGGCGGGAGCGGGGGCTGCGGCAGCAGCTGCAGGTGCGGGAGCCGTAGCAGGAGCTGCAACGGGGGCACCAGCGGTTTGAACCTGGACAAGGATCTGGTCTGCGTTCACCTGGTCGCCGGTGGCGACGAGGATGTCGGCAACGGTACCGTCCACGGGGGATTTCACTTCAACTTCCATCTTCATGGCTTCCTGAACGAGCAGGGTGTCGCCGGCTTTTACCTGAGTGCCTTTGCCTGCAACGATGCGAACCACGGCACCGGGCATCTGAGCCTTGACAGCTTCGGTTGCGCCGGGTGCTGCAGCCACAGCGGCTGCAGGGGCAGCAGCAAGGCCTTCGGCGACGTTGATGTTGTATGCTTTTCCGTTGACCACGGCAGTGTTGCCGTCGATCTTGACGGCGTAGGTGTTGCCACCGACGCTGACGGTGTAACCTTCAGGGGCTTCCTTGGTCTCGGGCTTGGCTTCGGGAGCGTTCTTGCGGACGCCGATGGTGGCTTTGCCGAGAAGGTAGTTGATGCCCTTGTCACCGCAGGATGCTGTGATAAAGATGTTCTCATCCGTGGTGGGAAGGCCATTCTCTTCGAGTTTCTTCTTCGCAGGTGCAAGGCCCTTGGTGGGATCTTCTTCGTTGATCTCAAGGGGGCTTCGGGTGGTGGGCTCAAGGCCCAGCTGCTCGGAAGCGATCTTGACGATTTCCGCATCGGGGGCAACGGGGGTCTTGCCGAAGTAGCCGAGGACCATCTTGCCGTAGCCCTCAGCGATCTTATTCCATTTGCCCATCATGACGTTGTTGAAGGCCTGCTGGAAGTAGAACTGGCTCACGGGGGTAACGGAGGTGCCGAAACCACCGCGACGAACCACTTCGTCCATGGCTTCGATCACTTCGGGGAAGCGGTCCATGATGTTGTTGTCACGCATCATCTGGGAGTTGGCCGTCAGGGCGCCACCGGGCATGGGAGACCAGGGGATGATGGGCTCAACCGCTTTGGCTTCGGGGGGCAGGAAGTAGTCTTTCATGCACTCCTTGAAGACCTCTTCGGCTTCGCGGATCTTGTCGATGTCCACGTCGAGTTCGTACTCGGTGCCGCGCAGGGCGTGCCACATGGTCATGATGTCAGGCTGGCAGGTACCGCCGGAGCAGGGAGCCATGGAGAGGTCGATGACGTCCACGCCCGCGTCCAGGGCTGCTTTGTACCCGATAACGCCGATACCGGCGGTGTCATGGGTGTGGAACTGTACGGGGATGTCCGCAGGAAGGATCTCCTTGGCCCGCTTGATGGTGTCGTAGACGGTGGCCGGGAAGCTGGTTCCGGATGCGTCCTTAAAGCAGATGGAGTGGTACGGAATGTCCGCGTCCATGATCTGCTTGAGCATGTCGACGTAGAAGTCTGCATCATGGGCACCGGTGCAGCCGGGAGGCAGGGCCATCATGGAGATGACCACCTGGTGGTTGAGACCGGCTTCGGCGATGCACTGACCGCTGTAGATGAGGTTGTTAACGTCGTTCAAGGCATCAAAGTTACGGATGGTGGAGATGCCGTGTTTTTTGAACATTTCGGCATGAAGCTTGATGACGTCCTTGGGCTGAGAGTCCAGGGCCACGACGTTGATGCCTCGGGCCAGGGTCTGCAGGTCCGCATCGGGACCGGCTGCCGCACGGAAACGGTCCATCATGTCAAAGGCACACTCGTTGCTGTAGAAGTAGAGTGCCTGAAACCGGGCGCCGCCGCCTGCTTCAAAGTAGTTACATCCTGCCGCAGCTGCTGCTTCAACGGCGGGAATAAAATCGTCAGTAAAAACTCGCGCTCCGTAAACTGACTGAAAACCATCACGAAACGCTGTGTTCATGAACCGCACTAATTTCTTAGCCATAATCTTCTATCCCTTTCGTTAGCTGCGTGCGCAGGCTTTTACAGCCGCAATGGCCACCGCGATCTCAGCGAGCTCATCTCCAGCCTGCTGAATAACCGCTGTTTTTGTTGTCCCCAAAGGTCCACTCTTCACTTCGGCATCGGCAAATCGCTCTAGTACCTTTGCCGAGATTTTCATCGCGTAGACAAGAAGGGTCAAAAAAGCAAAGACCACCCCCATTCCCGCAACCATCAATCCCAGACCTTCAACAATCATAGTCTATCCCCTCCACAATAATAATCGATGTCTTCCGTCTTCGGCGCTTCACGCTCGATCTTCACGGTGAACCCATGGGGTCGACGGTGCGGTCGATACATCCCATGAACGGCCAAGGCCGCGCCGGGTCGAAAGCATCTTCTTCATGGTGATGCCCTGTTGCCAGGGCATCAAAATATGCCAAATGGTCCCTGCCCGTATCCCTCGGGCAGGGGGCACTCGCGCATCAATCTTCTATATCGTTAAGGCTGGTCGTTTTCCCTTACAGGGTACGCAAGGGGCCACGAATCCCAAGAGGCAGTACTCCCGGTATGGTGAAAATCATCACCTTCTCAAAGAGGACGCCCTTTCCTTTTTTATCGTCAGGCGTAGGCTGAATGTATCGTTTATATCGAGGCTACGGCCGTAAAGGCACTTGTAAATATATTACTAGAATCGAATAATCTTGTATATTTGCAAGATAATGTCAAGTAAAAAATATTGAGCTATTGTAGCACGATATCCGTCAAATAACCCGGGGCACTGGGGTCGAGAGGGTCTAAAACTGTTGAATTCATGAATGCTGTAGGGGAAGGTTTCTGCTCTTGGAAAGTGGGGTGGTGAAATATGAAGTAATGCGCATCTGCTGGTAATTGTGAGTAAATATCGTTGGTGGGATTCTGTTTGTGCTTACTGCGTATCATAACAAAAGCGGAAAGATGTGAGAGTAAACATCTTTCCGCTCGATAATCACTGGAATGCCATCGGGCAGATGTCGCGTAAGGGTGGCTTTACGTCTTGAATGGCCCGATTTCAAACGTGAAACCTACCCTATGTGTATTTCTCCATCACCTTTTTAAATCCGGGAAGAGCACCCCTGATGGTTTTCTCATCAACACAAAAAGAGATACGGAAATGGCCTGGTCCGGCAAAGCCGCTTCCAGGGACCACAAGGATAAGTTCCTTCTGGAGTTCGCTGACGAAGGCGACATCGTCTTCAATGGGGGCCTTGGGGAAGAGGTAGAACGCGCCTTTGGGGGCGGTAAATTCGTAGCCGGCTTCGGTGAGGCCATCCACGAGCAGCTGGCGGTTTTTCTCATACGGCGTCATGTCCACATTGACCCCTTGGATTTCGGCAACCACGCGCTGCATGATGGCCGGAGCGTTGACATAGCCCAGAATGCGGTTGCACAGAGCCAGTCCGCCCAGGAAAACGCCCTTTCCCTCGAAATCGGGGTGGATGGCGATATACCCGATGCGCTCACCGGGAATGGAGATGTCCTTGGAGTAGGAGGTCACCACCACGCTGTTCTGATAGCTGGTCATGATGGAGGGTACATCGATGCCGTTGTAGGTGATCTTTCGGTAGGGCTCATCGGAAATCAGCACGATGGGGTGACCGATCTCGTTGCTCTTTTTTGCGAGCATCTCGCCCAGGGCATCAAGGCTCGCCTTGTCATACACTTGGCCCGTAGGGTTATTGGGGGTGTTGATAAGGACGGCTTTTGTTTTTTCGGAGATTACCTCCTCAATGGCGCCAAGATCGAGGGTGAAGTCCGCATTGGTCTTGACGGTTCGTACCACCCCACCGTGGTTGTCGGCGTAGAAGTTGTACTCCACGAAGTAAGGCGCCGGGCAGATCACCTCGTCACCCGGATCCATGAGGGTCTTAAGGACCACGTTGAGAGCGCCGGCCGCTCCGCAGGTCATGACTATGTCGTTCTCATCCAAGGTCACTTCCTGCTGCTGGGAGACAAAACCTGCCACGGCTTGACGCACAAAGGGGTAGCCGGTGTTGGGCATGTAGGAGTGGACCCCTTCGCCCGAAGACTCCGCAACCTTGATAAGGGTCTCTTTAAACTCGGCCGGGGGAGCAAGGTAGGGGTTTCCAAGGCTGAAGTCGTACACGTTGTCCGCTCCGTGCTCTGCCTTGAGGCGAGCTCCCTCTTCAAACATCTTGCGGATGAATGATGATTTTTCGATGGCACCTTTGATCTTGGTCGAAATGGTCATGGAAACCTCCGGTCCGTGGGGTTTGTGTGGGTGAATTGAAATAATTCTTATGAACCACGAAGAGCACGAAGGACACGAAGAAAAAAATCAGGATGTCGGCAGTCGTATGATTCGTGGCAACAATTTTTATTTGAGAACCGACATGGTTGCAGCAAACCGAATGGGGTTTGATGGGATCGGCTGAAACACTTTTATTTCACATGATGTGGAAAGAAATCAAAGAAATTTATTAATGGGGTGGAAAGGGGAAGGGAAAAAATGGGGTGGCAGGGGCGAATTATGGGTGAGGAGGATGCCGCACGGGAGTGCGGCGCTCCAAAATTGGCCTTCTGGGAGGCGGCCGGGGGATGATCTCCTATACCTCAGGTTCGTCTTATTCTCTGATGGGCTTCGCCCGTGGTGTTACCAATGACCCCATCAGTATCGTCTTCCCCGGCTACTCGACAAACCGTTGCTGCAGGACGGCGTCGAAGGTGGGTACTTGACACTTTTTGAATTCGAGTGACCGGGGAGCCATGTGTGCATACCGTCACCGGTTGTGGGTGACTTTCACAGAGAGAGTGCCTGTGGCAATTTTGCAAACAAGAGTTGAATAATTCTTTTGAGAATTTATTTTTTTGCCGACACCCTATGGTACACATTACAGCGCTTCTTGTTTTCGGTGGCAGGGTGCGCAAGCGCATCCTATGCCTGGTAAAAACCGCGAAGAACACAAAGCGCCCTCCGTGATGCATGAAGGGCGCTTGGCTATCTTTGGCGCTTTACACGGGCGCAGCCCGTCAGCGAATGTGATGGGCCTGAGGAACGAAGGCCGGGAGCATTCGCAAACCCGCTTTCGAGGTGGCACACCTCGCTACTGGATTCCGCCTTCCATGGCAGCGTAGAAGCCTCTGCGCCACTCCATGAAGCGGTCATCCATGATGGCCTGCCGGATTTCACCCACAAGGTTCATGTAGTAGTGAATGTTGTGGATGGTGTTGAGACGGGAGCCCAGAAGCTCTTTGGATTTAAAGAGGTGCCTTAAGTAAGCCCTTGAGTAGTTTCGGCAGGTGTAGCAGGTGCAGGCAGGGTCCAGGGGTTTTTCGTCCTTCTGGTACCGCGCGTTGGCGATGTTAACGGCTCCTTCGGAGGTGAAGAGCTTTCCGTTTCGGGCATTTCGGCTGGGCATGACGCAGTCGAACATGTCGGCTCCCATGGAGACGAGCTCCACGATGTCCGATGGGGTGCCCACTCCCATGATGTACCGGGGCTTCTCTTCCGGCATCAGGGCCAGGGTGTGCTCGCCCATCTCCATCATCAGCTCCTTGGGTTCGCCCACAGAAAGGCCGCCGATGGAGTATCCGGGGAAATCGATGTCGCAGATCTGCTCCACCGAGGCGGAACGAAGGTCCTTGTACATTCCCCCCTGAACGATGCCGAAGGCGTTGTTTCGAAGGTCGGTCTCCTGCTGCCAGAAATCAAAGCAGCGCTGGGCCCAGCGGGTGGTGAGCTCCATGGACTCTTTGGTGGCCTTAAAATCCGAGGGGTACGGCGTGCACTCGTCCAGGCACATCATGATGTCCGAGTCGATGTGGTTTTGAACGTCGATGGATTTTTCCGGGGTGAAGACATGCCGGGAGCCGTCAATGTGGGACTGAAATGATACCCCCTGCTCGGTTCGCTTGGTGAGCTTGGCCAGGGAGAAAAACTGAAAACCACCGCTGTCCGTTAAGATGGGCCCTTTCCACTTCATGAAGTCATGAAGCCCCCCAAACACATCCAGCACCTCCGTGCCCGGGCGAAGATACAAATGGTAGGTGTTGCCCAGAATGATCTGCGCTCCCGCCTCCTCAAGGTCCTCCACCGAAACGGCCTTCACAGACCCTACCGTGCCCACCGGCATGAAAATAGGGGTCTTGATCTCCCCCCGACGTGTTTTTATCGTTGCCGCCCGCGCCCGACACTCCGTCGACTGGGCCTCTTTCGTATATGTAAGTCTCATTTTTTCCCTTAAATTATTAAAAGCAGCCTCCGGCAGCAAGGGGCTGAGCCCCTTGACCCCAGGTTAGCGAATGCTCCAACCCTCGTTCCTCGGGTAGTCTCATTCGCTGACGGGCTGCGCCCGTTTTTACAGCGGGGGAATGGGTATATGCAATATAACGTCGTGAACCAAGAGCTTTTGAAACGTCCTTGGGTTTATTTTCAGGCATATTAGAAGCCGGAGGAGATACGACACCGTATCCCAGGTCTTGCAGAGTTTGTGGTAATGCCTGGCTCGCTACCAGCCTTGATAGTGGGCGACCTTGCGATTTGCCCTGAGGAACGAAGGGCGAAGCGCAAGGGCAATCAGCTTTCGAGGTGGCTCACCTCGCCGCCGGAGGCTTGCTTTTCTGGCCTTGCGTTTAGGCTATAAACATCGCATCGCCGTAGCTGAAGAAGCGGTAGCGGTGTTTGATGGCTTCTTCGTAGGCGCCAAAGATGGTGTCTCTTCCTGCAAAGGCGGAGACGAGCATGAGAAGGGTCGACTCCGGGGTGTGGAAGTTGGTGACCATGGCGTCCACGCATTTGAACTTATAGCCTGGGTAGATGAAGATGTTGCAGGCACCGGCACCTGGGTGAATGGTGCCGTCCTCGGTGGTGGCAAACTCCAGGGTGCGGACCGAGGTG
>Ga0193955_1001122_pt1 | contig 13193 bp, 9 predicted proteins | sample BB_6_MG_FD_140343 | JGI IMG/M metagenome (GOLD analysis project Ga0193955, IMG submission 140343) | Microbial mat bacterial communities from the Broadkill River, Lewes, Delaware, United States - BB_6_MG | ecosystem: Environmental > Aquatic > Freshwater > River > Microbial mats | place: USA... | reverse complement strand
CTCAAGGGGGTCCGGCACCTGGTGGCGGAAAAGCAAACCCCGCCCCACCTCTTCATCTCCTTTGACCTCAACTTCGACAACATCTGCCTCACCGCCCTGGGTTCCAAGCGCTATCGCATCACCACCAAGGCACCCGGTGGCCACAGCTGGAGCGACTTTGGCCTTCCGAGCGCCATTGACGCCCTCATGGGCCTGCTCACAGATGTCAAAGAGACCTTCACCGAAGCCACCGCCAACAGGCCCGGTGAGGCCTCATGTAACATCGGCGCCATCACCGGGGGGGAAGGAATCAACTCCATCGCGGCCAACGCCTCGGCCACCTTCGAATTCCGCAGCGTCGATCCCCTCCTCCTCAACCAGCTGGACCAGGGCCTTCAAGCATGCCTTGCGAACCACCCCACCGAGGAGGTCACCTTCACATGCACCATCACCGGAGAGCGCCCCGCAGCAAAGCCCATCAACCGAGAACAGATTGAGCCCATGGCCATCCATGCCATCCAGACTGCCACCGGTATCACCCCAACCGAAATCCCCATGAGCACCAACATCAACATCCCCCTCTCCCACGGATGGCCTTCGGTCTGCATGGGCCTCTGCCAAAGCGGCCGCTTCCACAGCCACGAAGAGTTTCTCGTCATCAGCTCTCTTACACAGGGATGGAACGTGCTGCAGGCTGTCATCAAACAGGTGGGATGAAGAAAGGGAAAAAGAACGGCCTCCGGCGGCAAGGGTGGCGAAGCCACGTTAGGCAAAAACACCTTGAAAGCTGGTTGCCATTGCGCTTTGCCCCTCGTTCCTCGGGGTAAAGCGCAAGGGTGTTCGCTGGGTGCTGTTCAAGTGCTTCCACAAGCCTCTCATTGTTATGGATAAGGTTTCGCAACTCAAATGGAATTGGTTTTGATCCGAAGTCCTGCGGCGGCTAAGGGCTGAACCCATGAAATTCAGCATCGCGAAGCCCCGCATCTTACGCCGACTTTTTTGTAAGCAAAAAGACCATTTGACACCGTCGAATCCCGTGATATCATCATAAAATAAACCGGTTATTCAGCACGACGTTTGTCATCCAACCCCATCTTGGACCCATCCGAAACGCCCTACCCTCAGCGTGATTTTGGCTGCCATTTGAACACCCTCTCAACCACCGTTAGCATGCCCTCCATGTAACGAGAGGTGAACCATCATGACCCCCATTGAGAGCAGCTGTCGCAGAAAATTTCCCTGCCGTCGCCTTCGGTGCGAAGGAGTGCATTGAAGGCATGCCGTGAAAAAAACGTAGACCCATTTGCATGCTGGTAAAAAAATCGAGGAGGCAGGAAAAATGGGAAGGTATCTTTTGCTCTGGGATTTAAACCTGAGCCTGGTCCCGATTGATCCGAAAGATCGGGAAGGCGGATACAAACTCCTTATGGGACTTGTCAGGCAGGACTTGGAAAGAGGGATGACCGCCGACTGGGGGTGCTTTGTCGGCGAAAAAAGCGGGTATTGCATTGTTGAAGGCTCGGAAGTGGATGTCATGAACATGGTACAGCAGTATTCCCCCTATGTCATTTTCCAATCCCATCCGATTGCAACCGAAGCGCAGGTCAACGAAATGATTAAAGCCATGTCGGGGTAGTTCCCCAGGTAAATCTGCCTCCGGCAGCCCTGCCGGGGGCCAAACTTTTGAAAAGTTTGATAACCAGATATTTATAACGGTCCTTTGGAAACTCTCGACTCGAAGGAGGGTGTGATTTGCCCCGATGGACGAGGGGCAAAACGCATCCTCTACCCGCTTTCAAGCTATTTTGCCTAATGTGGCTTCGCCACCCTTGCCGCCGGAGTTATTCCGGTAAAAGTCAACGCTAAACAGTCTGGCCTTTACAGCTTGGTTTAGAAAACCATGAAGAGCATGAAGCACCCTTCGGGCTCCATGAAGAAGCCTGTCCACGGGCGCAGCCCGTCAGCGAATGTGAAGGGCCGAAGGCCCGGAACATTCGCGAACCTGGGGTGCAGGGGATTCATCCCCTGCCCGCCGGAGGCATGCTTTTAAATTTTTTCAATCGCCTTCTCCATGCGGTCCAGGGCTTCTTTAAGGATGGCTCGGGTGCAGGCAAAGTTGAGCCGCAGCCAGCCCGGGGCATCGAAGTAAGCACCATCAGAAAGGCCCACGCCGTTCTCTTCGAAGAAGGCGGCAGGTTTCTCGACTCCGAGATCCTGTGCATCCATCCAGATCAGATAGGTGGCTTCGGGAAGAAGGGGGGTCAGGCCCTTCATGTCAGAGAGGCGCTGAAAGGCATAGTCTCGGTTTTCCCGGAGGTAAGCAAGGGCCTCTTTGAGCCAGGGTCCGCCGTGGATATAAGCGGCCATGGCGCCTTCGTAGCCCATGAGGTTCACGTGGGGCACAATGCCTTCCATGGCGGCTTTGTAGCGGGTGCGGATCTTTTCATCCGGGATGATGGCCATGGAACAGCCGAGGCCCGGGATATTAAAGGTCTTGCTGGGGGCCATGAGTGTGATGGTACGGGCGGCGGCGGCCTCGGAGAGGGAGGCTGTGGGGATGTGTTTTCCCTTTTCGTCCATCACAAGGTCGGCGTGGATCTCATCGGAGCAAATGAGGATATCCCGTTCTTCGCAGAAATCGACAATCCCGGTGAGCTCTTCTTTCGTCAAAAGCGTACCACCGGGGTTGTACGGAGAGCAGAGCATGAGAAGCTTTGTCTCGGCGGTGACCTGGGATTCCAGCACCTCTCGGTTGATCACGAGCCGCCCCTCTTCGATGGGCAACGACACCTTCACCATCTCCCGCCGGGCGTTTTTCGCAGCTGATAAAAAAGGAGGGTACGCTGGCGTGGGCACTGCGATGGTCTCTGTTTCTCCCACAAGCCGCGCCGCGATGTTAAACCCCGTCACCACCCCCGGAATGAAAAGAAGCCACTCCCGCTCCACCTTCCAGCCGAAATACCGCTCAATATGCCCCAGCACCGCCTCGTACAAGGCATCGCTTGGGAGTGTGTACCCATAGACCGGATGCCCGGCCCGCCGCGTAATCGCTGTGGTTACTGCCTCCGGCGCTGCAAAATCCATATCTGCCACCCAAAGCGGCAGCACATCTTTATCCTTGAACCAATCCCACTTGAGGCTCGATGTTCCCGTACGATCGATGGGCATATCAAAATTCATGTCGACTCCTTTATATTCAGACCAGAGGCAAGCGCCCCTTTCATTCCATGAAACATACCCCCGGCAGGCGCAGGGTGCCAGAAAAAAGACGGGAAAGCCTTGCCTTCTATGGTCAAAGTAACTCCAAAGGACTGGCCTCCGGCAGCAAGGGGCTGAGCCCCTTGACCCCAGGTTGCGAATGCTCCCGGCCTTCGTTCCTCAGGCCGATCACATTCGCTGACGGACTTCGCCCGTGAACATCCCCTGTGGCTGTTTCACCTTCTTCGTGCACTTCGTGGTGCCGAAAATTGGGACCCCAGCAGAGTAACCGGAGGCAATATTGAGCTTAATAATTACAACATCGTTTTGAACAACATTGGGGGAACAAGGGAACCTCCCTTCCGCCAAGCTTACAGCACCTCTTGGCCCCTGCACGTCCACATATTCAAACTCGCTGGTGTTCGTCCGTATCGGTCCTTTCTTCCTAATCCCCACACACACCAACACCTATTCTGTCACACCAATGCTTGACAATCACCCGATTGAACATGTAAATCCTTCCGAAACCAAATCATCACAACAACCGCATTTGAGAAAGCCCACAAAGGTCTCCTCCGTGCACGAACCCCAACGGGAATACTTGATGTTCGAATCTTTACCCTCCTGGTGGCGGGCAACCTCCCCACACGCATCCACCCTGGATATTCGCGACGCCCTCGAAACCATTGACCGCCCCTTTTATCTTGTGGACACCGGAAACGGGCCCGAGGCCCACACCTCGGGAGAACTCCGCATCGGATGCGACAAGCCCGGTGAAGAATGGCTTCCCCTGCTTGCCTCCGTCCGTCCCCTGCCCATCTCCAACCTCGGATCCCGAAGCTTTCTCAAAAGGCACGGGTTGCGCTTCCCCTATGTCATGGGAGCCATGGCCAACGGCATCACCAGCGAAGCCATGGTGGAGGCTGCCGGAAAAAACGGCATGATCGGATTCTTCGGTTCCGGGGGATGCAGCTTCACACGCATTGTGGAGGCCATCGATCGCCTCACTGAAGCTGCCAAGGCCGATCCGTTTCCCTTTGGATTCAACTTTCTCCACCACCACGGAGCCCCCGAAGCAGAGATGAAACTCTGCCAGCTTTACCTCGACAGGGGTATCCGCTGCGTGAGTGCTGCTGCTTTTCTTACCATGACGGCAGCCCTTGTGCGCTATCGCGTCTCCGGCATCAACCTGGGCCCTGACGGCCATGTGGTGATCCCCAACAAGGTCATTGCCAAGCTTTCCCGGGAAGAGCTGGCCGAAAAATTCATGAGCCCGCCACCTGCGGACATCCTGAAAAAGCTGCACGCAGAAGGACTCATCACCGCCAATGAAATGGCCTTAGCCGCCCGCATCCCCATGGCCGACGACATCACGGCCGAGGCCGACTCCGGCGGCCACACAGACAACCGACCAGCCCTGGCCCTTCTTCCCGCCATCCAGGCTGTCCGGGAGCGCCTTATGGAAGCCCACGGCTACCCTGAAAAAATAGGCGTCGGCCTTGCCGGAGGCATCTCAGCACCGGTCTCCGCAGCCGCAGCCTTCGCCATGGGCGCCGACTACATCCTGACCGGCACCATCAACCAGGCATGCATAGAGGCTGGCACATCGGACACGGTGAAAAACCTCCTGTCCCAGGCCCGCCAGGCCGATGTCACCATGGCCCCGGCCGCCGACATGTTTGAGATGGGCGGAAAAGTCCAGGTCCTCAAACGAGGCACCATGTTTGCCATGCGCGCCGCCAAACTCTACTCTGTCTACCAGAACGCCAAACGCCTCGAGGAGATCCCCGAGGCCGATCGCAAATTTGTCGAACAAAAAATCCTCGGCAAATCCATGGATGAGGTGTGGCAGAATACGCAACAATTCTTCGAAGATCGCGACCCCACCCAGATCAAAAAGGCCGAAACCGACCCCAGACACAAGATGGCCCTGATCTTCCGCAGCTACCTCGGGCAGGCTTCACTCTGGGCCATCCAGGGTCTTCCCGAACGAGCCGGGGATTACCAGATCTGGTGCGGCCCCGCCATCGGTGCCTTCAATGCATGGACCAAAGACACCCACCTGGCCCAGCCGTCTGGCCGGGACGTCACCACCGTTGCTTTCAACATCCTCATCGGCGCCTCCGTGGAAGCCCGCTCCCGCATCCTGGCCAGCCAGTTCCCCAGTCTCGCCGGAATTCGCTTTCTTCCGAAGACAAGGGCTGAACTCAGCCAGTGCTCACGGGAGATCGATTAGGCACTCGCGAGGCAAAAGCATGCCTCCGGCGGCGAGGTGAGCCACCTCGAAAGCTTGATGCCCATGCGCTTTGCCCTTCGTTCCTCAGGGCAAAGGCATGGGCGTTCCGTTGACGATTGCTCAATTGCATCAACAAACGTCAGATTACCTGTTTCCCAAGTTCCACCTTCCTCCATCGGTGAAAAATCCACACCTCACCACTCACCTCCCGGCATGACACCCCACCCCTTATGGATTCTTATTTACATCCCCTCTTTAACCGGTCTACATACCGATTCGGAAGCCTCACAAGTTAACGTCCGATATGGAGTGAGTATCATGCTGAAATGGATTGAAACATTTAACCGTCTGTTTGTTGTCTGGGCTGTTCTGATCTGTGTGGTTGCCGCCATGCTGCCAAACCACTTTGCCCCTTTGAAACCCCTTATCGTCCCGCTGCTCATGGTGGTCATGTTCGGCATGGGGGCCACCCTTAAGGCCAGCGATTTTAAAGAGCCTTTGAAGCGGCCCCACATCGTGATGCTCGGAGTCAGCATTCAATACCTCATCATGCCCCTGGCCGCGTACCTGATCTCCAAAGCCATGGGACTCTCCACCGAGCTCATGGTGGGGATGGTCCTGGTGGGCAGCGTCTCCGGGGGTACCGCCTCCAACGTCGTGGCCTTTCTGGCAGGGGGTGATGTTCCCCTCTCCATTGTCATGACAGCCGTCTCCACCTTTCTGGCGGTGTTTCTCACGCCCCTTCTTACCGACTTTTACGTGGGGTCCACCGTGCCCGTGGCCGTTCTTCCCATGTTCCTGAGCATCCTGAAAATCGTGGTGATTCCCGTGGCCAGTGGAATTCTCATCAACACCCTGTTCCAGGACAGACTCAAAACGATCCAGCCGGTGTTTCCCTTTATCTCGGTGGTCACCATCGTGCTGCTCATCGGCATCATCATCGGGCTGAACCAGTCACGCCTCTCCACCATCGCCCTGCCCCTGGCACTGGCCATCATTCTTCACAACGCCTGCGGCCTTACCGCAGGCTACGGACTTCCCAAGCTCTTCGGCTGCGACGAAAAAACCTGCCGTACCATCGCCATTGAAGCGGGCATGCAGAACTCCGGCCTCGCCGTGGCCCTTTCGCTGAAATACTTTTCTGCGGCCTCGGCCCTTCCCGGCGCCCTCTTCAGCCTCTGGCACAACCTGTCAGGCTCTTTCCTTGCCACGGTCTGGACCTCGCTCGATGCGAAAAAAGAAAAAAAAGAGGGCCACCCCGTTTTAACAACGGAATAACCCTCTACGAGCTTAAAAAGCCTCCGGCGGCCCTGCCGGGGGCCAAACTTTTGAAAAGTTTGACAAACAGGTCTAATTTATTTCTTGGCGACTCATTTCATTTCGCAACCATCAAGATAGAAGACCCCGCTACTGTTTGCTATGGGCGAAACCTCGGAGCATTTACGAACCTGGGTCCATTTGCTCAGCCGCTTACGGACTGAGGATCTGAATTTAAAGCGGATACCGCGAAACTGACGATAACGTACCCTGCCACTTCGAAGCTTGTGAATCTGTACGCAAAGACCGACAGCATTTGTTTCGGGCGAAGCCCGAGGCGAACGCCCTTGCGCATTTTCCTGAGGAACGAAGGAAAATGCGCAAGGGCAATCAGCTTTCGAGGTGGCTCCACCTCGCCGCCGGAGGCACGTTTTTAAGCTGCCCTTAGTATTGACAGTACACCCAGGATTTTCGTTTGGGGAACAGGGCCTCGACCAGGCGGGCGCTTTGTCCCGATGCTGGGCAGACATCCGGCGCCACGTAGAGCAGATCCGGGAAGATATCGGGCCGGATGTACTGAATTTCGTCCCAGGAGCGGTGGCCCAGGCAGAACATGGCAAAGAGGTCGTCGGTCATGCTGATCATGGCATTGCAGTCTTCACCTTCTGCTGGGCGCACATCGTTGAGCTTTCCATCGGTCCAGGCAAGGTCGATGCCGTCGTCAAAAAAATTGAACCGCAGCGTTCCCGTGTAATGTGGAAATCGGCTCCCTGCGAGCCTTTGTTCAAGAACCGGCGTCATTTTTTTCAGAAACCTCAACCTGTTCGGGATCTTGACCTGCCAAGCGTAAGGGCGGCTTTTTGGGGCACCCATGGCTCTTACTATTTTCCCCACCGGCGAGTCCTGGTGCAGGTTAAACCGGATATAAGGTTTTTCCCTCTCCAGTGCCTTTTCCCTGCAAAAGGCAAAGAGCTCTCTCACAGCCTCCTCATCAATGCCTTCACTCACTTCACTGACAATAAGCCCTTTGCCAAACCCATGCAGGGCAATCCGGAAATAATACGTCGTTCCCCTCTCCCGGTCACTCATCAGCCAGAACTCGGAGCCGTATTCTGTTTTCAGGCTTTCGGTAAAGAGATAACGCCAGTTCGCCTCATCCCTTTTTACAGAGATTGAAAAAACGTCCCTGTACGCCGCATCCTCCTGCACCAGAAACGGAATGTCCCCGACACCGGCCTTTCTGAATTCAAACCGAGGGTCCTCAATACCGCCTTCGATGGCCGAAAGATGCAAGTTGATATGATTCTCCATCTCCACGGCGTAATGAAACCCGAACCGATGGTAGAAGCCGGGGATCCCCTGAATCACTGCCAGGTCATATCCCCCCTTCTCAAGGGCGTTGTTGAACTCCCGGTTTAGAGTCCTCATCAGCCCTTTGCCGCGATGGGTCTCCAGGGTTCCCACAATTCCCATCTCCGCCACCTTCAAAGGGACGCCTTCCATCTCCCAGGCCCAGGGGATCAGGGAGAAGGCGGAGACAACCCGCCCGGTCTTCTTCTCCTCAGCGATGAACCAGTTCTCTTTCGTCATACCGGGAAGATGGTGAAACATGGTCTCGGCAAGCACGCCCACCTCTTCCGGGTGGAACACCTCCTGAAAAAGATCAAACAGGCGCTTTGCATCTTCGTTCGATTCTGCGCGACGTATTTTATAATCAGAGTGCATTTATATCGGCTCCATTATCCATAATCATTGATACTTTATCAGTAAAAACCACGACGAACACGAAGCGCCCTTCGGGCTCCACGAAGGAGTTTTTGCAATCTCACCCACAGGTACGGGCGCAGCCCATCAGCGAATATGATCAACCCGAGGGATGAGGGCTGGGAGCATTCCCGAACCAACTTTCGAGGTGTTTTTGCCTAACGTGGCTTCGCCACCCTCGCCACCGGAGGCACGCTTTTCCTCTGCGCCTCTGTGGTTAGGCCCGTTTTCTCAAAAGCAGGCAGACATAGCCGTATTCATCACCGTAGGTTTCATCCAGACGGATTTCTTCGGTCATTTCCCGGAGGGCCCGGCTGATGCCAAAGGTCTCCACGGCCTTTAAGACCGCGGCTTTCATGTCCTGGTAGAAGGCCTGCCAATCCTGGCGGGGAAGAATGAAGGTATCCACCACCTCGTAGCCCAGGCTTTCCGCCTGTTTCTTTCTTGTTTCAGGGGTGGTCATTTGCGGGTACTCGATGCGCCAGTAGGCTTCGCACGCCTCCGAGGGGCTTTGGGTGAGCCACACCGCATCGCTCACAAAGAGGTACCCGCCGTCCCGGATCAGGGGCCGCCACTGTGCCAGGGCCTCCTCAACGCCAATGATGTAGGCGCTCCCCTCGGCCCACAGGAGATCAAAGCTCCCATCCGGAAAATCGAGGTTGTGCATGCTCTTGTTGACAGGTGTGATCTGCTCCTCGTACCCAAGGCGGATTGCATCGTTTTGCAGGCGTTCCAGAAACGGCTGATGATTATCCACCGCCGTGATGCGGGCGTCACACGCCTCAGTCAGGGCCAGGGAAGCCGAGCCCGTACCACATCCGATATCGAGAATGGTCCGAATTGTCTCCGGCTTATCAATGCCGCCGAAGGCCCTCAGGGTTGCCTCCGGGCTCCCCGGCCCCTGGCGCTTCATCTGCTCAAAGACATGGAAAAAATGATTCACGTAGGTGGCGTTGTCGTGCATGTCCCTCGATACCCAGCGAATATAGAGGGACTCCTTTTCGCTGAAGCCCATCTTCTGAAGCCAGACTGAGTGGGCATCCGCCGACCGCTTTTCGAACTCGGCATGCCACTCCCGCACATCTACTGGTGCAGCCTCGGGCGGGGCATCGCCGGTGACCCGAAAGTAAAGAGAGCGGAGCAGGTCCCGGGCCATCGTCATTTCCATCAGGTCCCGATCAAGATGAACAAGCCTTTCCCTGACCACTGCCATGTCCGGTTTTCCGTCCATAAAACGCCGGCATTCGGCAAGGGGAAGCCCCGCCTTCTGAAGCTGCTTCAGCATGACCAGGCGATCCAGATCCCCCTGCGAATAGATCCGGTAGCCGTTCTCAGGCTCCCTTTCCGGCACAACCAGTTCCACCTTCTCGTAATAGAGAAGCGTTGAACGGGACACGCCGATTCTTTTCGTCACGTCGGAAACAGAATACATACGTTGTTCCTTCCATCCTTAATCTGTCATCTCAATAAATTACATCCGGATCCACTCACTACGCTATAAACCTGTAGACAGGTCAAAGGGTTTTTTCGCTGTCACGATTTTCTACCTGGCCACTCTTTCTGCCACCATGAAGAATAAAAGCCCCTCCTGCGCATAAACTGATTGGCTTCCATTTTACCGACCTTGCTGTGCGCTATTAGATTTATCCCCTATATGGTCTTGACAAAACACCCCAACTTAACCAATACTACAGACGATACAGTATTGGTTAACACGGCAACCGCCGAAAGCATAAAGAGCCTCGGGGCACAGGTCCCCTCCGGAGGCCAGGAACCCAGCCGAATCGGACGCGCCGATTCCGGCAAAAATCATATAGATGGTGGTGTGATGAAAAAGATTGCGGTTTTACCCGGTGATGGAATTGGCCCCGAAGTCATGGCCGAAGCGGTCAAGGTTCTGGACGCAGCCCAGAAAAAATATGGTTTTGAACTCTCATACACCTGGGCAGACGTGGGTGGTGCAGGCATCGACAATCAGGGCAAAGCCCTTCCTCAGCCCACCGTCACCACCTGTGAAGAGAGCGACGCAATCCTCTTCGGTTCCGTGGGCGGCCCCAAGTGGGAGCACCTTCCCCCCGATGAGCAGCCCGAGCGTGGCGCCCTGCTTCCCTTGCGAAAGCACTTCAAGCTCCACTGCAACCTTCGCCCCGCCAAGGTATTCAAGACCCTCGTAGACGCGTGCCCCTTGAGGTCCGACATCGCCAAAGACGGTTTCGACATCCTCTGCGTACGTGAGCTCACCGGCGGCATCTACTTTGGACAGCCCAAGGGCCGTCATGGCGAAGGCGGCGAAGAGACAGCCTTTGACACCCTGGTCTACAGCCGATTCGAGATCGAGCGCATCGCCCGAAACGCCTTTGACGCCGCCATGAAGCGCAACAAAAAAGTCACCAGCGTGGACAAGGCCAACGTCCTGACCAGCATGGTCCTCTGGCGTGAAGTGGTCACCGAAATCGCCAAAGAGTACCCTGAAGTGGCCCTGGATCACATCTATGTGGACAACGCCACCATGCAGCTGGTGAAAGATCCCCACCAGTTCGACGTTCTCCTCTGCGGCAACATGTTCGGCGACATCATCTCCGATGAGTGCGCCATGCTCACCGGCTCCATGGGCCTTCTGGCCTCTGCAAGCCTCAACGCGGACGGCTTCGGCCTCTACGAGCCCGCGGGCGGTTCCGCTCCGGACATCGCAGGCCAGGGCGTGGCCAACCCCATCGCCCAGATCCTCTCCGCCACCATGATGCTGCGCTACAGCCTGGACCTCGGTGAAGCGGCCGATGCCATTGAAGCGGCCATCTCCAACGTCCTTGAAGCCGGCACCCACACAGCGGACATCGCTCGTGAGGCCAGCACCGTGGTCGGCACCGCCGCCATGGGCGACGCCATCGTGGCCGAGCTGGAAAAAATGTAAAGAATTTGCTTCCGGCGGCGAGGGTGGCGAAGCCACTGTAACGAAAAACACCTCGAAAGCTGGTAGGCGAATGCGATACGGTTCTCGTCACTCAAAGCGTCTCGCGTCCGCATTCGCGTTATGTTCAACGTGGTGCATCATGTGAGAAAAGGCCAGAAGCTATGGGGGCTACTGTTATGAGCCAGAGGGTGACGTTAACCGAAAAAAAGACTGCGGACAGACCCTTGGCGCAGCCAACTCTGCCCGCCGGTTGAGCCTGGCAGTATGGACATCAAAGACATCCTCCCCCTTTTTCTGACAGATGGGGCTGTCGGGGGTGGCATCGTCTTAAATGGACACAAAGACATGTGTGCGGAGATGAAGATATGAGATCAGGATGGTGAGGGCGGGGATACCGCCCTCACCAAACCAGTATGGCCGGTCCCGCCATGGGCCGACCGGGTGCTCGAAAGGGCCCAATTGTGAGAACGGGGCACAGCAACTGCTGTGCCCCGTTTTGCGTTTTTTGAGGAGAAAGTTGCCTCCGGCGGCCCTGCCGGAGGCCAAACCTTTGCCTATTCGAAACAAGTGGGTTTGACAAACAGGCGTTTGCATGATGACACGTTCACACGACGATCAAAGGCGGATGTGATTTGCCCCGAGGAACGAGGAGCAAAGCGCATTCGCAACCTGCTTTCAAGGTGGCACACCTTGCCGCCGGAGGCATGCTTTTACCTGTTCTGAATCCACACAAAATGGCTGGCCCAGAGCAAGCCATTGACCTGCTCCAAGAGCTCACCGTAGCTGAAGGCTCGCTCATCGGTTTCAGCCAGGGGGGATGGGGAGGCGGGAAGATGGGACTCTGAGCTGTTCACCGGCTCAGGACTCCACGTAGCAAGGATCATGTCACGGTTTCCGTGCCCAGCGGTGGCAATGGCTTCGAGCCCTGCGTAGGCAGAAGCATCAGGGACCTGGACAGGCCGGACCGAATCCACGGGATGGTTTGCCAGAAGGGTCAGGGACTGTCCCGATTCAGACACATGAAAGAGGTTGAGATACCCCCCGGCCTCGGGCGGGGTGACATGCACCTGATAATGGCTTCCGGAAGGCAGGAGGCCCTGGGGGGTCACGTCGAGACTCAGCCCATCGTTCTCCACGTCTTCAATAAAGAGCTGACGAAACCACGTCTCAAAGGCAATGGGATAGATGTCCCCCTCAACAGCCAGAGACCAGCCGCCGTGTTGCCTGACCACCTTGTAATCCGAAGGAAGAATACCGACAAACATCAGGTTGTGGGAAAAGGGAAGGCTCTCCTTGAACCCCACCGTTTTCACAGGCACAGGACTCGCAGGTTGCCTTAAGGTCGAGCCAAGCTTTTGAAACAAGGTTCGGTTGTCGTATCCCAGGGCCACGTAATAGCGCCCGGACTGCCTGGATAGTTTCATCGTCGCCAGGTCGCTTAAAACCACCTGGCTTGTCAGGGCCACACGAAACTCAGAAGAGACCTCACTGCCCGAAGCGCCCCTTTCCGCCACCACCTCGCCGGAGGAGTGAACACTCACCCGAAGGGCCTCGGCGATCTCCCGCGACGCATCCGCCCGAGCCTCCTCAGCACTCTCCCCTTCCCCGTAACCCACCAGCACATGCCCGGCCACGCCAACATCCCGCGCCGTATACCAAGCCGGACCGCCGCATCCAAGAAAGCTAAAAACAAAAGCCAAGCATACGATGCCTGTATATCGTGTCATAAAAAATTCCTCCGGCAGCGAGGGTGGCGAAGCCACTGTAACGAAAAGCACCTCGAAAGCTGGTTGCCATTGCGCTTCCCCCCTCGTTCCTCGGGGCAAATCGCAATGGCGTTCGCTGCGG
>Ga0193955_1001120_pt1 | contig 13218 bp, 13 predicted proteins | sample BB_6_MG_FD_140343 | JGI IMG/M metagenome (GOLD analysis project Ga0193955, IMG submission 140343) | Microbial mat bacterial communities from the Broadkill River, Lewes, Delaware, United States - BB_6_MG | ecosystem: Environmental > Aquatic > Freshwater > River > Microbial mats | place: USA... | reverse complement strand
CTTCATAAATATAGAGTTTGTCTTCAATTGTATTTTTTGTTACTAAACTGCCTTTATGGGCTAAAAGAAGTTCAAATAAATCAACTTCTTTACTAGTTAAAATTAAATTATAATCTTTATTTGTAAAGATTTTATTATCATAATCATAAGAATACTGATTCTGTATTTGAATAACTGTCTTAGAATTCTTCAATAAAATATTTGCACATGATTCTAAAAGTTCAGATAAATTTGCTTCTCTAATTGGTTTTACTACATATTCAACTAAGGATAATTTAATGGATTCTAATAAAAAATTTTTGTCTGTATAAGCACTTGTAACAATAATAGGAATAAGCTGATTTTCTTTTCTAATTATTTTAATTAAATCTAAACCATTTAACTTGGGCATCTTAAGATCCGTAATAATAATATCAGGATTAAATTTAGAATAAAGTTCTAAAGCCTCCTCTCCATCCTTAGCTAAGTAAACTTTTTCTACATATAGTAATAAAACTTTTTTAAAACTTTCTCTTAGTTTTTCTTCATCTTCAGCTAGAAGAATAGAACATTTATTTAGTTTTATTTCACATTTTTCTGTCATTAAAATATCCTATGAATGATCTTTGGTAAAATATGATAGCATTATTAAATTAAAGAGATATTTAGGATATGCATGTTTGAAAGCTTAAGTTTTACTAGAAGATATATTTTGGCCCTTACTATTATTGCTTGTTTATCTACATTGGCTTATTTTAATCTTAGTAAACTACTAAGTTTACAAGAAAATGATACAAAATTGGTAAATATTAGCGGTGTTCAAAAGATAGTTGCAAGAGAAATTGCTTTTTTTGCAATTTATTATAAAATAAGTAAATTAAAATTAAAAATAAAGGAAATAGAAGACAATCACAATAAATTAACATCTTTGGATATGTCAGAAGAGTTACATGATTTATATTATGGTAAAGATATTAATTTAGATGAAAAAGTAAAAAAGTATATATTAAATGCAAAAATATTCTATGATTATAGAGATGGGCAAGCTCAAAATTATGTATTAAAAAACTCAGAAAGTTTACTAGAAGATTTACAAAAAGCAGTTAATCTTTACTTAAGTGAAGCACAAGCAAATACAAATACATTAAAACGTATAGAATTATATATTTTACTATTAACTTTAACAACTTTACTTTTTGAAGCACTTTTTATTTTTATGCCTGCGAATAAAAAAATAAATAAACGTACAAGTGATTTAATAAGAGAAAAAGAGTTTTCAAACGCAGTAATTGAATCTAGTACAAATGCTATTATTACCCTTAATAGTAAGCTAAAAATTCGAACCTTTAATAAAGAAGCCGAAGAAATATTTAAATATACAAAAGATGAAATGCTAAACAAACCATTATTTAAAAAGTTAATTCCTAGTCAACAAAATATATTAAATTCTAAAAATATAAAAGAAGTAAAAGAAGTTGAAGCTATAGATAAAAATGGAAATAGATTTCCCGTAAGAATATCATTTGGAACTAGTGGAGAAAACAAAGAAATTGCAATTGTTGCTAATATTCAAGATATTTCTAAAGAAAAATTAAATGATAAAATCCTTGAACAACAATCAAAATTTGCAGCTTTAGGTGAAATGATTGCAATTATAGCTCACCAATGGAGACAGCCTTTAGCTCAATTGAGTTTTAATTGTATGTATATCAAAAAGAAAACCAAAGACCCAGAAATATCCAAAGAAGCTTTGGATAATGAAGAGATTATTCAATTTATGTCTAAAACAATTACCAACTTTCAAGATTTTTATAAACAAACTGGGAATATCACTTTTAATCCAATTATATCAATCGAACAAGCCTTAAAAATTGTAGATTCAATTTTAGAATTAAATCAAGTTGAACTTAAAAAAGAAATTGATTCCAAAATTGAAATATACGGTAATTCAAATAGTTTAGCTCATATTGTTTTATCTATTATCCAAAATAGTATTGAGATTATAAAACTAAATAAAATAAAAAAACCCTCTATTACTATTATTTTAAAAGACTCAAAAGAGTATATTTATTTGAGTATTCTTGATAATGCAGGAGGAATAAAAATTCAACCTATTGAAGATATATTTGAATTATTTAATAGCAAAAAAGAAAAATCTTCTACAGGAATTGGACTTTATATGTCTAAAATGATTATAAAAAAGCAATTTAAAGGTACTATAAAAGTAGACAATATAAATGACGGAGCACAATTTACAATACTTTTACCACATTAGTTTTTGGATATATTTAAATATTTAATTCTTTTGGATTGCTTTTAAACAATTTATACCTTTTTATCTCATATAACAATAAATAATATTATAAATATTCACTATAAATTAAATGTACTAAATTTTATGATTTTTTATGCATACTAAGTATAAAATGCTAAATTTTAATGAAGTAGGAAAAATGGATATAATATTATTTATTGAATATATTGGAATTGCATCGGCTACGCTTAGTGGTTTTTTATTTGCTGTAAAAAAAGGCTGTGACTGGCTTGGATTGTTTATTGCCTCTTTTTTAACAGCACTAGGTGGAGGAATAATAAGAGACTTGCTTGTTGGTAGAGAAATATATTCTTTTACTCATTATATGCCTGTAATTATTGTAATTGCTGTTTTATTTATTTCTAGATTTTTTAAAGTCTATAAAAAGCATGAGCAATTAGAAAAAAAATTTATCTTTATTTTTGCTGACGCAATTGATTTTGTCTGCTTTTCTATTGTTGGAGCTATGATAGCTATTGAGTTTGGTTTTAATATCTTTGGAGTTGCTTTTGTAGCATTTTTCAACGGCGTTGGTGGTGGAATTTTGAGAGATATACTATTAAACGAAGTGCCATGGTTTATGAGAACTGGCTTATATGGAACTATAAGCTTTGGTGTAGGAATAATATATTATATTTTGTATCTTATAGGCCTAAATACAATTTTTTATATTATAGCTTTACTTTCTCTTGGAATTTCAATAAGAATGCTCGCTTATTATAAAGAGTGGCAACTACCTCCACTTAAAGACTAATTTAGACTAAATAAAATGGATTAATTTACAAATCTAACAAATAATCATCTACTTGTATCTCATCTATTTGCTTATCTAATAAATACTCTTTAGCATATTTTTTATATACTTCAGTTTTCAGAAATAATTCAAAAATATCTTTATCAAGGTGTTGGTCTTTTACCATAAAGCTTAATATTTTTATTGATTCAGATAAGGTTTTACTATCTTTATATGGTCTGTCTGATGCGGTTAGTGCTTCAAAAACATCGGCTAGGGCTAAAATTCTTGATGGTATTGGCATTTCTTCTTTTGTTAGTTTTTTTGGATAACCTGTACCTATTAATGTTTCATGATGTGCTCCTGCATATAAAGGTATATTTTTTAAGTTCTCAGGTAAAGGTAATTGCTCTAGCATTTTAATTGTCATTTTTATATGATCTTGAATTTTATACCTCTCTTCTTGGGTTAAAGTTCCCTTTGAAATAGTTAAATTATATATTTCACCTTGATTATATAGATTTTTAGGTACTTCTGTTTTAAATCCATATATAGAATCATCATTACCCAACTCTTCCCTTTTTATTATGTGCCAACTTTTATCTGATAGTAAGTTCTCCATAATTGGTAAATTTTCATCTTTATTTTCAAACCTAATTTTTTCTTCTCTGGATAAACCTAGTTTATCATCAAAATTTCTAAACCAAGTTCTTGATGCAATAATTTTAATTTTTTCTTTGTACTTTTCATTTAAGAACTCTCCACCTAAATTCATATTAGCAATAAACTCAAAATCTTCTTTTAATTTATTTTGTTCTTTTTCAAGCCAAGTGGTTATTTCTTGTTTATTCCCACCATTTAACTCTTTTTTATAAGATTCTATTATTAAATCTCTATAAATAACTTCAAATCTAGTTCTTATTTCATGGATTCTATTATAAATAGTTTCTAGTTTTGTTGCTTTATCAACAACATATTCAGGTGTTGTAACTTTTCCACAATCATGTAACCAAGCAGAGATACTTATCTCTCTATATTCATCTTCATTATTTATATTAAAATCTTTAAAAATACCATCTTCAGACTTATTAGCTTCTTCTATAATCATAAGTGCAAGTTCAGGAACTCTATTACAATGTCCACCCGTATATTTTGATTTTTCATCAATTGCTGTAGCTATTAATTTTATAAAAGAATCCATAAGTTCTTTTTGATTCTCTTCATAAGCTTTTATAGAAACTGACATTTTCCATAATGAATCTGATACATCATGAATTTCCTTTATATATGAAGGGATTTTTTTAACCTCATCAAATTTTCTTTTTTGAATTTTTTTATTTTCTTTAACTATTCTATGTAAAGGATTAATAATCAAATTTGAGCTTAAAAGAATTAAAGGTATGGCGATAATTAAAAATACTATAAATGAGATAAATACAAACCAATAAATTTCTTTTATATAGGGTTTCATTATATTTTCAACAGGGGAGATGATATATAAAGATTCACTATTATTAAAAAGTGAAAACTTATTATAAAAAAACTCATTATTAGTCAATTTTTCATCAAGATTATTTTGATTTAATAAACTTTTATTCTCATTTATTTTATCTTTTGATACTTTATTATAAGTAATAATTTTACCATTAGCATCAAATAAAAAAACTTCACTGCCTTCAACTAATTTTTGTTTACTTATTAATTTATCAATATTGTTTAAAGTTACATCAATTCCAATAACAATGTTATCACTATTCTTTATTTCTTTTGCATAACTAATACCATATCTATTTAAGAACTTAAATAAATATGGCTCAGTTTTTATTGAAGTTGTGGAAGATATAGCTTTTTTATACCAAGGTCTTTGAGTAACTTTATATTTTGTATCATTTTTTATAACTTTTATTTGATTTAAGTTTTTATCTAAATATTCTCTATACTCAATATTATCTATTATTTTGATTACTAACCATAAAGCTTTTTTTGGAGCATCAAAACTACTTCTAAACTCCTCATTAAGGTTTATAACTTCATAATATGTGCCATCTTTATGCCCAAGGTATATCGAATAAATATAGTGATTACTTTTTATATCAGAAACAAAAAGTTCTAAAATCTCATGCCTAATATTCGGAATTGGTTTTTTAGTTGTAGAAGGAACATTTTCAATTAACCTAATAAAAGATTCGCTGTTCTTAATATAATTGCTTACTTCTTGTTTTAAGTTTGTAGATAATTGCTTAAATGATTCTTGCGTACTTTCTAATGCAATTTTTTTACTTAGATTATATTGCATAATAAGCATAACTGTAACAACAATAGCAGTAACTATAAAAAATAAACCTAAAATTGTAGGTTTTATTTTTATAGAAAAATTATTTAGATCCATGATTAAACCTTTTATATATTATTAATTAAAATTTATACTTTAAACTTACTCCCACTCCAACTTCTTTTCCATGTGAATGTTTACTGTATACAAAACCTCCATTTACTTGTAAAGTATTATTTATATCACTAGCTAAACCAAGACCAGCTAATATCGAATTTTCTCCTCTGTTTTGACCTTCAAATTCTTGTTTATAATTTGAATGTGAACTTAGTGCGGCATTAATTTTATGTGTATTATTTTTATTTGCATAAAAGTCATGTTCATATTTAATAAAAGCCAATGGATATATGTTATTAGAATCTGAAATACTTTTAAATTTTGCATTTAATCCAACACTTGCAATTATTGATTGAGCATTAGCTTTATCAATAGTTAAATTAAAAATACTATCTCCTGATTCTTTTATTTTTTCTTGTTGATAATAAGTATAATCTAAACCAAATTCAGGTCGTAAAGAAACCCAACCATTAGTAAATATATTTTTTGAAATATTAACTGCCCCATAAATACTATGGCTATTAAAATTGCCTTTAATATTTTCATTTAAATTTGAAAATTTAACAACTCTATTCGATTTATGCTTTCCATAACCATATCCAAATACACTTCCTAAATTCCAATCCTTTAATATCACTTGATTTAAATATCCACCAATATAGTAATTATCACTATTAAAATCTTGTATAGCACTATCATGTTCATCCATTTTTTGTGTTCCAAAAGAAACAAAGATACCAGCACGTTTATTTGTATCTGATATAAAATCATTTCCAATAGTTACTGTATTTAAAGTATAATCAAAATTTCCTAAACCTGAACTTCCATCTATATCACCTTTAGAATGACTAATATCGATCCAAAAATTCTTTTTATTATGATCTAGTTTTTTCTCTGATTTTCCGCTAGTTAAATTTATACCTAAAGCTGTATTATTTAAAACGCTATTCATTATCATATCTGTATGCTCTAATGAAACTGTCATATACGATGAATATGGTTCAGCATGTATAGAATTCATATGAGTTTGTAGTTGAGAATTACTTACTGTATGTAATGCATTATTTATATTTGTATTTCCAGAATTCGCACCATTTATTAATAAGTTTAATCCATTTTGTTGATTTTTTGTTGTAATTGTAGGGTGAGAAGTTAATGAAGAAAGAGCTTTTGTTTCAAGTTTTACTGAAACTTGATTATCTACACTTGGTGTTTTAACTTGCGTAGCTTTTAAAAGTGCAGGCATACTTCCACCTAAAATAAAGTCAACAGTATCACTATCTGCACTTGCTGTAGCTAATCCCGTTTCTGACTGAAAAACCATTACGTCATAAACGCCATCACTATTCTCTCCACCGCTTGAATAGTCAGTTGCTGAAGCAGAACTTTTAAATGCTTCTAGTTGAACATCTAAATTCGAGAATCCTAAAACTGTATCAGAGGTAAAAGTTGCTAATCCTTTTCTGTTGAAATATATAGCATCTGCATAATTTTTAATACCTGTAACAGTATTTGAATCAATTCCAACATCTGTACCTGTTGGGTCAATTCTACTAATAAACTTATTATTACCATCAAAGTTTATATATGAATCAATACTAGGATCATTTACTCCTGCTAAATGAAAAGTCATTCCAGAAGTTCTACTACTTTTATCAATCTTTAAAATTGAATTTTTAATTTCTGATCTTAATAATGCATTATTTGCGTATGAATTATTCCCATTTAAGGTGGAGTCATTAATATTTAAAACTGATAGTTTATTAAAATTATCACTTGTTGTAGATGTTTTTAATTCACTACCATTATCTAAATATAAGGATGTAAGATTAGTAGATATATTGTTATTACCACTATATTCAACTTTTGCATTATTTAAATGCATAGTTAAAGCATCTAAGGTCCCTGTTCCACTTATACTTGTAATACCATTTGAAAAATTAAATCCTGTTGGAGTGTCATTTCCTAAGGATTCATTTCCTGTAAGTTTTGAACCTGAATTTAAAACTAAGTTATTGTTTCCTTTAAAAAAGAAATCTCCAGATAAAAAGTTTGAACCATCTCTTTTTACACTTCTAATTTTGGTATTGTTACCCAAGGATATATTAGTATTTGTAAAAGTTGGATTTGTTATCTCAATACTTGAGGGAGTACTTCCAAAAAGACCACTTACAGAAACTGAGGCATTATCAAAAGTAGAAAAATACTTTGAATTTGTTCCATCACTTGTTAATTGGAGTCTACTATCTTTTACAAGAAGAGAACTACCTTCTTGCATATTTATATGTCCATATTCCAATGCTTGTAAATTAGTTGTACCATTTATAATAAGGGAACTATTTTTATTTATATTTAAATATAATTCATGCAAAGAACGACCAAAAGCTCCACTTGAACCTTTTATAACATTATCACTACCCTTTATATCAAATATAGTATTATTTCTAAAACTTATTAAAGCACCTGAGCCAAAATTATTATCCAATAATAAATGCCCATTATTTAAATTTAATCTTGCATAATCTTGCGAATTTTCAAAAACAAAGTCTTCAATCCAATCGTATCTAGTTGCAGCTGAATCTACATCTGGAGATTTTAATTTGATAAATTCTAAAGCTGTATTATTTAATGTAAGTGATTTTGTAGAAACAAAAATATGGTTTTCATTACATGGGTTACAAGAAGCTTGTGAATTATTAGAAACAAGAGTCCAAGTATTAGAGGTAGAAGAGTTTTCAAATATTAAATTTTGGTAAGCTCTATTCTCTTCAAATGCAGTTAAAGTAGTAGGAGCTGCAGAACCCTCGGTATTGCGTTTAAAATAAAATAAATCATTGACACTATTCTTAAACAATAAGGTGTCAACATTTGGATCTACAGGTTTAGTTAGATAGTTTGTTAATCCATACAATAAATCATTTTGTAATCTATATTTCGATGCATCAAAACTTTGTGAAAAAAGTGTTGAAGATATAAGTATTGATAAAATAATAATATTATTTATTCTCATAATGCTATTTCCCTTATAATATATATTTTTATAATGTATTTTTTAATATTAAGATATAAATTCTTATAAAAATATTTATATCTAGATAAATAATTTTTTATCATAGTTTTTTAATAAAATGTTACTTTTCTGCTTTTATCCTCTTATAAAACTTGATTAAAATAAAAATCATATTTCTTTTGGAAAAATAATTTGATAACAAAAGAACAAAGAAGAATTAAATAATTATGTCCAAAGGAGAAAATTTAATTGAAGAGAAGGTTGATTTATATTTTATTTTTGCATTATCAAAGAAATCAGTATTATTTCAAAAAAATATAAATAAATTTTTGAAAAATTGACTTTTTAATGTATGTTATAATTTAAAAAACTATTAAAAAGTTTATTAGTAGTAGGAAAACTAAATAAAATATATAAGGTATCAATTATGAAAAATGAAAATGAAATAAAAAATAATCTTGAAAATCCAGTATTTACCAACTTAGATGTACTTTTGGATAAATCACGAGCAAAACTTATTTCATTTAATTTATTAGGTTTTTTTATTTGGCATTATGATATAGATATAAAAAAAGGCTTATCCTTTTTAGGAATTATAATAAAAAATATCACTATAAATGATATTTCAATGATGTTAATAGTTATATTAATATACTTGCTTATAAATTTTATTTGGATGTCATGGAATCGATTGAATGAATGGAATATAAGACGAACTGGTACAAGTGAAAAATTAATAAAAAATACAAAAAGTTTTGCTTTTTCAGAATATGAATATCCAGAAGATACTAAACAAGCAAGTTTATATTGCTATTGGCTTAAACAAGGAAAATATATTATAGAACTTGAATCTAAATTAAAAGCTACAAATTTTAATGAAAATGAATGTAAAGATTTAAATAAAAATTTACAACAATTAAAATCAATATTATTTGATAATAGAATAAAATCTTCTTTAGAAAAATTTGATGAAACTTTTTGGCATAAAATAAAGAGTGAAAATCTACGTTGGGTATTTTTTGATTTCTTATTACCTACTCTAATAACTATTTTATCAATTATATTATTAACTCAAAAAAACTTTTAGGAAAATACATGAAACATAAATCTTTTATAGAACAACATTGTCAAACAACAAATGAACTTTGGGAACTACTAAGTCCTACCAATGATTTATTTGAAAAGCCTTATAAGTTAATTTATCGAGGGCAAGCTGATACAACATGGAAGCTTATTCCTTCTTTATTAAGGTATGAAAAGAACAACCAACTTATGCATATGTTTAAAAATAAAGCAAAAGCATTTGAACAAGTTTTTAGTGAAATAATGGTTTTAAATCAATTTGTAGAATATTGTGAGAATATTGGATTAAAAATACCAAATTATTCACTTAAATTCAAAGAAGAAAATTTAAATACTAACAATTTAGATAAATTTTATAGAAACCAAAAACTTTGGCCAAATGAAGAACTTTTTGAACTTATGGCAATGGCTCAACATCATGGAGTTCCTACAAGATTATTAGACTGGACAGAATCTCCCTTTGTTGCACTTTATTTTGCTAGTTCTTCAGCTATGAAAGAATATATAAAATTACTAGAAAACAAAAAAAATATAAATAATAAGAAAATTGTCATATGGATTTTAAATACCGAATTAAAAAATTTATATGATTTAAAAATCATCAATCCACCTAGAAGTTTAAGTCAACATCTTTCTGCACAAAAAGGCTTATTTACAGTTCATCCACATATTAGAAATTCTAATGGGGATACTATAATTAGAAGCTTAGAAGAAGAATTTGCTATATTACCCAATACCCCTTTATTAAAAATAACATTGCCGTTAAGTGAGTCTATAAATTTATATAATTTATGTGAAAAAATTGGAATGACTGCAACTACAGTATTTCCTAATACACAAGGTATTGATGTTGGGATCAAAGATACATTAAATAGATGGTACTTAGAAGATAATCTTCTTAGATAAAATTAAAAAAATATACTATGATAAATCATCCATAATCAACTTTTTCAAATAAGCAAATTTACTCAATTCTAATTCAATAATTTTTTTTCAGATTTTTCATAATCTTCCAAACTTAGGTTTTTAGATACATTTTTAAACTTTGCTTGTGCTCTTTTAAGACTTTCTCTTCTTCTTTTGTCTTTTTTTACAATCATCCATTTTTTCTTCAAATAATGATTATTTATAATATTATAGATAATCACTACTTAATAAATACAATTATAAAGTTTCTATATTCAAATTTAAAAAGGTATACTCATTAATGCAAGAACACAATAATAATACAGAAGTTCTTCATATGTTGCATTTAAACTAAATATCTTTTTTATAAAATATACATAGATAATTCCTACCGTAAGTAAATCAAAAGTTATGAGTAATAACCATAAAAATATTAAATACAATTTCATTTTCCAACTCAATATTAATTATTGAAATAATAGCAATGGTAAGAATAATTATTCCAATATACATTAGAAGTAAATTTAAATAATCTTTTTTTGTAATATCCTTTTTTATTAAATAATTATATTTAAACGACATGTCTAGATCCTTTTATATTTTTAGTAACATTAATCTATCTTTTTAATAAACTATCCAACCAATCAGCATACCATTGAATAAGCTCTTTCTTTTCTTCAAAATATTTAAATTTTGATTCTCTATTATATGAAGCTTTTACTCTGTTTCTTTCTTTATGAGCTAAGCAACCTTCTATAATATCAGAATGAAAAACATGTTCTTTATAAAGATTATGTGCAGTTGTTGAAACATACATCTAAAACCATGTAGGGTAAGGAGTTTAATTATTTTTGCCGTTTTATTACAGTACTCACTTTCTAAAAGTTTCTAAGTAGAGTACAAATACAGTAATAAAACTAAAAAAGTTTGTACTTGATTGTTATTGATTTCAGTCTAAAAGCCCTACAAGATAGTGATTTCATAGGGCTTTTTGTTATTGTTTATTAATCTTTTGGTAGTAGTTTTAAAGGCACGATCTGGAATTCATCCATATTCCAAACACCATTTACAACATATGGTTCACTTTCAAGCCATTGATTGATTTCATCATCATTTTCAAAATTAATAAAAAGTGTAGAACCAACCATTTTATCTTCTTCTATAAGAGCCCCTGCTTCTATTATTTTACCTTCGTCCATCATTTTTCTTGTACTTTCAACATGAGCATCTCTTACCTCAAGTCTTTTTTCTAAAGCACCTTCGTTATCATATGCGATTACTAAATATTGCATGGAATCTCCTATTTTTTTATTGAAATAAGTATAACATTTTTATATGAAAAGTTTATAAAGGATAATTTGAAATAATTAGAAAATTATATATTCAACAGCGTAGAGAAAAGTTAATGGGTAAATCAAAACATTCATATATCTAAATAGAGGAGTCATTTTTATATTTGGTAATATTTCTTCTAAAGGAATTTGATTTTTCATTTTTGTCATTAAATTAAGTTTAAAAGAAATATCAAAAAATTTTATGACAACAATACTTAAAAGCCAAAAAGATTTATTATCTAAATAAATTACTAAAAAAATTGAATAAATAAATGAAAGATTTAATAAAAAATATACGAAGATATTAGAGGTAAAAATTTTGTAGTTATTTGCTAATAAACCATAAAGTGTAGTTGATTTTTGCCAGTTTGATTCAAAAAGTTCAACAGCAATAAATATAAAAAAAAGTGAAATAATATCCATAATATTACATTAGGGTTAAAACCCTAATGTTTTAAATTTCTTCGGTATCAACGAATTTGATTTTTTGATTTTTATAAAGACCTGTTCCAACGGGAATTGTTCTACCAATTACAACGTTTTCTTTTAAGTCTTCTAACATATCCATTTTAGCACTAATTGCAGCTTCTGTTAATACTTTTGTTGTCTCTTGGAAAGACGCAGCAGAAATAATAGAATCCGATGTAACAGCGGCTCTAGTAATTCCTAGTAATAACGGCTCAGCAATAGCTGGTTTACCACCAAGTTTAATAATTCTTGCATTTTCGATTTTAAATCTTTTCTTAGAAATCATATCTCCAACGATAAACTTAGTATCTCCACCATCAAGAATTGAAACTTGTCTTAACATTTGAGATGTAATAACCTCAATATGTTTATCAGCAATATTTACCCCTTGAGATCTATATACTTGTTGTACTTCTGAAACAATAAAGTAATGTAATGCTTTATCCCCTAAAATTCTTAATACATCATGAGGAGATGTTTGACCATCTGTTAATGACTCACCTGCGTGAACGAAGTCACCTTCATTTACTAAGATTTGCTTAGATTTTTCTACTAAATACTCTGATTTATTACCAATTTCATCAGTAATAATAATTCTAGATTTATTTCTTAATGGCTTACCAAAAGAAACTACCCCATCAAATGACGCAAGAACTGCAATACTTTTAGGTCGTCTAGCTTCAAATAACTCAGATACTCTTGGAAGACCTCCAGTAATATCTTTTGATTTTTGAGTTGCTTTTGGAGTCTTACCAATGATATCTGCAATTAATACATCTTGACCTTCTGCAACAAATAATGAAGTTTTAGGGTCAAGAGAATATCTAATAAGTTCATCATCTTTTGTAGCTAATACCACTGTTGGTTTATAACCAGAAGGTATATGGTCATTAACCACAAGTTTAGAAGTACCAGTTAATTCGTCAAATTGCTCAGCAACAGTAATTCCAGGAATAATATCTTCAAACGCTATCTTACCAGCTTTTTCAGCAATAGTTGGAT
>Ga0193955_1001116_pt1 | contig 13240 bp, 8 predicted proteins | sample BB_6_MG_FD_140343 | JGI IMG/M metagenome (GOLD analysis project Ga0193955, IMG submission 140343) | Microbial mat bacterial communities from the Broadkill River, Lewes, Delaware, United States - BB_6_MG | ecosystem: Environmental > Aquatic > Freshwater > River > Microbial mats | place: USA... | reverse complement strand
GTCTCCCAGGCATCGGAGAGGCCGTCTCTGTCAAAATCATCGACATCCAGATAGTCAGGGGTGCCGTCCTTGTCGACATCCAGGGCTTTGTAGGATCCCATGAGGGTGGTGGTGGCGCCTGCCGGGAGGGCAAACGAGAGGGTGTCCGCCAAGGGGGCGGTCCATCCCGAGGGCGCAGCCCCCCAGGTAAGGGTATAGGTCCCCTCGGGAAGGTTTGTCAGGGTCTGGTCTCCGGTGCCGGACCTCGCAGCGGGACCGGAGAGGCTCCAGGAGGTCCCCACGGCATCCGGCTCGATGTCCACCTGAAGGGTGCCGGTGGTGGGCAGGGGCGGGGGCGGCGTGTTGCAGAGGTTGACGGTTGCCGTGCCCAGGTCCAGGGTGGAGGAGCCGTCGGCGCTCATGTTTCGGCTGCCCTGGACTGTCCCAGTGCCAAGATTGACACTGCCACCGCTCGTGACGGTGATATCGCCGCAGTTGAGGTTTAAGGTCTGGTCGTGGAGCTCCAGGTTCGCTCCGTCTTTGACGATGAGGTCCCCAGCAGCCGCAGGGTGACCGGAAAGCCAGAGTGCCATCACCAAGGCTGTCAATATCGAAAAACGTCGGTTCATGATGCCATCCGCGTGTGAAGTCGAAAAGTTGTTGTGAACCTGTTCAGGTCGGAAACCTATCCCGAAGGGTGAGAAAATCGAATAGGAAACTGTAAATTACATCTTGTGTTTTCAGAATGACTTGGCTTGTCGCAATAACAATTTGACATTACAGTTTATTATTTTAATGCCACCGTTTTCTCATGAAATATCTGGGCTATGGCTTACAGGTAAAGAGTGAGCAGCCAGAGAATGCATGACCTGTTTGTCAAACCCACTCTTTCAGATCAGGTAAACGTTTGACCTCCGGCAGGGCAGCCGGAGGCAATGGTCTGACCCCTTACTGGTTTTTCTGCTCCAGCTCATCAAGGCGTTGCGTCAGGGCGTCGAGAGCGGCCTGTTGTTTTTCGATGGTCTCTTGCTGCTCCTTGACCACTTTGGTGAGGACCGCCACCACATCCATGGGGCTGACGCTCTTGCGGCTGTTGGTGGCCACGAGGTCGGGGACGTCTTCTGCGATGAAGCCCAGGGACTCTTCGTCAGGAGATGTCTTGTAGCGGTACCGCATGGGATCCAAGGCGTTCAGGGCCTTGGTGGCCTCGTCAAGTGAGAGGGGGGTGATGTCGAATTTCAGTTCCCGGCTGCTCCCCAGTTCCAGGTTGCCCGAGATCAGGGCGTCTCCAGCCACGTGGAGTTTTTTGGCAGGAGACGTGGTTCCGATGCCCAGGTTGCCGGTGGTGTCTAAGGTGACATAAGACTGGTTGGCAGTCATGAGGTGAAGGGGGGTCGAGCTGACAGAACCCACGCGTACGGCTTCTGATGTGGCTTCCAGCTTTGCGAAGACTTCGGTATCGGCCGCTCCTTCCGTGACCTGTTTGCGGGTGACGAGGAGTTCTGCGTTTTCGTTGGTCTGGAGGATCTCTAACTTAGCACGGGGCGCCTCTGTGCCCAGGCCAAGGCTTCCCGTGGCGGCGTCCAGGGAAAGGGGGGTGGTGCCGGTGGTGTTGTTTTTGATAAAAAAGCTGTTTTCGTTGGCCGATATGTCCCACGTGTAAGGCGAAAATCCTTCGGCCCCGTTTTGCTCAAGACGGATGGTCGGGGTGTTGCCGTCAACCATGTGCAGGGGGGTGAGGGGAAGGGCGGTACCCAGGCCGAGGTTTCCACTGCTGGAGACAAAAAGGCTGTTGGACGGTGCGGCTGCCTCGAGGGTGAAAGGTCGGCGCCCGCCATCAACATCTTCGATGCCGAAGAAGTTTGCACCGCCATTGGAGCTGTCGTTGATGACGATGCGCCAGTCCCTTGATGGGAAGCCTGTGCTGTTGGATGTGTCCTGAAAATGAATCCGCAGGTTGTTCTCTTTCAGGCGCAGGGTATCGAAATCGAAGGATTCCCCGTTAACGCAGTCTTGGCCGATGCAGCCGCTGCCATCAATGATGATGTCATCCAGGATCTGTTGGTCGGCATGGGCCGGTGAGGCCAGGGCATCCAGGACCCAGGCCACGGCCGTAAGGGCTTGGGTTCCCACGGTCTCCAACAGACCTGTTTCTTCGGCTTCGGGGTTGATGATCATAATATTGCCGTTGTTGACCCTGAACGTACCGGTGTCCACATGCTCACGCATTGCAGGTACCGCTGTTGAGTCAGCTTTTCGGTTCTTTCTGGGGGTCGTGCCGATGCGGATCTCGTAACGGTAGATGCCGCTTTCGGTATTTTCAGGCAACGCCCACTGGATGGGAGCCCCTTTGGACTGCCAGTCTCCGGCGTGGGTGCCGGAGGGCGTCACAATGCGCAGCATGAGATAGGTGGTGCCGGCAATGGTGGAGGTTACGGTGATGTCTCGAGGCTGTAAACGCACCTCCGCGGATGTTCCAGCCCCGGCAGTGGCTGGTCCCAACCAGATGAAGAGACAGATGATGACAGCCAAAGCTGGTGCTTTTCCTTTGAGTCCGGATAACCTCATGAAACTAACCCCTTCCCTGATTTTTTGAATTTTTAGCAAAAGGCCTTTATTGTTTATATTTCAAGTGCATGTGTTGTTGATGGATAAAGCGGTCAGTGTTGCCACTCATGTGGTGCAGTCATGAAAAATGACTGCTGTTCATAGCTTGTCGTTTCGGTCCTTGGCACCTCAGTGTGGCTTAAACCAGGAGGCACCTGTTATTATGAGTAAAATAAGGCGATGCTATTTTACTGATTTTTTTGGGTAGTTTTTGTTCTATTACTGCCAGTGCTTGCGGTTGTCAATACCCTTTGTGCATTGCTTTGTTATTTGTGGATGTTTCCCAGGGAGGGGGCATCATGCCGTCATTAATATACGAAAAATTTTCGGGATTGGGGGCGGATGGGGCTGGGAGAGGAATACGGCAATGGCTATGTGCTGGAGTATCGTGTGGCGGTGGTAACCCATTCGGCAACCATGGCGGGGTAGTAGTCGAGTGGGTGAGAACCCAGGTTCTGTGAAATATCAGTGTGCCGTCTGCGGTTTTAAGAAGGTGGGCCATTTCGGCTACAGGTACGGCACCTTTCTAATCTTTTACAGTGCCTACGCATGAACCGAAATCGGGCTGAACGGCTCCTCTACAGCGGCACGGTTTTCGGCATGGTTCGCATGGAACTCTATGCTTGCCTCCGGCGGCGTGGTGGCGAAGCCACTGTAGCGAAAAACCACCTCGAAAGCAGGTCGCCCTTGCACGTTGACAACCTCTTCCGTTTATTCACGGGCGGAGCCCGTCAGCAGGTGCGACGTACCTGAGGAACGGGGGTTCGGAACATGTGCGAACCTGGGTTCCAAGGGCTGAGCCCTTGGCCGCCGGAGGCTCGAGCTTCCTTCTTAGCTTGATGGTTGGTCGGCTAACCTTCCGGAGGGATTTGCAATTTGTCGGCGATCATATTATAGTCTGCGGCGACATGTGAATTGTAACGGTTGGGGGAACATAGGCTTCCCCTTCCTTCAAACTTGGCACGAACGGACTGGCCGTGGCCGGAAAGTCCGATTTTCGTGCTATTTTTTTGATGAATGACGGGGGAGATGCCGGACTCCCGAAGAAGTAAGGCGAGTGGAAAACACGAACGATACAGGTCGAGACAACGTGCTGCGGCTCCTGAGCTTTCGGTGACATTTGGTCACCCATGCCGCAAGACACCTTGCTTGTCTGTATCTTTTTTATTTCCAGGGTCCTGAGGAGTGTTTTCGTGGTAAGCAATGCAGTTGATTTTTTAAACGGCCTCATCTGGGGGTCGGTTCTTATCTATTTGTTGATCGGTGTCGGGATCTACTTTACCATCCGTCTGGGATTTATCCAGTTTCGCCACTTTGGCCATATGTTTTCCGTGCTGCGGAAGAGTCGGAAGGCGGACAGCGCAGGCATTTCATCCTTTCAGGCTCTTTGTACCAGCCTTGCCGCACGTGTGGGCACCGGCAACCTTGCCGGTGTGGCTGTGGCCCTGACCCTGGGCGGCCCCGGAGCCATCTTCTGGATGTGGCTGGTGGCCCTGGTGGGCATGTCCAGCGCCTTTGCCGAAAGCGCCCTGGCCCAGCTCTACAAAACCCGCGACGATGAAGGCAATTACCGCGGCGGGCCCGCTTACTATATGGAGAAAGGCCTCGGCATGCGATGGATGGGTGTCCTTTTCTCCATCTTTCTCATCATCTCCTTTGGCCTTGTCTTCAACGCGGTCCAGGCAAACTCCATCGCCCAGGCCATGGATGTGGCCTTCGGGGTTTCACCTGCCGTTATGGGTGGGATTCTGGTGGTTCTTTCAGGGATTGTGATTTTCGGCGGCCTTCGCACCATTGCCCGGGTGGCGGAACTCATCGTGCCTGTCATGGCCATTGCCTATCTGGTGCTTGCCCTTTTTGTCGTAGGCTCTCAGATCGAGAAACTGCCCGCCGTGATCTCTCTTATCGTCAACAGCGCCTTCGGTTGGGACAAAGCGGTCTCCGGCGCCCTGGGCTACACCATCGCCCAGGCCATGATGAACGGCATCAAGCGCGGCCTCTTCTCCAACGAAGCGGGCTTAGGTTCCGCTCCAAACGCCGCCGCCTCGGCCACGCCTTATCCTCCCCACCCCGCCTCCCAGGGGTATGTTCAGATGCTGGGTGTGTTTACGGATACCATTGTGATCTGTACCGCAACGGCGGCCGTAATCCTTGTTTCCGGAGCCTTGGAGTCGGGCAGCGGCATGAGCGGCATTGAACTGACCCAGCAGGCTCTCTCCGCAAGTGTCGGTAACTGGGGCAACGCCTTTGTGGCCATTGCGATTCTGTTCTTCGCCTTTACCTCTGTTATCGCCAACTATTCCTACGCCGAGACAAACCTCATCTTCCTCGAGCGCAACCATCCCGGCGGCCTTACCGTGTTCAGACTCCTTGTGCTTGGGATGGTGATGTTCGGTGCCGTGGCCGAACTGCCCATCGTCTGGGCCATGGCCGATCTTTCCATGGGATTTATGGCCCTTACGAACCTCATCGCCATTTTGCTCCTGTCAGGGGTGGTGGTGAAGCTGGCCAGGGATTACAACAATCAGCTCAAAGCAGGGAAGCTCCCCACCTTTGATGCCTCCAACTACCCTGAAATTCAGGATCAGCTGGAGCCGGGCATCTGGGACGATCGCAAGGTGAGCTAAGAAAGACCCCTGTCGGCATGGCCACGGCCGCTTGCCGTCAGGGAGTACAGATACGGGATCTCTACAGAACACACTTCAGTGTCGTCTTTTGTGATCTGCCTTCAATAAACGGAGGGAAATCGCAGATGGCTTCGTCCTGGGGTGTGTTTTTTGTTTCTGTGGCTGTCAGTGTTCATCTTGAGCCTCCGGCTGCCCTGCCAGGGGGCCAGACTTTTGAAAAGTTTGATAAACAGGTTTTAAAACATACACCTTAGAGAGTGCGCACCCGCAAGCTGCGTTCAAGGTGGCACACCTTGCCGTCCTACTTGCGCATGGCTGTGCGTGGCAGGCTGTTGGATTTGATGTCAAAGTCGAGGTGATTGATGCCGGGGATATCGCTGAGGATGCCTTCGATATCCACTTTTGTTTTATGGACCCCACTCATGGGGTCGGGCAGCTTGATGAACACTTTGCCTGAGCGGGAGGTGACGATGGCCTTGTCATATTTGTTGACGAGGGTCGCCTTGATGGTTGCGGCAAAGGCCAGGTCGTCAATCTGCTTCAGGGCTTCATCCGTTATCTTGAACTTTTCAAGGGCGACGGTGTTGCAGATCATGGTGACGCAATCATCAACGGAGATCTCCTTGAGGTTGATGACGAGGTCGTAGAGTTCGGAGTCGGTCAAGTTCGTCCTGCAGATATGCCGGCTCCATCTGTCACGTGTTTTGTCTTCATCGGCAAGGCGCGCGCGTGCCACTGCCTCGGAGACGTTCTCGCGTGATATCTTTTCGACGATGCGGTCTTTCTTGTCTGCCTGAATCCGAATTTTTAACACCTGGGGTATGTTCTGGACGAGAAAGTGGCCGGCCAGGCCATGGTAGACGATGTTTCCCTTTGACAGCTGGTTCAGCAGTGTGGCTTTGATCATGGGGATGTAACGCTCTTTTCCGTTGGAGAGCCGTTCGAAAAGGGTGGGGCCGTCATACAAGGCTTTATCGAGTTTGGTCTGGGGTACGTTGAATCGCTCCGCGGTTTCAAGGAGGATTTCCATGGAGAGGCACTCAGCTCCCAGTTTTTCAGCGACTTTTTCAGCGATGATTCGCCCTTGGCTGCAAGAAGATCTGGATATGGTGATGATAGACATGGTACCTCCGGTTTTAAGGGTTATGTGTTGGCCTTAAACTAAAGTAGAATGCCCGATATTGGCAGTTGGCATGGTGTTGCTTGTTTTTTTGGATAAATCGTTTGTTGTCTTTGCAATGGCTGCATTTAAGGGTGGGCGACGGGTTGAGTTTCAATTGTACTCGATTGCCGGGGCGGTGCATACCGTTATTGACCGAATTCCCTTGACCGTCTTCACCGATTCATGAATGTTCCGGATGACCGGATCTGCACTGATTTCACCCAGCGTCACCGTGATGGTAACGTCCCCGTCCCTGGCCACCGATTGAATTTCCGGCATTACGTGAATCAGCATGGCGTCAACCTCGGCTGCAAGGGCCAGGTTTTTAAGCTCCCTTGCCCGTTGGGGCGTGGTGCGATACCGGGGCATGCATACGGTGTCACAGATGATGTCGGCGGCATCCGTGACGGACAGCCCTTGGATATGAATCACCAGATCGTAAAGCGATGGATCCGCCGTATCCACGCCGAACAGGTACTGTCCCCACTTGCGGCGCTTGATGTCGTTTTCAAGGATTTTCTTTTCCGCTTCCGCATGGGTTACGTTTTGTCGGGCCATGTCAAGGCGGATACGGTCTTCAAGGTCGGCAACAATACGGACTTTCAGGATCTGCGGAAGATCGGCGATGAAGAAGTGACCGGCCAGGCCGTGGTACACAACGTCGTCCTCCTGGAGAAATTTCAGGAGCGCCGCCCGGACATAGGCTACGCACCGCTCCTTCTCTTTGGTAAACCGATCAATAAGGGTCGGGGCATCCTGAATGGCCCGGATCAGTTTCGGCTGCTCGATATCGAATATTTCCGACGCGTCAAAAACAATATCCCGTGAGATACATGCATAGCCCAGCCGCTCAGCCACCTCTTGAGCCACGGCATCTCCCCAGCTGTCACACCCTCGTGAAATACTGACAATGGACATCGGATGCTTCCTTTGCTGCGGCCTCGCAGGGCCACTGGAAGGGGCGATTTTAATATTCCCCGTGATGTTATGGGTTGCCACCCGGATCTGGTGCGGCCTCGAGGCATTTTCCGGGTGGCGGATTTTTATGGGACGGCACCGGGCCACTGTTTCGTGTCCCGATGCCCGAGGTGCCTCGATGTCAGGCATTGTTTTGGGCCACTGCTTTGCGCTCGGAGCGCTTGGCTTTCCACATGCTGCCGAGGATGATGACGGCACCGAGGCTGAGCGCAAAGCACATGGAGGCAAAGCTGATTTTGTCACACAGGGAGGTGATTGACGGGTTCAGCGAGATCACCTCCAGCTGAACCAGGTACGTGGGAAGGGCAAACCCACGGCTCACGGCCACGATGAGCATGATGGAGGACATCACCAGTTTTATCGTGTGCTCTTTTACATAGGTGGTGCCGATGGCGCCCAGCTGGACCCCCAGCAGGGAACCGGCCAGGATGATCAGGGTCAGGCGGATGTCCACCATGCCATGAATGGCCCAGTTGACGGACCCGCCGAACCCCATGGCAAAGGCGACCACCAGTTCGGTGGCTGAAGCCACGAAACTGGTGGCCCCCAGCGCATAAATCATCCCGGGAACCCCGATGAAACCGCCCACGGCAATGGTGGCCGCCAGCAGGCCGGTGGCAAATCCCACCGGAATGGTAAACCACAGGGAGATACGGAGATTGGCCCTTTTGAATTGAATCATGGGGGGCAACTCGATGGCCTGAAGCCGCTTGGCCAGGGCGGCGGTTTTGGGCTCACCGGTGTTGTTTTTTGATTTCAAGGCGTCTCTGAACACAAAGCCGCCGATGAAGGTCAGGATGGTCACAAAGGCGACGCTGACATAGAGGTTGGAGCCCGCCTGTCCCCACTTGTCCAGAATCAGATGCTGAAGCCGGATGCCCACCTGGACACCGGCCGTTGCGGACACGGACATGATGAGGCCAAGCTTGATATCCACCTGGCCGTATTTGTAGCGTTTGTAGGCGCCCACCAAGGCTTTGGGGAACTTGTGGCACATATTGCTGGCAACGGCGATGGTTCCCGGAACCCCCAGGCTCATCATTCCCGGGGTCAGCACAAAGGCACCGCCGGATCCGATGAAACCACTCACCAGCCCGCCGATAAATCCCACGATAAAGAGAAAGGTGACGGAAATCACGTTCAAGTCGATAAACTGTAAGGTTTCAGGCATGAAATCATCTCCTTGTAGAGTACTCACGTCCGAAAGCGTGTGAGATATGGATTCGCGATGGTTAGACGTTGACCTTGGGTTTCATGACATTAAACCTGAGGAAGAACGGTTTGGCTTTGCCTTCATCCGTGGTTACCGGTTTGACTGTGGAGGATGGTGATGTTTTGGCGTCGACTCCCAAGAGCGACCATATGTTGCCGGTGAAGGCACCGTGGACAAGGGAGAAGAGAAGGGCCGTCAGAATGGGGAGGGCGGCGTAGCCCCCGCCCTTGGTAAACCAGAGCATCACGGTTTCCACATTCATAAACAGAATCGCGTAAAGGGATACGGACATAATCCCTGTAACCACAGTCTTAAAGACAATTCCGTCCCGTTTTTTTGCTTCCTTCGTTGGTGTCATGTGTGCTCCTTCTGGTTTGGGTTTGAAGTCTGTGCAGAATTCAACCACCGGTATGGTGGGGTGGATATGACGTTGTTCGACGCAGAGTCCGGCGTCGGCTACAATCAGGGAGAGACGTTTGATCGTCTTGCACAGCATGGGCAGGCATCGCTTCATGGGGCCGGTTTGGGTGCGATGGGACAAGGACACCCCTGCGTCAAGGGCCAGGGTTGTGAACTGGGCGTCACTCAGGCTCGGAAGGGGGACTGTCAGCCGAAGCGGGGTGTCTGACAGGTGAATCGCAAGGATTTCACATCGCATTCGCTGGGCCAGGGCGATGGCATAATCCGCCACCCCTTGAGAAAAGGGCTCTGAGGTTCCGATGACCATAAGCTTGGGTACGTTCATGTGGACACCTTTGGGGGGAAAAGGATGTTCACACGGTGCTGCTTCCCGCACTGATCGGGTTGTGCTCGGCGGTGTTCCGAAGTTCCTTGGGTGGACCGGGGGCTCCGGGTCTTGGCAGGCACCGAGGATCATCTTGCGAAAACCGTTTAAAAAAGATGGAGAAAGGCGGTCGTGATCGTTGATAGATTGTTACAAGAGTCGTGCCAAGGTGGTGCTTTGGTGGCGTAAGCTCTTTAAATCAAAGGGTTAAGGCGTTAGGTGGGGCAGGGGGAGATCTGGGACAGGATGTTGCAGGATGCAACTAAAAGAGAAGGTGCAATGGTATTGTCTTTGTATTCAGCTTGTTGCGGGTTGTTGCATTGGGTGGGGTCGATGTTGCAATATGCAACGTCTTGGCGGGTGGGGCCTCCGGAGAGGGGGGATGGATTTTTAATCCCTTAAGGGGGAATGCTCAGAGGTCTTCGATTTCATGGCGACGCATTTTTCTCCACAACGAGACCCTGTCGATGCCGAGAATTTCGGCAGCACGGGTTTTGCTGTTGACCTGGCGCAGGACCCAGAGGAGGTACTCCATCTCGTTTTCCGCCAGGGTCATGAATTCACGGGTTTGGGTGGTGCGGCTGCTGAAGTCGAAGGTGCGGAGGTCCTTTGGCAGGTCCCGACCTTTGATTTCGGTGTCCGTGGCCAGGGCAACGGCGCGTTCCATGATGTTTTGAAGTTCCCGGATGTTTCCTGGAAAGGAGTAGTCGTTCAGAAGGTTCAGCGCTTCATCCGAGAGACCGATGGCAGATTTGTTCTGAGCCTCGGAAAATCGATCGAGGAAATGGCGGCAGAGCAGGGGGATATCGTCTTTGCGTTCCTTTAACGGGGGTACGGAAAGGGTGATGACATTGAGCCTGAAAAAGAGGTCCTGCCGGAAGTTTCCGTTTTCCACCTCTTGCTTGAGGTCTCTGTTTGCTGCGGAAATGATCCGGACATCAATGGGTATTTCCCGGGTTCCGCCAACCCGCATGATGGACCTCTCCTGGAGCACGCGAAGGAGTTTGATCTGCATGGGCATCAGCATGTCGGCGATCTCATCAAGGAAGATCGTTCCGCCCGGGGCCGACTCCAGCAGCCCTTTTTTGGCTTTGGTGGCTCCGGTAAAGGCCTCCTTTTCATGGCCGAAAAGCTCACTGGCCAGAAGGTTTTCATCCAGGGATCCGCAGTTGAAGGCGAGAAAACGTCGGTCCTTTCGGTCGCTGAGTTGGTGGATGGTACGGGCTACAAGCTCCTTGCCTGTGCCTGTTTCTCCGTGGACCACCACATTGCAGTCCGTGGCGGCGACCTGGCGAATGGTGGACTTTAAGGTCTCCATTGTCGGGGTGTTGCCGATGAGAAGGGGCAGGTTGCGCATGTCGGCCTGTCGCTTCAACTCGGTCACCTCTTTTTTGAGCATCTGCTTTTCAAGGGCCTGGGAGAGGACCACCCGAACCTCATCGATTCGAAAGGGCTTGGCCACATAGGAGTAGGCCCCCATGCGCATGGCATCCACGGCATTGGCGACCGTTGCGTATCCGGTGATGATGATCACCTCTGTCAGGGGGCTGAGGGCCTTGACCCGCTTCAGTACGGTGAACCCATCGTGTCCGTCCATGCGAAGGTCTGTGATGACAATGTGAAAGGATTCATGGGCGAGAATATCCAGGGCAAGGGTGCCGCTCTCTGCGCACCGGGTTTCGTAGCCCTCCTTGGTCAGCACGTAATCGAGGTTTTCCCGTGAAATCCGCTCGTCATCCACAATGAGAACGCGGTGCCTGTCGGTCATGCCATTTCCTCCTGCTCCTGAACCAGGGGCAGCCCGATGGCGATGCAGGTGCCCCCTTCAGGTCGGTTTGTCGCTTTAACATACCCTTGATGCTGCTTGACAATGCCGTAGACAATGGAAAGACCGAGGCCGGTTCCGGAGCCAGGCTCCTTTGTTGTGAAGAACGGGTCGAAGATTTTGTCGAAATCGGTCTCGGCAATGCCGGTGCCCGTGTCGTCCACCCGGATCTCCACGGTGGTGCCGCATGGCAGGAGGCGACTGGAGACAGCGATATACCCCACCCCATCCGGGATGGCCTGAACCGCATTGATGATGAGGTTGATGAGCACCTCCTGCATCTCCCGGGCATCCATGGGCAGCTCGATGTCTTCAATGTCCGTGTCGATTTGAATGCCGCCCGGCACCTGGCCGGAGACAAGGCGAAGGGTCTGGGTGATCATGGGAGACAGAGGAGCGGTCCGGATGGCGAACTCCTTGCTGCGTGAAAATTCCAGCAGTCCCCTGACAATCTCCCTGGCCCTCAGGATCTCCTGTTCACTGCTGTCGAGCATTTGCCGGATAAATTCCGGGTGAGCTTCCGGCAGTTCCTCAAGGACGATCTGACACGATGTGGAGATATTGTTGAGGGGGTTGTTGAGCTGGTGAGCGATGCCTGCGGCCATGATGCCGATGGAGGAGAGCTTCTGGGCCTGGAGCAGCTGATTCTGTCGTTTTTCCAATTCGCCGATCATCCGGTTGAACGCCTCGAGCACGCGGCTGGTTTCGTCCCTTAATCCCCAGGGTGGGGCCACACGGACAAAGGTTCCGTTGGCGATTCGCAAGGTGGCCTTTTCGATGACTTTCAGGGGCCGTACGATTTTTTTTCCGGTTATGAAAACGATGAAGACGCCCAGGATGATGAAGACGAAGAGGCAGTATAGCAGATGGGTTTTTAATGTGGCGATGATCTGAAAAATATTCTGGCGTTCCACGGCGGCGAGCTCGTGGGTGGTCTCCACCAGGCTCTTGCCGCGGGCCCGGATGCGTTCTTCGGCCCCCGGGCAGTCGGACCGTCGTTTTTTTATGCATTCCGCAATGGCGGACATTTCCGCTTCATAGGCCTTCATCTCGGTCTCCATTCGGGTGAGGATCAGGGCCAGGGGCGGGGTTGTCAGGAAGGGTGCTATCCGTTTGATTATTTCCTTTGCCTGGGAGATATATCGCCGGTTCTCATCAAGGTCCTGGAATGAACCGTAAAGGAGAAGGTTCTTTTCATAACGCCGCATTTCAAGGACAATGTTCGACAGATCATCCGCTACATCCGAGAGATGGTGTTTTTTCTCAATCTCCAGCACATACCGATACGAGGTCCCGCCGATGCCCCCCACCGTCAGAAGGCAGAGGGTCATGATGAGAATGACTTTCTGGCGAATATTCAGTGAAAAGAAAAAATCGAGGGCCATGTGTAACCCCTGTGGGGTGCGATAGCAATAATTTAGGTCAGCAACACGCCGCCTGTCGGATGTGCATCGGATATGGCTTATGGGCAGTGAATGGACGGTTCTTAAAGATTTTCCTCTAAAATATGGCGTAATATCCCTGAATTTAACACAAAGAATAATGTTGCACAAGGGTGTTACCCGGAAGGGAATACGGAATTGCTCTACGAAATATAGCTTCTTGTGGTGATATGGAATCACGTAAAAATACCTTTACGGGTAACCTGGGTGCTGCTTGTCCTCTTTTTTCTTCTGATCTCTTCGGTTAAAACTTGGGATTGGTATATGGCCGTGCCTGAGGGGAGGACAAAGGGATGGGAAGTGGGCTCAAAAACAAAGCACCCCAAGGGGCGCTTTGTGTATGGATAGGATGTCTGTGTTTACAGCCATCCTTTCTGGGATGCTGTTTAAAAAAAGACTGATGAAAATGATCCGTGGCTCGTTTACGGTTGACGGAGCACAGCGCCATCAAAGATCTTTAGCCTTTAGCCTTTAGCCTTTAGCCTTTAGCCTTTAGCCTTTAGCCTTTAGCCTTTAGCCTTTAGCCTTTAGCCTTTCCTACCGGATGGAGATGATTTTTCTTGTCACCAGGTCGACCCCCTGGGCATCCAGTCTGGATTCCACTGCCCACTCAATTCGTGTTT
>Ga0193955_1001113_pt1 | contig 13255 bp, 13 predicted proteins | sample BB_6_MG_FD_140343 | JGI IMG/M metagenome (GOLD analysis project Ga0193955, IMG submission 140343) | Microbial mat bacterial communities from the Broadkill River, Lewes, Delaware, United States - BB_6_MG | ecosystem: Environmental > Aquatic > Freshwater > River > Microbial mats | place: USA... | reverse complement strand
GCAATTCCCATGGGCAAAAAAAGGGTTCCCTTTCAGATTTTAAGGAGTTAGCCCATTGCTTCAACAAAGCAAGGGGCGATTTTTACAATGAACTTACAGCGTTACCCCCGAATGTCTTATGGGGTGCCCTGAGTAGCATTCCCATAGCCGATCAAAAAAAATTTTTCCTCCAGCTCCCCCACGATTCCCAACTGTCACCATATCTTGCCGAAAAAATAACACACCAGACTGCTCCGAAAGATGTCCTTGCCGCAAAAAAAATCGTTTGCGGAATTGCCACAAAGATGCGGGTCGCTGAAAATCTCAAAGACAGACAGTTAAACATGATAAAAGTCATGTCCCATCTGAACCAGGTGGAATCCATTTTTACCATGCCGTCTGTGGCCATGCAGGCATATAATGTCGCGTCCAACCCGGAATCCACGTTGGATGACATTGTGGAAAAAATCCTGCTGGCGCCCGGCCTGACCATAAAAATATTAAAAATTGTCAATTCACCCTTTTACGGATTGGGCAGTAAAATCAACTCCATCAAGGATGCGGTTGTCCTGCTGGGAACCGATGAAGTGATCAACATGGCCTTTGGGCTATCTTTATCAGAATCGTTTTTGAATGCTGATCTCAAAGAATTGATGGACCCCAAAGCCATGTGGCACCACGCCATGGGAACGGCCTTGATCGCAAGGTATCTTTGCCGGGATTTGCCCCAATTCAAAGATATGGGAATTTTTACGGCCGGCCTTCTCCATGATATAGGCAAGGTATATTTGATCGAAAATTTTTCAGATTTATATACAGCAATTCTGACGCACACAAAACAGAACACTGTTTCCATCAGTGCCGTTGAGCAGGAAATCCTGGGGATAGACCATGGCAAAATCGCCAAAAGCATTGGAGAACACTGGAACCTGCCCGACCCCCTGGTTCATGCCGCAGCGTTTCACCATCAACCGTCGGCGGCCGGAGAGTATTCATTGTTTGCGGCCATCATCGGTTTCTCGGATTACCTGTCCAATATGGTTGAGGTAAATAAAAATACAAATGCAACGGCAATGCAGACGCTAAAACAACAGTTTAAGGTAGATCATATGATCGCCATGAAAAAGTTATTTCCAAGTTTCAATGCCCAATTCATTGAGAATTCTTTGGCGGATGTACTCGAAATCCTCAAGGAAAATGCCCATTTGTTTGATCTCTCCGATTAAAATAACAGCCATGGCTTTAACCTGGACAATCAATTAACACCCCAGGCTTTTGGGCCACGATAAAGTTAGAAAGAAACCAGTTCCTGCTGAAGACTTTTTATAAAAACTGAACGCACAATATCACGTGTAATATAGGAAAACTTCATGAGTAACGATAAGAGAGCCGCAGTGCTGTTTGAAGAATTTAAAAAAAATTTTCTTTCCATCCAGAAAAAGTATGATGATAAAATCAATGAGCTCTCCATTATCAAAGAGATGAACAACACCATGCAGCAAATTGATTTTATTGATCAGGATTTGATATGGATACGGCATCTGGAGTGTTTGAAGAAATATAAGGGTCTGGCGGCGGCGGCGTTATATTTTTCACCGGACAATGAAATTAAAAAAGACCATTTTTTCCATACGAAATCAGAAAAGACGTTTAATCTCAAGGCCATAAAAAATCTTCCTTTTTTCAAAGCGCTTCTCGGGGAAAAAACAAACGTTCTTATCGCAAGCCTCAAAGATGTGGAAAAAAAATTAGCCGAGCAAGTCCCCCCCCGGCCCCACCTGTTTTGCGGTGAGGACTACGCCTTTTATGGGCAATCCATAGTTTCCAAAGGCAAGGTTATTGCCATTCTTATGCTTTTTGGCAAGGATAACAAGATGTTCGGACCATCCCACTTTCTTTTTTATAATGTGGTGTGTGATCATCTGCATAACAACATGGTTTTTTTAAGGCTTTACTACAACAAGCTTGATGAAGAAAAGCAGATGATTCAGTTAAGCCGATTTTTTTCAAAAAACGTCATTGGAGAAATATTCAAGCAGGGCAAATTAAAACTTGGCGGAGAAAAAAAACAGGCGGCAGTCGTTTTTGTTGATTTAAAGGGGTTTACAAGTTTTTCTGAAAACATGAAACCCGAAGAGGTGGTCATCCTTCTCAACCACTTTTTTTCCCGGATGATACCCTTAATCTTCAAGAACAAGGGAACTCTGGACAAACTTTTAGGGGACGGTATTCTGGCCGTATTTGGAACCCCGCTTGAGGATCCGGACAGCTGCCTGAATGCCGTACGCACTGCCCTTGAAATGTTTTCAGTGCTCCATGAACTGAACCGCGAAATCAAAATTAAAAGGGTATTTAAACAGCTGGAGATGAGCGTGGGGATCAATTATGGTGAACTGGTGGCAGGATTCATGGGATCGGAAGCGCACTTAAATTACACGGTGGTGGGGGATACGGTGAATGTGGCCCAGCGAATTGAATCCCTTGCCGACACCAACCAGGTACTGGTTTCCCAGGCGGTGTGGGAAAAAATCGAACCCCATTTAAAGACGTTGGATAATCTAAAGGGAGTGACGCAACTGGACGATGTCAAATTGAAGGGAAAAGCCAAAAAAGTTTGCCTGTTCCAGTTAGCGCCCCATTATTCATAACTGCATGCATAGGAGGACATATATGATCCTAGGAATACCCAAGGAGATCAAGTCAGAGGAGAACCGTGTGTGCATGACCCCGGCGGGGGTTGAGGTCATGGTAAAAAACGGGCACCAGGTGCTGGTGGAAAAAACCGCCGGGGCGGGCAGCGGATTTACCGACGACGCCTACATCCGGTCCGGTGCCAAAATAGTCGATACGCCTAAACAGATCTATGCAGCAGCAGACATGGTGATGCACGTTAAAGAACCTTTGCCCCCGGAATATGATTTAATCCGGGAAGACCAGGTCATTTTCACCTACCTGCACCTGGCTGCCGATGAGCCCCAGACCCGGGCATTGATCAAAAGCAAGGCTGTATGTATCGCCTACGAAACCATCCAAAAGGAGGATGGCACCCTGCCCTTGCTGACGCCCATGAGCGAAGTGGCCGGACGCATGGCCATCCAGGAAGGCGCTAAATTTTTAGAGATGCCCCAGGGCGGCCACGGTGTTCTTCTGGGCGGTGTCCCGGGTGTGGAACCGGCCACGGTGGTGGTGATCGGCAGCGGCGTGGTTGGCGTTAATGCGGCCAAAATGGCCTGTGGTCTTGGCGCCAAGGTCTATCTGCTGGATATGAACCTGAATCGCCTGCGCTATCTGAACGATGTGATGCCTGCCAATTGTTTCACCCTGATGTCCAGCCCGGCCACCATTCGTAAACTTGTCAAAACTGCGGATGTGGTCATCGGGGCTGTGCTGGTTCCCGGGGCCAAGGCACCCAAACTTGTGACCCGTGACATGCTTAAGACCATGAAGAACGGCTCGGTGATGGTGGATGTGGCCATTGACCAGGGAGGATGTTTTGAAACATCCAAGGCCACCACCCATGGAGATCCCACGTTCGTGATCGACGGGGTGGTACACTACTGCGTGGCCAACATGCCCGGCGCAGTGGCCAAGACCTCGACTCTGGCACTGACCAACGCCACACTGCCCTATGCACTGCAGATTGCCGACCTGGGCTGGAAACAGGCGATGCAGACCAACCCGGAGATCAAACGGGGTGCCAACATTATCAACGGCAAGGTGACCTATAAGGCCGTGGCCGAGGCCTTCGGGCTTGTATATACGCCCGTTGACAAACTGCTTCACTAAAAATATCAAAATATCCAAGGCCCTCTGGAGGGTTGCCTTTCTTGCCATTAGACTTTGAATGATGTATGACCATGTACCATGGAAAACAGTGAAAAACACCAAGCCCAGGCCCAAATGCTGGCCAACCGGGTAAAAAAAAGATTCAAGCATTTATATAAACGGTTCACCAAACAAAACCTTGAGGTTTTCCGGCTGTATGACTGGGACATCCCCGAGATCAGGGCCGTGGTGGACTGGTACGCAGGCCACCTTGTGGTGGGAGAATATGTCAGAAAACAATCCACCCCGGACTGGCTGCCCCTGATGGGAAAGGCGGTTGCCCAGGCCCTTGATGTCCCCCAGGAAAACCTGCACCTTAAAATCCGCAAAGCAGGTATCAAGGACGGGGAACGGTACCAAAGAATTAATACCAAAAATGAAAAAATCCCCATGCGGGAGCGGGATCTTCAGTTTCTGGTCAATCCCAGCGACTATGTGGATACAGGACTTTTTTCCGACCACAGAAACACGAGGGAGATGGTCCGACAGATGGCCCGGGGCAAGGATTTTTTAAATCTGTACTGCTACACAGGGGCATTCACCTGCTATGCGGCCAAGGGCGACGCCGCATCCACCCTGTCCGTGGACCGGTCCGAAACCGCCATCACCTGGGTCAAAGAAAATCTGGCCCTGAACGGGCTGTCGGCGCCCTGCCACACCCAGGTTCAGATGGATACTCTTGATTTTTTGAAAAAAGCGGTTCGACTCGAACACAGATACGACCTGGCGGTGGTGGACCCGCCCTCCTATTCCACAACGCGCATTGGCAACAAACACTTTGACATTGCCAAGGACTATCCGTTTTTGCTCAATCAGGTATTCAAGCTCATGCGCCCGGGAAGCACGGTGTTTTTTTCCACCAACCACCAGAATTTTTCCCTGGCTGAAAACAAGCTGGATGCCAATGATATTAAAGAGATTACCCGGGAGACAATCCCCGAGGATTATGCGTCCAAGAAAAAACAGATTCACCGGTGCTGGCGGATTACTTGTCGGGAACATTAATTAACTTGAATTAGGGCGGATAGACATGGACAAGACAGTATCGTTGCTTCCATACCTGGAATCGGGCCGCAGTGGTATCTTACTCGATATCCATGTATCACACCAAGATCCCCCAGAGCAAGATTCACCGTCTTTCCCCTTTGCAAGGGCCGAAGTCCAAAAACCTCATATCCTTCTGATTAAAGGCGGGCTCAAATGTGATGGTTCAAACCAAAATTTCCAGCCGGTTTTAATGCTTCTCCCCAAAGAGCCCCGTGTGTTTAACGACGAGCCATTCAGTCCGCTGACCAATAAAACATTGGAACAGGCCTGGCTGGATACCATTCAATTTTTTTCCCAAGATATGGGCACATTTACTATTCCGGCGCTCCCAGGCCATCCAGCCGCCCAGCTTAAACCGCTTTTTTACTGCAAATTCAAACACCGCTATTTTCACCCCCCATGCCCGGACTGCGGCAGGGAACTGACACTTTGCAAAAATGAGTCAATTCTGGAGAAAACCGGCCTGGACGCATACGATACCAGTCTGCGTCGCTATCTTTTCTGCCAGGAATGTTATGAAGCAAATTCAACACATTTTTTTTATACCTATGCCCGGCAGGCCGATGACCCAACCGAAGTTTTGGACCGGCACGGATTAATCAAGCGGTTCAGCGAAATGAAGCCGGCAACGCCCAATGCATTTCCATGCGCTGACTGTCCCGAACATAGAGCCTGCTATTTGACAGAACAAAAAGCGCTGTCCCGCATTGGATTTCTCTCTTTTTATCCGTTTTACATGCTGGTTTTTAATGTCCGCGCAATGACCGGGACTCAATTTTTGAAACAAATGTCCAATGCCCCGGAAACTGCAGGGTCGGCATCCCCCTCCGACACACCCGAATTGCCTGGCCATGACTCATCTAAATATATGTTCAAAGATGATCCCAGATTCTGGCTTGAAATTTTATTTTTAAAGTATTCGTTTTTTAAAAAAATACTCACCTCAATTGAAAAAAGATTAAGCGGCCAATTTAAGCCTGTTTTCAACCTGAATATGGACAGCATTTGGATCAACACAAAATCTGATGCCGGCATGATGCCGTTTTTCTGGGATTATGAGCTTTACCTGATTGATCTTGTTACCAACCGGCACATGGATCTTTTCCAAACTTCCACGGTAAATAACCGGCACACAAATTTCATTGCACAATTGTGCCTTTACATTTTTTTTGTAAACCATAAACATGACGAAAAAACTATTTTTGAGTCCGGAGCGGATCTGCTGCAACGCACCGATGAAAACGAATGGACAAAAAACGCCCAGAAACTTTTTGAATCACATCCGCTCTTTAAACCGGAAAACATATTCTGGGCACCGGCTCCTGTTGCCATGGCCGAATCCTGGCATGACTTATGGATTCAGACGATTCATTTTGCAGGCTCTTTAATTAAAGAAAAAGAAATTTTAGATTTTCCCGCTTTTATTAAACACTGCATCCGGCAGGTAAATGAGATATCAAATACCGTAAAATCAGAACTTTTCAGCAAAGATCTCCGGATGAAACAAAAAGCTGTTATGCCGATTGAAGGTGTATCCAGGCAAGATAACCAGGAACCCATCCCACCAGCCAACACTGAAGCTTTACACGAAGACACCCTGACAGATCAAGCCATTGCCACCATCCTGAGACAGATTAAAGCAAAATGGGAAAAAGAGACATCACCAGAACCATCCCAGGAGGAAGATGTCATGGAAACTCTTGTGCTCTCCTCAACCGATGAGGGCATCAAACCCTCGACGTATTTTCCTGAAAAAAAGAATAAATACGCGGAGAAAGAGTCTATCACTCCACCCCCCATGGCAGATCAACATGAATTTGAACAGATGCAGGAAACAATAGTTTTTAACCGACAGAACCATATTGATGAGGCACCCAGTGATTTTGAAGATAACCAGAAAACCATTGTCACGGACATGCATCAAAAAACTAAACCACAGAAACCGGAACAAGATTTCAGCGACCTGGAAAAGACCGTTATTTTATCACCCGGCAACAGGTTAACAACTGAAAACAACGGCGATTTTTTTAATGAAGATGACGATCTTGATAAAACCGTCATACTTCCCCCCAAAAAATAGATACCGGGACACAACGAGATATGGACAAGTTCGATATTTCATACCAGGCATTAAAAAAACAGCTTAAGACTGTTTACGCAAACACTGCCGACCCAGTTGCCATTGAGACACACCTGAATGAAGTACTGGTAAATCTGGATAAAAACAGTCGCCAAGAGGTTCTTGATAAACTGATCCAGGAATTTAAGCTTGGCACCAAGGCTGATGATCCCCGCCCCACTATTTACAAAGAGAATATGGCAATTGATAACTATCTTCTGGCACCGATTATAAAACTGCTGCTCGGGCGGAACGTATCCCAAGAAGAGATGAATTCCGATGAGCTTCTAAAATGTATAGCAGAATCCATTAGCACAGTTCTCGAAGCCTTGAACCAGTTGAGCAGCACCATTAACACCACCCTTGTCGGAAACCAGGATTCAGACCAACACATCCGTCAAGTCATTGGTTACCACCTTGAAGAGGCAGGTCACGGACAGCCCTTAGACATTTACATCAGCCAGATCGCCAAAGCCTTTAACGAATCCCAGCAGGCAAGCCGGCAAGCCGCCCACGCAAAAGTCGAAGAACTTCTCAATCAACTGAGCCCAGAAAAAATTACCCAAGATGCCGGGGCATCCAGGCTGAGCCCCATGAAAAAATCAAAATATTACGATGAATATGTGCACAAATTTGAAAAAATCGAAAAATGGTTTCAGTCAGGGCAGTTCATGGAATCGTTTTTACGAGAATTTAAAAGAAATTGCCAAAAAATATCAATTTGAGTTGGTTGTTAATGGGCTCTTTAAAGCAGATGAGTTCTAACGAGCCCAATTTGTTTTATCTTAATTACTTTACCATGGACTGGGCAGGTGCTGGTGGCAGGGCTTTTTCTTGACATCCAAAAGACATAATCCTTATAATTTCATGTGATCCACAAATTTTTATTCTTTAGAAGAATAACACTTTTTACAGAATGTGGAGGAATAATGGCACACAATATTATCGCCCTGAATAATCAAACCTATTTACACTGGGGCACTGCGAACAAAAAAGTCGTGATCTCGTCTCATGGCGCTATTAATTACAGATGGGCGGCCATCCCGAAAACCTCCGTTGATCTTTATTTTGCAGCTAAAGGTAACAGGTCAACGCATGGGAAGGTATCTTCGATCCGCTTTATGAACACCAATGACTTTATCTACGAACCCGCAGGCACCAGCGGCATTGATGAACATTATCTGACATGGTATGACCAAGATACAGAGTCAGAAATCGAGGAGTGCCTTGCCAACGGATTTGATGTCGTGACTATCAAGCCCAATTTCACCAGCAGGCTCAGCACCGTTTTGTCAAAACTTGGAACCTACGACGAAATATACGGTTTATTCTGCCGCGTCCCTCAGGGAAAAAAGAGAGTCAAGGTTCTGCCGTAAATTTTTCATGACGTCTGCACCATTACCATGTGCTCTCCACGGGGCGTTACCATAATCCCGGATAACTAAAGACAATTATAATAGTTCCGGAGATGAGTCGTAATATAACCATAGCAGTCTGTCAAAAAATATGTCGAAATAAATTTCTTAAAAAACTGCGCGCTACTGCCGTATGTTCATCACCGTTCCAAGTAACCAGCATAATAGCCAGTACGATTAGAATGCAAAATATTATGATTTTTGTTTTAGCTGTCATACTAAATTATCCCTGTCATACAGTTGCTTTTCGATCTTTACTCTGTTTTCAGCATCATTGATGCTCCAGCCGTTTAATGGGAATTATGGGGTGGAGAGAAAACCCGCAAGAGGCCCATTCTCGATTTTTTTCTTGATGGCCGGATGTAATGCTGAATAAAAGAAAACAAGGAGATGTAACTTATTTCTGATGCTCGGAGACCGGCTGGCAAGCACGGCCATCCGGGCAGGGGCATCCATCAGCAACTCGGCATAGGTATTAATGTCATTTTCCACACCTGCCAGTCCATAATCCGAAACAAACCCCTTTTCGTACAATGTTTCAATTTCTTGAGAAGATGCGTATTGTTGACTATACTGTAATATCTCGTTGTGAGCGGTGGGGAGCCTTATATCATCAGGCCATAAAGACTGCCACTGTTCTTTTGGAAAGGGGAATCTCGTAATTAAAATGCTCGATAATTCATGATGAAACGCTCGCCTGACAAAAGTTTTGTTTTCAGTGGAAAAATCATAGTCGGTTGCAATTATGATGCTAGTTTTTCCGTTCGTAAACTGGTACGTACCGCCTACCCGAAGTCCGGAGATGGTCAGATTGCCGACAATCAGTACCCTGTCAAGAACACGGACGAGCAAATCTTCGGGATATTCACCAAGCGCCCGATCCAATTCTACAAGGGCGGTATGGGCGTGCTTTGGTTCAGGCGCTTTACCCGAGAGGGTTTTATCATATATATTATCCGGTAACGGACCAACTGATATAGAAATATTATGTTTTTTCTTTACCTTCTCAATCAGGGACTGAACCGCCTGTCGTGCATTGCGATCATTAAAAAAGGCATCATTTATCGGCTGCCCAAAAAGTGATAAAAGCAAAAGTGCTGTAAAGATAAGCGGTAGAATTTTCATTATCTAATTCCAGTAAAGCTCCCACCCTGACTAAGTGATGATCTAACCTGACGAGCAAATTTAAACAAAAACTCTTTTTTGTGACAACGATAGCTTATGTGTCATACACCACCTGGAATATAAATTTTTTTTACACGTGGCATTTTTATTTACCATGTGTTGATTCGTTTCTAAAAACTGTGATTCTCCCCCCCAAAAAAAAGTAGTTTTAACATCAAAATAAGGTATATGGCTTTATAAAATAAACTATAATTACAGACAATTAGACAAAGTCATCAGGGCCGTCATAGAGCGGTATTTATTCTTCGTCAATCATTTCTTCTACAGCCTGTTTAGCTTTCTTCAAGCCAACCTTATGCAGAGTTCTATACCATTGGATTGCCTCTATTTTCTTCCCTTCTTGCCCTATTCGTCGAATGTCGTCATCTGTGCAGCCTATTGGCATTGAAATTCGCCCACTATATCGATTTATTAATATAAGTATACCGATGATAAAGACGACAAAAATAACAACTAAGTACATCATAATGAAATAACCTCAATATTTTATATTATTCTTTTTCTTCAAAATCTGAATCAGCGTAACTACCCAATAAAAAACGCAGTATCCCGGTTCCCATAATTTGCCAGCCACCTTAATCTTCAGTTGTGGCGACAAATCGGTGATTAAATTGCATCAAAAAAAACACCTATTAACCGTTCAATGCCGTCAGCTTAAAATCTATCAACTGCCTCTATCACTGCAATTCAAGCAAAATAAGCCTTAGCTATATTGACAGCGGGACGCATTGATGACGAGAGAGGGTACTGCTGCACTGTTGTAGTGAGAAGCTGATCGATGGTCATGCCAATATCACGAGAGACTTCGTCAGCCCACCGCCGCAATGCTACAGCGGCTCTAACACCCTGGGTTTCTATAACCGCCACAATGAGAGATCCGAGACAAGCACCCACATAAAAAGCGGCTGCCAACCCACCCACAACTAAACATATTTCACCTACGGCAGTCGCGAGTGCTGTAGCTCCCCCGGCAGTAGGAATCGTTAGGAAGATCTCCGACATTGTAGCACCGGCACCGAGTGTTTTGATTCCACCGGCCAGTACACTAATGTTTGAAACCGCCAATGTTACAGTACCAAAAATCGATTTTGGACAAGGCAGTCCCATAAGATCCATATTCCCTTTGAATGCTTCATAAAAAGTTTTTTCACTCATATTTTGCTTCTCCTAATGATGTGTTCGCTGTGTTAAGTTTTAAGTTGGGTATGACTCACGTAACATATAAAATCCTTTTGCATGCGGCATATTTATTTACCATCTATTCATTCGTTTCTTAGAACTGCGATTTTCCCCACCCCAAAAAAAGTAACGTTAACACCAAAACAAGGCATATTACTTCATAATCACATGCTATGATTACAAATAATTATACAAACCCTACCCGCAGTTCGCAGAATTTGTAAGATTTAACAAAATATTTTCCAAAAAGGCACGGGTGCTTGATGCAAACCCGGTAGGCTCAATCTCAGGGTTAAATATACGCATAAACTCATTGTCTATTTGGTCATCTCCTATCCCAAGAAACCGTGATATATCTGCCATTAGCAATTGACGATCTTGCCGGCTACAGGACTTATTAAACGATCTAATTATATCTTCTATCGTATCACCTTCGATGTCGAAATCTTGGTGAAACCACCCTGACAGGAGGTCAGCTAACTCTGGATAATCTTTTGTAGATTGTTTCATGATGTTGGTCCTTAAATCATAATTTTGGATAAGATGTTAAAATATAATAGATTCTGTTCTGTTCTTGGACTTTGCGCACGACCACTACCATTTTTGTCATGCTCTGTAATTGACCAGTACTCCGCACGACCCCTTCCCCAACGACTCGCCCTGCATCGTATGGGAAAGCCTTGCTGTGACCTGCAGTCGCATGCTTTGCCCATTCCTTTATGGCTTTTTTATTTGCCCGGATTGCTTTAGCAACAAAATACTCTGCATCTTTAAGTGTGCGAAAAGATGAAGCGACAGGTATCCTATTCTGTGCGGCAAGACGCGCACGAAGTTGCGCCTCTGTCCTGCCAACATGACGTGCGATTGTATGTCCTCCGGCTGTTTCTTCTACAGCAAGGCTAATAGCGCCACGCCGAATGGCGATAGCACGAGCCGCACCGGCGAAGCCAGCAACAAATGGAACCGCGATGTCAATTGCCATTCCGATTTTTGAGGCAGTGCTCGAATCAACCCCAAGCGTTTCCATCGCTTCGGTTACGGCTTGTGACGTTAAAGTTATTCTTGTGCGCCCAGAAACTATCTGCATGATTCCAGTAGATGTCGTATCTAACCCATGTACACCTAATGCTCCACTTGCAATCTTCGTAATAGTTGTAGGCTCTGGTGTTAAGAAAAGTAGGCCTGCGCCGACAAGTTCAATTGCACCACCAGCCAGCGTTGCTGCTCCCCAAAGTCGATTTGACAGCATACTAGTTTCGTCAATAGTTTCATTTTCAAGTATTGCCGCCATTTGAATTGGCGTAAGTACTATCTCAAGACCTTCTTCGTTTTCCATGATCATTCCTCAGTCCACGATCATTAATTTGAGTTATTGTCAAATGTTGTGTTTGGAATCAAGCGGCGTTACTATCCTCAACGCCATCAACGAATTTAATCCCTTCAATCAATTGTCCTAATTTTTCATAGTGGTGCAGTCTGATACAGCCTTTTTCTGCTGACCGGCATAGTTTGAAAGCCATTTAAAGCACGCTTGCTGCCAAGAAACAGCCCCTGACCTTCGCCGTTCTCAACCGGACAGTTGCAAACGTTGATTCAATCGGGTTGCTTGTCCGAATATGCCGCCAATATTCCGCGGGGAAATCATAAAAATTTAGCAGGACGTCTCGGTCCTTTTCCAGGCATTTAACCGAATTAGGATACTTGGGTGCGTAAGCTTTTGAGCATCGGCCTTCGCCCTTGCCTGGACGGATTTTGGCTACTTATTTAACACGTTGGATGTTTTATGAACCCAGCACCGTTGCCATTTTGTGGATTCATACACCTTGGAGATAGCCTTCCAGAAACCCATAACGCCATCCCCAATCGCCAATTTGGGGTCTTGTTCCAGTCCCCGGCGTTTCAGGGCCCTTTGGCCCTTTGGTCGTGGCCCTTTGCTGGCCCTTTGGTTGCTGGCCCTTTGGGTCGGGCTCAGATAACTACCTGTTAAAATATTAAAAAGAGTTCCAATCATACGTATTTACCGACCTTAGCTTTTCATTTTCACGACCAAAAGCAGCAATGTAAGGGCGTTGATCCTCCCGAAGTTCACAACGGCCTTGAGTTTCATGTATTTTACGGTGAATTGCTTTTATACCGAGTTTCGTTTGAATATTTTCAATATATTCTCTGCTTCCAACGGCAATGCTCCGGGACCACCTTTCTTCACGGGCCAGTTTCCCTTTTTTTAGACTATTTTCAATCCATTGCCCATGGACCTCTTTTAATACATCTAAAGATTCAAAACCAAGGAACTCCATAACCGACTGTAATTTAATATGGTATATCTCTTTTTGGGATTTTGGATTTCATTGTAACCGCTCTATCGCCATTCCGATGGATGAGAGACGACGCCTGTTCGTACCATTTTCATGTCAATATAAATCAGACAACTGACCAAATGGGTATCGGCCTGGATTGCTGTTGCATGGTAACGATCCTCCCAATAGGCACCTCGCCGTTTTTTTCT
>Ga0193955_1001110_pt1 | contig 13274 bp, 11 predicted proteins | sample BB_6_MG_FD_140343 | JGI IMG/M metagenome (GOLD analysis project Ga0193955, IMG submission 140343) | Microbial mat bacterial communities from the Broadkill River, Lewes, Delaware, United States - BB_6_MG | ecosystem: Environmental > Aquatic > Freshwater > River > Microbial mats | place: USA... | reverse complement strand
AGATCTATTTAAAAGTAGATGAACACGAAATTGTTCAGGATGCCAAATACGAGATCACAGGATGTGCAGGCGCCATCTCTGCGGCAATGGCAACAGTAGATCTTGTAAAGGGCAAAACCGTCGAGCAGGCTTTAGAAGTTAATGATGGAGATGTTTTCAGGGTTCTTGGAAGTATACCGGAAAAAAAGCATCACTGTATCCAGTTGGCAGTCAAGACAATGCACCTGGGACTTGAAGAATTCCAGACGGCACACGTTTCCTAAGCGGGTTGTCGGTATTGTCCTTGTCTGCATTTCACTTCTATCGGCCGGATGTATCTCATCGAAATTCGGTGTTGAGACCTTGGCTAAATCCGATATCAATATGGTGTCGGATATCTATATTGACCAGACACGTACGCTTCTAAAAACGCTCACCCAAAAATTATACAAAATGAATCCCGGGGAACTGGCTAAAACCCCGGGAGCAACTATAGCGTCCAGGATTTCCGACATATTCAGATGTCCGGTCCCGCCTCCGGAACCCGATCTTTTAGGCAAAAATTCAACCCAGGCCATGCTGGCGGGCCTGGAGCCCGATTACGACGGGGACCGGGTGTATGCGGTCATGTATGGATTATTCACCATGCTTCACACGGCATATAACGGCAAATGCCACCTCTTCATGCTTGATTTTCTCACCGCCCAGAACTTTTACAACTCAGCAAGAAATATAGAAATCCTGGTATGGCGCCTGAAAAACAGACATACCTCTGCAGGCGAACTATGCCTGGTCACCAATACCCTGGAAGGATATATCCCCAATCTGAGCTTTGAACGTCTCTTTGGCAAACTGATTATTCTGTCAGATACCATGGCCCTGATCATCGAGGAACGGGGAGACAGGCTTATTAAACAGGCGGTTCATCTAGCAGGCATGAGCTTTCTTCCCGTGCTTTAACTCTACTTGAGTTCTTTTTCAAACCGTATCACCTGCCTGCGGTAATATTCTTTTTTATCGGTTGTTATTTCAATGGCTTGTTTTGCAGCTGCCAATGCCTGTTGTTTATAATTATTCATAAACAAGGCTTCGGCATAGGTATCCAATATATACGCCTCTTTTTTTAAGTCCACAGCCCGGCGGGCCAATTCCAGTGCCCTGGGGGCATTGCGGAACGATTTGTCCGGACATGTGGCCAAAAGCCAGGCCAGGTTATTCAAGGCATGAAGATTCACCGGATCTATTTTTAAAACATTTTCATAGGCCACAACGGCTTTTTCATACGCCAGGGCATCATAATAAAAATCCCCCACCTGGGCATATAAATCTGAATTATCAGGATCCAGGGCCAACTGGCGACTCAATATTTTACCGGCGACAAATCGTGAAAAAGAAGCGTTAAGCCCCCCATAACTCACACTGTATCCAATTGAAAAAATGACCGCGACGGCAAGAAGATACCCGGCAATCATTTTCTTAACTTTTCTGTGGTGCCCTTGGATCAAATCCGGATTTATCCGGCATTTTTCCAGAAACCCAATTCTGCGTCCAATGCTGAAATGATGCCAGTTGGGTTTATCAATGGACTGGCGACTAAGGGATGCAATTTTATAAAAAGTTGAGATCAATGCCGATGGCGAATCCGTGTATTTAAAAATATGCAGGTCGGCCTGACGCTCAAAAAGCCGCATGTACAGACCGAAAACAAATCGAAAATAGAGAACGAATAACCCGATAAGCACAAAACAGGTGATGGCGGCCTGGACCGTATTATTATTGAGACCGAGAAACACCGCCCCTTCATGCAGGGGGTTGATCAGATAAACGACGATCATTAAAGGCTCAAAAAAAACAAAATTACAGGCAATAAACCCGGTAAAGAAAAAGAGATAAAAGAGCATGTGCCGGTGATATACATGGCCTATTTCATGCAGAATCACCCCCTGGATTTCATCATCATCCAGACAGGAAAGCAGGGCAGGAGTCACCAGAATATACCGAAACCGGCCGACAATCCCCATCACACCGGCAGTGATCATACCGCCGCCAAACAGGTTCCAGACCAGAATATCCCTGTACTTAAGATTTGCCATCCGGCAGGTTCGTTCAATACGATTCCTGTCAATCCCTGGTGCCAGGGGCCGGCATCCCCATAGCCGCTGGATCAACACAGGCCCAAATACGGAAATGGCAACGACGAAAAAGAGGATATAAACGGCTTCTCCGGCTGTGGAGTTTAAAAAGCGGTTCAGTCCGTCAAAGGGTAAAAGTCCCAGGCAGTCGGCCAGAAGCGACAGCAGGCACCACGGCAGCATGGCAGGCAGACAAAAGGCGACATTGGAAAGAATAAAACTTTTCTTGGTCAGGGAATCGGCAAAAAACCGCCTCTGGATATGATAGGCAAAGTTCCATATCAAAATCAGATAAAAAAGAAACAGTCCGAGAAACAGCAGTGCCCCCAGGGTGGGGACCCACTGGAAGACAGCGAAACTTGACAACAAGTGATTAACACGGAATCCATAAATATTGACGGCGAACAATATCAGCGCCGCAATGGAAAACCGAGAAACCGCAGTGTTCACACGCTGGTCAATATCCTGTACCGGCAAGGCCCGCCCCCGGACGGCCAGACGATTGAAATAAATCCGGCAGCCCAGGGCAAACCCGGCTGTTGATGCCAAACAAAACCCAAGGGCCCCGGGATCAAACCCAGACGGCTTGTCAAACAATTCCGACGTGGTGTAGATCACCAGGGCTGCCAGAAAATATATAAAATTTGAAAACACGGACCTGGCCTTATACCACTCGGCCCGTTGAAGCGAACCGTTCCAGAACAATCCATGTTTTGACATCAAACAAAAGATCGTCCCGGCGTATAAATTCGGCCGCCTGGTCCTGGGAAAGCATCAAGACCTCTATCTGTTCGGAGGCCTCAGTATGTTCGGTGGTTGCAACACCCTCGCATGTCACATACAAAAGGCTGATGCTTTCATCCGTCATTCCCGATGAAGAAAATATGGCGGGGCTTTGATTGACAACCTCCACAACAGTTAAGCCTGTCTCCTCTAACAACTCGCGCCGGCCGGCCTCGGCAATACTTTCGCCCGAATCCACAAGGCCTGCGGGAAACTCATACAGGAATCCGCCCAAGGGCACCCGAAATTGCTTGATAAGAACCAGTTTGTTTTCCTGTTGATGGAATGGAACGATGACAACGGCATCGGGTACGGCCGAATTCTGCCGTGACGCATACAACCAGGTTCTATCCGTACCGGCAGTATCTTTATACCTTGCACGAATCAAATTCAAAAAAGGATAATCAGTTATCGTCTCTTTTTCATAGATGTCCACAAAAACTCTCCTGACTAAAATTTCATAACGACCATGGGCCGACCGGGTCTATCAACACCTATACTCGTCCCATAACAAAACAAGAAAGCACCCTTTGTATTGCTTTCATACAAAATTTAAAACTAAGACATACCCGTCATGAATGCAACGCGAATAACCAATATATCAAAAATAACGGCCACCACCTGGTAGCAGCGACAAACTATGAAAAATATTTGACGCAATACCCAAGCATCCCATCTTTAGTGTTGTTCGTGATTCTTGTGGTTAATTTGCGTTTAAATAAAAAAAGATTTTAGATGTACATTAAATACTTAAATGAGAGCCAGAAATGGGAAGCACTGCCCAAAAGGACAAAGCAGTGCCAAATTTCGTGAAACCCAAGAATCCGGGGAAAGGGATTGGGTCTTTTTAATGCATAGATAACGGCCCCGACGGTGTAGAAAACACCGCCCCCGGCCAGCCACATTAAAGCCCCGGCTTCCAGATTTTTGACCAGGGGATATACGGCAATCACACACAGCCAGCCCATGACAAGATATATCACCGTGGAAATCCATCGGGGCGCACCCATAAAAAATATTTTGATGAAAATACCTGCACATGCAATGGCCCATACGGTTCCCAACAGGCTCCAGCCCCATGCCCCACGCAGAGGGACAAGACACAACGGAGTGTATGAACCTGCAATGACCACAAATATCATGATATGATCAACGCGGCGAAAAACCGCTAATGCCCGGTCTGATATTTTCAAGGCATGATACAGACAGCTTGACAGGTACATCAGGATCAGGGTAGCGCCGAAAATGGAGAACGCCACCACATGCCAGACATCGGCATACAGGGCGGCAAATACCACCATCAATGTCAATGCAGCCGTGGCCCCCACGGCCCCGGCCCCGTGGGAAATGGCATTGACGGGTTCTCTTATAAATTTTTCACATATACACATAAAGGGTAAAACCAGGGACAAGGCCCATATTCTTTTTTTTAAGCTAACTGCATGACACCAAGCGACATGACCAGAGACAAAAAATCACATTTTGATTCGTTTGAGCAGTTTGTCTGCAATCTCTTTGCGACGATAGGACAATACTGGCACAGGTGAATAGCGAAACATTTTTTCTGCAATTGACCCGCTTAGTGCATGAAGAATTTCAGATTTACCTTTAATCTCCATAATAATGAGTTCCACCCCTTCATTTATTGCAAATTTCAGCAACTCTGCTGCGGGTCGTCCTTTTTTAAACACAAACCGCATCTTCTCATCCGGATAGTCGATCCGGTTGAGATGCGCTTCTAAAATGCCAATTCGATGGTTTTCAATTTCTTGAATGTAATGGGTCTCATCAACTTCATACCCAAATGAAGTAATGGTCTGCACCGCCCGAAGATCTCTTTCATCAATGACATTAATGAAGATAACTTCTGCGCTGAGTGGTCGGGCAATGCCGACCGCATAATCAATAAGCTCTTTAGAAAATTCCGAAAAAGTAATCGGCACAAGAACTTTTTTAATATCTGACACGGTGATTTCTCCTTCACACAACAGATGTTTTTCTTAATATGCTTCTGTCTTTGCTCGCTCGATAGCCGCTTCATCCCGTGCGGTTCGAGGCCGCTGCATCAAATAAAGCACACCGTAAATGGCCAAGCCAATTAAATATGTCCAGTATCGCTGCTCATGAGGGATCCCAAGCCATTCGGCAATCTGGTCCGGACGCATTAAAATAAATGTCACACAAAGGAACAACGGCACTTCCCATATTTTATTCTTGGCGACAAACCAGCCCTGGGTTGCTGAAGCAAAGGCAAAGTTGCCGACACAGGCCATAAGAAATATCAATATTCCCTGGGCCCATGAATTCACATTGTGCAAAATAAGATCGGAATTAAAAATAAACATAAATGGCAAAATAGCCGTCCGGATATCATACATAAACCCCTGAATACCGGTCGCTATGGGCGGAGATTTGGCAAGGGCCGACGCGGCATAAGCCGCAAGCCCAACCGGCGGTGTATCGTCAGCTAATATACCGAAATAAAAACAGAAAAGATGAGCAGACATTAAGGGAACGATAAATCCCTGGGCCCCGCCGATGGTGACAATCGCAGGCGCCGTCAGCGCGGCCATAACAATGTAGGTTGCCGTGGTCGGCAGCCCCATGCCGATAACCAGACTGGCCATCGCTGTAATGATCAACATCAAAAACACATTACCCATGGAAAGAACGTCGATAATTTCAGAGATAAGGTTGCCCAAGCCCAGGGCGACAACCCCCACAATAATACCCGCCGCAGCTGTGGCCAGCGCCACGGAAACCATATTTCTTGCGCCGGAAGCAAGCGACTCCAGGATCGTCATAAAAGACTTCTTAAATGCCGGCAAAATCGGTTCGTTTTTTCGATACGCCAGGTAGGGGTTCTGAAAAATCATAAGAACAGCCAGCACCAAAATAGCGTTAAATGCAGCAAGCTCCGGAGAATGGCGAACAACAATCAATTCGTAAAGCAACATGCCAAGGGGAATTAGAAAATGTACACCACTTAACAATGTCTTGAAAAATTGGGGCAGTTCACTTTTGGGCAGCCCTTTAATGCCCGCTTTTGAAGCTTCGATGTGAGAGATGAAAAACAGCGCCGCATAGGAAGCAAACGCCGGGACCGCAGCCGCTTTAACCACTTCAATGTAAGGCACATTCACATATTCGGCAATAATAAAGGCCGCCGCCCCCATAATCGGGGGCGCAAGCTGCCCATCCGTTGACGCTGCAACTTCAATTGCCGCCGCTTTGGTGGGTTCATACCCCACTTTTTTCATCATAGGTATGGTAAAGGTACCCGTTGTCACAATATTTGCGATGGAAGAACCGGACACAAGCCCTGTCAGGCCGGAACCCATAATAGCCGCTTTGGCTGGTCCCCCCTTAAAACGCCCTAATAAACTTAACGCAAGCTGTATGAAATAGTGGCCGGCACCCGCTTTATCCAGCATGGCACCAAACAACACAAACAAAAATACGATGGTTGCCGATACATCCAGGGGGATACCATAAATTCCTTCGGTTGACATGGTCATCTGGCCGACAAAACGGCCCAGAGAAGTACCCTTAAAAGCGATCAAATCGGGCATATACGGCCCTAAAAAAGAATAGGCGATAAACCCGCCGGCAATCACGGGCAGTGCCGGTCCAATTGTTCGTCTGGCTGCCTCAAGAAGCAGGACGACCAAGGCTATCCCGGCCACGATATCCATGGTTGTAGGTGAACCGTACCGGGAAATAATTTGATCGTAATTAATAACAAGATAAAGCGCACAATACGCGCCAAAGGCGGCAATCACCATATCCAGCAACGGTATCCGCTTGTGCTGGGCAAAATATTTGAGGCCGAAAATGGGTTTCTTCAGCAAAGGATAGTTAAGAAACACCAAGACCATGGCAAACGCGAGATGAATCGCACGAATATATGTCGAATCGAGAAGTACAAACCTTGGCAAAGAGAGCTGAAACAAACTCCACGCGACGGCAATTGTCGGAATCAGATACTTTTGCCATCCATCAGGCCTACGCCCGATCCCCTCTTCTTCTTCAGCAAGCCTTTTGGCTTCATCCAAGCCGTCTTCCACTTTATCAATTCTAATCTTACTCATCTACGCCCTCAAATGAATAATGGTAAAAATTAAGCTAATTAATATAGCAATAAAAAAGGGGCTGGAAACAAGACAACGCCTGTTTCCTGCCCCTCAAAAATTTATTTCAACAATCCAACTTCTTTATAGTACTTTTCTGCACCTGGATGCAGCGGCGCGGAAAGACCTCTCAACATGCCTTCTTTGGTCAATGTCGCATATGCCGGATGAAGTTTTTTGAACTCTTCAAAATTTTCAAAAACCTCTTTGGTGATCGCATAAACCACATCTTCAGGCACTTTGGCAGACGTCACCAATGTTGCTTTCATACCAATGGTTTCGGTATCCCCATCGTTTTCGGCACCCGGATACATGGCACTTTGAATGACGGTTTTTGAAAAATAGGGATATTTTGCCAACATCTTGTCTACCCCTGTGATGGAGGTAAAACGAACTTTCCGGGCACCCGAAGTCGCTTCTTTAATCGCACCATTGGGATGCCCCACGGTGTAGAAGAACGCATCAATACGACCATCCTGCAAGATACTGGGGGCTTCAGACGCTTTTATATATTCTGCGGTAACATCCTTTTCAGGATCAAGACCGATGGTCTGCAAAATTTCAATGGCATTTTGGAGCTGACCGGAACCGGGATTACCAAGATTTACAATTTTACCCTTTAAATCAGCAACATCTTTAATATTGCTTTCAACGGCAGAAATCAATGTAACCGCTTCATCATGAATAGAGAAAACAGACCGAAGATCAGTTTGCGGGCCTTTTTCAGACCATTCCGCAAGCCCCTTCATCGCCTGGAACTGCTTATCTGACTGGGCAATACCGAACTCAAGATCGCCGCTCATAATCGCGTTGATATTAAACGCTGAGCCGCCTGTTGATTCCACGGTTGCCCGAATGCCGTACTCTTTCTTTTTTTTGTTGACCATTTTGGCAATAGCGCCACCTGTCGGATAATAAACACCGGTAAGCCCACCGGTACCGATTGTTACAAACTGGGTCCTGGCATATGCCGAAGGAAGAACCATCACCATACAAAAAATTAAAGCCAACAGACTTACAACACTTCTCTTCATTTTCGCCTCCATTCGTTGTTTATACTTTAATAGGAAATCTGTGCAGCTAACGCAGATCTTTCAACTTTCGTTGCGGGTCGAGCCTGGGTGTTGGTGGACCAGCTCGCCCCATGACCGTTATTGTCAAATCATCCTTTTGAATATAGAAAAAGTTGATCCCCATTGCAAGTTTTAAACATAAAATCTGGATATTTGCGTTTCCCATTTTTTATTTTCATGGGTTTTGTTATAAAAAATTACCCATGAATTTCTGAAACTAAATTTTAAATTTGAATTTAAGGAACAATGCTCTATGAAATCCATTAAAGGCGATTTAATTCACCTGGCACAAGAAGGACAATTCGATCTCATTGTCCATGGCTGTAACTGTTTTTGCACCATGGGTGCAGGAATTGCCAAACAGATCCGTTCCCAGTTCCCCCAAGCCTGGGAAGCCGACCGTGCGACCGTATCCGGAGATAAATCTAAACTTGGCAGTTATTCAAAGGCATGCATCAACACACCATCCGGCAGATTGCATGTGATCAATGCCTACACCCAATATCACTATTCAGGTGACGGGGTGCTGGTGGATTATGATGCAGTGGCAAAGGTCTTTTCTGCATTGAAAAAACAGTTCAGCGGCCAACGTATAGGGTACCCCAAAATAGGAGCAGGACTTGCCGGCGGCGACTGGAAAATCATCAGTTCAATCATTGACAGTGCCCTGGCTGAAGAAACACACACACTGGTTGAACTTTGGTGATTACATCAAACAATTAAAATATAAATCTTCCAGTGTATAGCAGTCGACAGACTACCCCAAAGAACCTAAACTAAAAATAATCAAATTAAGGTTTGCACAATTTAAAATTTTATCTTAGTGTCTGAGCGCAAATTGCCGATATATATGGTTGCAGATGAAAAACTTTACACTTGAAAACGAAATTGGCGTGCAGAATATTTAATTTAAACGTTAAGATTAAAGACTTAAGAAAATGATTAAAACAGCAATAATAGGCGCATCAGGATATACCGGACTGGAATTGGTCAAACTGATTTCCAACCACCCCAAGGCCAGTCTTGAAGCAGTCACCTCGAACTCGTACCAGGGAAAATCATTTACCGACATTTATCCGTCCATGCGCGGATTTGAATCCCTGGTATGTACGCCCTTTGACGCTAAAACGCTCTCAGGCAACGTCGATGTTGCATTTTTAGCTCTTCCTCACAAGGTCTCCATGGCATTTGCACCACAACTCTTAGACCAGGGCATTAAAGTGATAGATCTGTCAGCGGACTTCAGATTTGAAGATCTTAAAACCTACGAAGCTGTATACCAGCCCCATACCGCTCCAGAGCTTTTAGAAGAAAGCGTTTACGGCTTGTGTGAAATCAGCCGGGAGAAGATCAGGAAAGCACGGATAATAGGCAACCCCGGCTGTTACCCGACGTCTATCCTTTTGCCCATGGTTCCGTTGCTCAAAGAGAAACTGATTTCCCCCCAAGGCCTGGTTTCAGATTCAAAATCCGGTGTCAGCGGGGCGGGACGCGCCCTTTCCCTGACCACCCATTTTTGTGAGGTAAACGAATCCTTTGGTCCGTATAAAGTGGGCAATCACAGACATACCCCTGAAATCAATGAAGTGTTGAGCATTGCGGCCGAACAGGCCGTGTCTTTGACCTTTGTTCCCCACCTGGTACCCGTAACCCGGGGGATGGTTTCAACCATTTATGCTCAAATTCGCAAAGGTGTCGACGAAAAACAAATTCGCGACGCTTTTCATAGATGGTATGAGAATGAACCGTTTATCAGGATTCTACCCGGGGGTAAATATCCCAACATGTCCCATATCAAAGGAACCAATTGTTGCGATATCGGTTTTCACCTGGAACCTGACTCAGGCCGACTGATCGTGGTTTCAGCCATTGACAACCTGCTCAAAGGTGCTGCCGGTCAGGCTGTCCAGAATATGAACATCATGTTCTCCATTGACGAAAAGACAGGGCTGGATTGGGTGCAAACCCCGTTATAAGCGCATTTTCACTTGACACGAATGTTTAAAAACTTGTATTAATATGCAGATGAAAAATCGAATCAAAATATGGTTTCATTCAAGTAACAGTTCAAGGATCAGGGAAATTTCGCTGAACAAATCGGTTTTACTTTGTTCTATATTTTTCTTCCTTTTCTGCGCCGGGGCAGTGTCCTATTTCGGCCACGAATATTATTTGCTTAAACGCACGGATCTTAACAACAGGGCCATGCGGGAAACCATCTCCAGCCAGAAAACAGAACTTGAAGACCAGAGACGTCAGCTCCAGTTGTTTGCCGGAGAAATCCAGGGATTAAAAGAACAGATCACAACACTTGGACAGTTAGAAAGCCAGGTGCGGCTTATTGCCGATATTGACAAATCGGGACAGTCCTCAGGCCTTTTGGGTATTGGCGGTGTTTCAGAAATAGATCTGGACCAGGAACTGCCTCTTAACACCCGCCATAACGCACTGATACGGGAAATGCATCATCAGGTAAAACAGATCAAATCCGTTGCGGATAAAGAAAGATTAGATTTCAATGACCTGATCGACAAGCTGCAGCAAAAGAAAAATATCCTGGCCGCCTCTCCGTCCATCAAACCGGTCTCGGGTGTAATCACCTCTCCCTTTGGATACCGTAAATCGCCTTTCACCGGAAGAAGGACCTTTCATTCAGGTCTTGATATCTCCAACCGACTGGGCACCAAGATTGTTTCAACGGCGGCCGGTAAAGTGGTTTTTGCCGGAAGAAAACATGGTTACGGAAACGTTGTTATCATTGACCACGGGTATGGAAAAACAACTAAATATGCCCATTTAAGGGATATTCTGGTAAAAAAACGCCAGCAGGTCAAACGCGGAGAGGTCATTGCCACCCTAGGCAACACCGGTCGAACCACAGGCCCACATCTTCACTATGAAGTTCTTGTCAACGGTGCCCCGGTCAATCCCACAAAATATATCCTCAATTAGTGTTTATCACTTTTTATTTTATTCTGTCCCAAACGATAAATCGTGTCCATTCCAGAAAATGGACACGATTTTTTTTTCCCCTTTTATTTCCTGGAAGAATGCTTAATATGTTGTACTGACAAACTTACATGACCTCTAAATTTAAACAGGCAGCGTTTACATGGTAACCACTCTTCTTACTAAACTCTTCGGATCCAGCAACGACAGGATTCTAAAAAAAATTCAACCTATCATTGACCAAATAAACGACTTTGAACCCCAAATTCAGGCCTTGTCAGATACTCAGATCGGTGAAAAAACAACTGAGTTTAAAGATCGTCTGGCCAACGGCCAGACCTTGGACGACATTCTCCCCGAGGCCTTTGCCCTGGTAAGGGAAGCCTCAGTGCGGACCCTTGGGCTTCGCCACTATGATGTTCAGCTTATAGGCGGTATTGCACTGCACCGCGGCACCATTGCAGAGATGAAGACCGGTGAAGGCAAAACCTTGATGTCCACCCTGCCCGCATACCTCAATGCCCTTACGGGCAAGGGCGTCCACATTGTTACGGTCAATGACTACCTGGCCAAACGTGACGCGGAATGGATGTCCCAGGTGTATAATTTTCTAGGACTGACCGTGGGGGTGATCATGCATGACATGGGCGCCCAGGAACGCAGAGAGGCATATGCCGCGGACATCACATATGGCACCAACAATGAATTCGGTTTTGACTACCTGCGGGACAACATGAAATTTGATCCCGAGGAGCTGGCCCAGGGAGACCTGAACTTTGCCATTGTGGATGAGGTGGATTCTATTCTCATTGACGAGGCCAGAACCCCCTTAATTATTTCAGGTCCGGCTGAAAAATCCACACACCTATATACCCAGGCCAATACCATTATTCCGGCGTTTCAAAAAGAGACCGACTATACACTGGATGAAGAATCAAAAACAGTATCTCTGACCGAAGACGGTATTGCAAAGGGCGAACAACTTCTCAATGTGGACAACCTCTATGATCCGGCCAATATTGAGCTGTTGCACCACCTTAACCAGGCGTTAAAGGCCCATGTTATTTTCAAACGTGACACGGATTACATTGTAAAAAACGGACAGGTCGTCATTGTCGATGAATTTACGGGCCGGCTCATGAGCGGTCGCCGCTATTCAGAAGGGCTTCACCAGGCACTGGAAGCCAAAGAGGGGGTTAAAATTGAAAATGAAAACCAGACCCTCGCCTCCATCACATTTCAGAACTACTTCAGGATGTATGACAAACTGTCGGGCATGACCGGAACGGCAGACACCGAAGCAGAGGAATTTAAAAAGATTTACGATCTGGATGTGCTTGTCATCCCCACGCACAGACCCATGGTCCGTGATGATCGGGCTGACCTGATCTACAAAACCCAGAAGGAAAAATATGATGCCGCCATCCAAGAGATCATTAGGCTGCATAAAAAAGGGCAACCCGTGCTGGTGGGCACCATCTCCATTGATGTCTCCGAATCCCTCAGCGAAAAGCTAAAGAAAAAAGGGGTTAAACATACGGTTCTAAACGCCAAACACCATAAAGCCGAAGCGGAGATTGTTGCCAATGCAGGCCAGAAAGGTGCCGTGACCATCTCCACCAACATGGCCGGCCGTGGTACGGACATTAAGCTGGGCGAAGGGGTTAAGGAACTTGGCGGCCTGCATATTCTGGGCACATCCCGTCATGAATCCCGGCGTATTGACAACCAGTTGCGGGGACGGTCCGGCCGTCAGGGCGATCCGGGAAGCTCCAGGTTTTATTTAAGCCTCGAAGACGATCTGCTCAGGATTTTCGGCGGAGACCGTATTCATGCCGTTATGGACCGGTTGGGCATCGAAGAAGGCGAGCACATTGAGCATAAATTTATCTCCAAGGCCATCGAAAACGCCCAGTCCAAGGTGGAAGGACACAACTTTGAGATCAGAAAGCACCTGCTCGAATATGATGATGTCATGAACCAGCAGCGTGAGATCATTTACCGCCAGCGCCGCCAGGCACTGACATCCAAGGACCTCAAACAGGCGGCCCGGGATATGATGGAAGATGCCGCCTATGACCTTGTGGATGGATTTGTCGTAGAGAAAGCCCCCATTAAAGAGTGGGACCTGGAAGGTCTTTCATCCGCCATTAAGGGGCAGTTCAATATGGATGTGTCTCTGGATAAGCCTGTCCAGGATAATTTTTCAGCAGTCCAGCTGGGAGAGT
>Ga0193955_1001101_pt1 | contig 13335 bp, 12 predicted proteins | sample BB_6_MG_FD_140343 | JGI IMG/M metagenome (GOLD analysis project Ga0193955, IMG submission 140343) | Microbial mat bacterial communities from the Broadkill River, Lewes, Delaware, United States - BB_6_MG | ecosystem: Environmental > Aquatic > Freshwater > River > Microbial mats | place: USA... | reverse complement strand
CATGGCGCCACCGGCGATATCATCCTGTTGGGTACCACTACTCCCCAGTTGGAAGAAGTGTTCTACACACTGACTCACGACATGAACCAGGATCTTGGTGGTTCCGGCTCCAACCTGAGAACCCCTGCTGACTGCCTTGGCCAGTCCAGATGCGAATATGCCTGCTATGACACCAGCGCACTTTGCCATTTCCTGACCAACGAATACCAGGATGAGCTGCATCGTCCGGCATTCCCCTACAAGTTTAAATTCAAACTTGATGGCTGCCCCAACTGCTGCGTGGCTTCTATTGCCCGTTCCGACATGTCCTTTATCGGTACCTGGAAAGATGACATCCGCATTGATCAGGATGCTGTTAACAAATATGTTGAAGGCGATGCTGCATATCCCCCCAACGCCGGTGCCCACAAAGGCAAAGACTGGGGCCCATTTGACATCCAGAAAGAAGTTATCGGCCTTTGCCCCACAGGCTGCATGAAGTTCGAAAACAAAACTCTGACCATTGATAATTCCAACTGCACCCGCTGCATGCACTGCATCTGTGTTATGCCCAGAGCCCTCAAAATTGGTAAAGAGACTGGTCTGTCCATTCTCTGCGGTGCCAAGGCTCCGATTCTTGATGGTGCCCAGATGGGTTCTCTGCTGGTTCCCTTTGTTGAAGTTAATCCTGACAATGATTACGAAGAAATTACAGAAATCATTGAAAACGTCTGGGATTGGTGGATGGAAGAGGGCAAAAACCGTGAACGTCTTGGCGAGCTGATTATGCGTCAGGGTTTCCAGAAACTTCTGGAAGTGACCGGTATTGAAGCCGCTCCTCAGCATGTTGCCTACCCGAGAACCAACCCCTACATCTTCTGGAAAGAAGACGAAGTTGAGGGCGGCTGGGAACGTGACGTTGAAGAATACAGAAAACATCACTTAAGATAAAAAGGGAGATATATAATGGCATTTATTTCTACAGGGTATAATCCCGAGAAACCGATGGAAAATAGAATCACCGACATCGGTCCCAGAGACTTTAACGATTTCTATCCTCCTGTTATCGCAAAGAACAAAGGCAAATGGTCCCATCATGAAATCCTGGAACCCGGCGTACTGGTTCACGTTGCCGATTCCGGAGGTGAAGTATATACCGTAAGAGTTGGTGGCGCTCGTCTGATGTCCACATCTCACATCAATGAAATCTGCGAAATTGCCGACAAACATTGTGACGGATATGTTCGTTTTACGACCCGTAACAACGTTGAGTTCATGGTTGACTCCAAGGATAAAGTAGAACCCCTGAAAAACGATCTGGCTTCCAGAAAGTTCGCTGGCGGTTCCTTTAAGTTCCCCATTGGTGGTACCGGTGCTGGCGTAACCAACATCGTTCACACCCAGGGTTGGATTCACTGCCATACTCCGGCTACTGATGCTTCCGGTACTGTAAAGGCTACCATGGACGCATTGTTCGAAGATTTCCAGCAGATGAAAATGCCTGCTCAGCTTCGTGTTTCCATGGCTTGCTGCCTGAACATGTGCGGCGCGGTTCACTGCTCTGATATCGCTATCCTCGGTTACCACAGAAAACCGCCAATGCTTGACCATGAATACCTGGACAAGGTTTGCGAAATTCCTTTGGCTGTTTCTGCATGCCCCACCGCAGCTATTAAGCCTGCTAAAATCACCCTGCCCAACGGCACTGAAGTAAAATCCGTTGACGTTAAAAACGAACGCTGCATGTACTGTGGTAACTGCTACACCATGTGTCCTTCCATGCCGCTTGCTGACTCCGAAGGTGACGGTATCGTTCTTATGGCTGGTGGTAAAGTGTCCAACCGTATCTCTGATCCGAAATTCTCCAAGGTTGTTGTGGCCTTCCTGCCCAACGAAATGCCCCGCTGGCCGTCCATGACCGACGCCATCAAAAAGATGGTTAACGCCTACTCAAATGGCGCCAACAAATACGAACGTCTGGGTGACTGGGCTGAGAGAATTGGATGGGAAAAATTCTTTGAAGCTTGTGAACTTGACTTCACCCATCATCTGATTGACGACTTCCGTCAGCAGGCTTACATGAGCTGGCGTCAGTCCACTCAGTTTAAATTCTAATTAAACTATAATTGTTTATTTGAATTTAGCGTAATTAAATGAGAGATGGACCGGAGGATATTTAGTTCTCCGGTTCATCCCTTTAAACAAAAGGAGTCTATAACATGAGCGACCTTCTCGACGATAAAGAAGCGGCCACCAAAGCGGTTGTTGATTGGCTTGAAAAAAAGTCCAAAACAAAAACCAAATTTTACATCAAAGATTTTTATAAAATCTTTCCCGATGACAAACCTAGAATGATCAAAAAGGTTGTCAACAAAATGGTTGAAGATGAAATCCTTGAGTTCTGGTCTTCTGGATCAACCACCATGTACGGCCTTAAAGGTGCTGGTATCCAGCATGCTTCCGAGGGTGAAGAGTAAAAAGATTGCAGCTTAATTCATGATTGTCAGTAGGGAAAAAGTCCCTGGAGTTGTCATTGCCGGACTCAGGGGTGGTTCAGGCAAAACAATAATATCCCTCGGGATAACTGCCGCATGGAAAGCCCGGAATATAACAGTGGCTCCCTTTAAAAAGGGCCCTGACTATATTGACGCCGGCTGGCTATCACGGGCAGCCGGTCGCCCCTGCTATAATCTTGATACCTACCTGTGCGCCCAGTCCGTCGTTCAAAATTCCTACCTTACCCATTCCAAATCTTGTGATGTTTCCCTGGTTGAAGGCAACCGCGGCCTTTTTGACGGGATAGACCTTGAGGGGACCACGTCCACAAGTGAACTTGCTAAACTGCTGAATCTGCCTGTTGTTCTGGTGCTGGACTGCACGAAATCCACCCGGACCATGGCCGCTGTGCTTATGGGCTGTATGCAGTTTGACCCTGACATCAATATTTGCGGTGTTGTTCTTAACCGTCTGGCCGGAAAGCGTCATGAAGGAAAAGTTCGGGCCAACATTGAACGGTTTTGCAATATCCCGGTACTTGGTGCCGTACCAAAGCTTAAGCAGGAAGATTTCCCGGAACGTCATATGGGACTTGTTACGTCCGAGGAACATGGAGAAAGTGATATCTCTTTGACCCGGGCCAGACAGGTGGCCATGGACAATATTGATCTGGATCAGCTGTTCCAGGTCGTCACTTCGTTTAAGAAGGGGCAGGGATTGCCGATTATTGACCCTGGTTTCGATCAAAAAACTGTTTCGGAAATTAATACCGCAGTGGACAACGACAGTGTCACCATTGGTGTGGTTCGGGATTCGGCATTTCAGTTTTACTATCCGGATAATATTGAAGCCTTGGAAAAATTAGGGGCCAGGATCGAATATATCAGTCCGTTGTCCCAGTCCGATATCCCCGACGTTGACGCCATTTACATGGGCGGCGGTTTTCCCGAAACCCATGCAACCCAGTTGTCTGCCAATCAGGCGTTCAGGGATAATTTAAAGGCGTTGTCCCGTAAGGGCGTGCCCATTTATGCCGAGTGCGGCGGCTTGATTTTCCTTGGTGAAAGCATTTGTCTTGATGACACCGTTTACCCCATGACCGGCATTCTGCCCTTACGCTTTGGCCTGTCCAAGCGCCCTCAGGGACATGGATACACTGAAGTTGAGGTGGTCAATGACAATCCGTTTTATGCCATCGGCGATGTGTTGCGCGGCCACGAATTCCGTTACTCAAAAGTGCTGTCCATCGATTATGATGATACTGACATGGCATTTAAAATGGTCCGGGGCAAGGGGATTCTAGAAAAAAAGGATGGATTTTTCAAAGATAACACCTTTGGCACATATACCCACATCCATGCCCTTGGTTCCACCGGTTGGGCCCCCGCTTTGATTGCCAAAGCCAAACGCTTTAAAGAATCACGTCACTAACCCTTGATTTAATAGTTAGAAAAGCCTATGCAATTAAACCGCATTCAAGTTATGATTTTCAATAAACTCAGCAAAGAAAAAAATCTTGATGCTGACGATTATATCAAACAATATTCCATGGAATTCATCTGCCTGCAGCGCGACAGTCTTGAGGAGCTTAGCGAAGAAGAAGGGGACAATTGGATTCACCGGGCATATCTTTTGTCCATGTAATCAAACTGTGCGGTCCGAGATACCTGGCCGTCCAAAAACATCTGTTTTCTTCCGGTAAGCATTCTTCTTTTCATGTAACAGCAATGGTCTGACTTTCCCTCCGTCATTTCAGCAAATTTTTTGTTCATTACGCTCTGCTTGACAAAAAGGCTGTCTCTATCCTATCATCTTAAAAATTTCGTGTTTAAATTTTTTTATAATTTTCTGTAAACAGTTCAATAATTGTTTTTTTATCAAAGCAATTGATCTCAAAATGATCACAGCATCCTAAAATGAAGTACTTAACTATGCAAGGAGCGACTGCAACATGAAAAAGCAAAAGGCAAAGCTGGTTTATTTGATGTTAGGGGGCGTGGCCCTCGTTCTGGCGGCGATTGGCTGCCAAACCATGCATAACGGATCGAAAGCCCTGGCACCCATTGAGGCCGGGGAAACCGCGTTAAAAGCAGAACCTGGAACCCCGGACGGTATATTGCTCATGCAGGCGAGATATCTTATCGGAACGCTGCCTGAACAAATGCCCGGCAGTGAAACCGATACACCGGCAAGGGTCGCATTGGGGAAAAAACTCTATTTTGAGGAGAGCATCTCCATAAATAAGACCCAATCCTGTAATGATTGTCATCCTATCGATAATATGGGTGCCGGGGCCGATAATCGTAAGACCGGTTTGGGGGCTCTGGGGAAAAACGGTACTCGGAACGATCCGACGACATTGAACGCCGGATTTCAGATTGCCCAGTTTTGGGACGGCCGCTCGCCGGATCTGGCCGATCAAGCGAAAGGTCCGGTACTCAATCCGGTTGAAATGGGTATGCCCAGTTCGGAAAAAGTTATCGAACGTTTGAAAGCCGCCGGGTACATGGACGAATTTAATATTGCGTTTCCCGGCCAGAATGATCCGTTGACCTACGACAATTTCAGTGAAGCGGTTGCCGCCTTTGAACGGACGCTTATTTCACGCGGCCGCATCGATCGGTTTATTGCAGGTGAAGCAGATGTGTTGACACCGCGTGAAAAAGAAGGAATGCGTATCTTTATGGATGTGGGCTGCATCCAGTGTCACAGCGGTCCGGTGCTTGGCGGAGCAATGTTTCAAAAAATTGGTATCTTTGATGAATATCCCAATTATAAAGACAGAGGCCGCTACGATGTAACCAAAAAGGACAAGGACCTTTATGTATTCAAGGTTCCCATGCTTAGAAATACCACACTTACTGCACCTTATTTTCATGACGGAGAAGTGGAGACCATTGCCGAGGCGGTGGATCTGATGGGTAACCTTCAATTGAACCGGCAACTTACCAAAAAAGAAAACGACCGGCTGATTCGTTTTTTGACCACCTTGGCCGATGAAACAATCACCCGGGCCGATCTGCCCAAGGCCGATGAAACGGTTGAAGCACCGTCTGCGCCGGATATGACGACCATCGCGAATGACGCCCAGAGGGAACTTGTGAAATACGGCTATGCCCTGGTGACCGATACCTTTCGCATGCTCGGCCGCAGCGCCGATGATGCCGGCAAGTACCATGTGGGTAACCATCTGACCTGCACCAATTGCCATCAGGAAGAAGGAACTAAAATGTATGGGTTGTCATGGGTGGGCGTGTCCAAGGCCTATCCAAAATATCGCGGCCGGGAGAACCAGGTGCAGGGGCTCAAGAAACGGGTTAACGGCTGTTTTCAACGCAGCATGAACGGAAAACCACTGCCCGAGGAGAGCCGGGAAATGAACGCCATCATTGCTTATCTTGACTGGCTTTCCGAAGGTACGCCCAAGGAGAAGGCCGTGCTGGGAAAATCACCGTTCACGCCCCCTGAGCGCAAGGCCGATCTGGAAACAGGGCGCATGCGGTACGGTGTGTTCTGTCAATCATGTCATGGCCGCAATGGCATAGGTTTTGCCGCAAACGATAACTTGGAAGCCGATGCCAGGGCCTTTATCACACCCGCCGTATGGAATGTCGGCAGCTACAACAACGGTGCCGGGGCCAACCGCCTTTTAACCCTTGCGCCCTTTTTACAATCCAATATGCCGCTGGGCACACAGTGGAATCATCCCGTACTCTCCATGGAAGACGCTTACGATGTTGCCGCTTTCGTCAATTCGATGCCGCGTCCCCAGATGGCGAACCTTGAGAAAGATTATCCCGACTTGAGCAAGAAACCTGTGGACTGTCCCTATCCACCTTATCCTGATACCTTTTCCCAGGAACAGCATAAATTCGGTCCGTTTCAGCCGATTATTTCCGCCAGGGCAAAGGATAAATAGATAAGGTGCAATTGTATGGTATCCGGCCAAGCCAAGGCCTGCATTACATATGCCGAACGTCTGGCCGGAAACCATAAACCAGGATGTAAAATTTTTTTTACTATGCCTTGAACGGCTTCATCCAGATACCATGAATATTGCAGTCTGACGTGGCGATCAGGGCTGTGCCGGGTTTAACGTTTAGGTTAAACGTCGCCTTAGGAACAGATTGCGTTGGATTAAGGTCACAGCGGGTGATCTCAATGCGATCTTCGCTGTAGATCTTAAACGTGCTGATGTGGTGAAATTCCCCTTGGGGGTGTTTGACTTGAATGGTAATGGCGGCAGCGTCACCATCCCGGACAACACTGACCTCGGGGACGTGTTTTTCATATTCCATCTCTTTGTACTGCCATCCTCCATCGATCTTCACATCTTCTTTTTTGACCTGTCCGGCCGCCAGAGGATTTGCGCTAATTGCCGTTACCATTGCCGTTGCGGCCATGTACTGAATTGCTTTTCGTCGATTCATTTTAAGATCCATTTAATTTTTAATTGATGATTGAAAAATGTTGAGAATACAAAGTGAGTGATCACACTTTTTTAGCATCGCATTCGATCTATTTATAGTCAAGGATTATATGTGGTTATATAATAGCGTTTTGTTAGATTACAAATTGCCTTAGACTTGATATCCTACATTTAAACTTTAACACAATTCGCATCCGCTCATTTTACGTGAAAACTTCAGGGAAGAAATAGTGCATTATAATCCTTTTACACTGTCTTTTACAAAAGAGTGGGCTTTTCTTGAGCCTCGGTTCCGGAAGTTCTATTTCAAAGAGAACTTAAGCCGAATGCGTTTTGCCCTGTATCTTGCCACGTTCATGTACGCGGTGTTCGGTGTTCTTGATGCCGTGATTGCCCCGGAGCAGAAAGTTGTATTCTGGATAATCCGATATGCCTTCGTTATTCCCGGAACCTTGATAGTCATCTCCTGGTCGTTTCGGTCTGGATTCCAAAAAGTGTCAATGCCTGTTCTCACGGTGCTGGGTATCCTGGGAGGGCTTGGCATTGAAATTATGATTGCGCTGGCTGAACCGCCGGCGGTCTATTCCTATTACGCCGGAATTATTCTGGTTTTTATTACTGTTCATGTACTTTTCGGGATGCATTTGGTCTGGGCTGGTATCTGTTCTATCACCATTGTATTATGTTATGAAATCATAGCCATCTGGGGTGTGGATACCCCTGTTCCCATTCTAGTGAGCAATAATTTTTTTTTCATTTCCAGCTGTATTATATGTAATTTCGCCGGATATATCATAGAACTCAATTCCCGGAAGAAGTTTTTCTCCACCCATATGCTTTCCATAGAAAAAGAAAAAGTTGTCCGGATCAACCGGGAATTAGATGGGCGGGTCAGGGAAAGAACCCGGGAACTATCGGAAACCAATACACTTCTGCAAAAGGAAATCAAGGAGAGAATTCAGGCCGAATCCGCCCGAATCCGGCTGGAAAAAGAGTTGAATCAAAAGCAGAAACTTGAGGCTGTCGGCACCCTTGCCGGCGGGATCGCCCATGACTTTAACAATATTCTGGCAGCTGTCATCGGCTACACGGAACTTGCCATGTCGCAAAAAGATGTCCCTCGCGAAGTCCTGGAGTATATGACCGAAGTATTTAATGCGGCGGTCAGGGCTAAAGATCTGACCAAACAGATCCTTGCATTCAGCCGCCAGTCGGATCAGGAGGCGCGGCCGGTCCATGTCCGGGCCATTGTGGAGGATGCGTTCAAGCTGGTTCGTGCAACCCTGCCCACCACGGTGGAAATCCGTACCAGGTTTATTTCCGATGCCTGGATTGTCTGTGATCCCACCCAGTTTCACCGGATTATTGTGAACCTGTGCACCAATTCAGTTCAGGCCATGAAGGGCAGGACCGGCGTTCTTGAAATTCTTTTAACGCAAACCATTGTGGAGGAGAGGGAATTAAAGCAGATGGATTTGGCGGAACCGGGAGCCTACCTGGTCCTGGAAATTCGGGATACCGGTCAGGGTATTGATCCTGACATCATCAACAAAATATTTGATCCCTTTTTTACAACAAAAGAAGTGGGGCAGGGCACGGGTATGGGCCTTTCGGTGGTCCACGGCGTCGTGAAACAGTACGGCGGGAGTATCCGGGTGAAAAGTCAACCGGGTAAGGGAACAACATTCACGCTCCTTTTCCCGGTGACCTATGAGCAGGAAAGCAAGGAAACGCAAAATTCCGAAAATATAGCGTCGGGCTTAGAGAACATCCTGATTCTGGATGATGAACCGGCGCTTGCTAGGTTGATGGATAAAACGCTTTCCGCCTTAGGATACCGGACCGTTTCATTTACGAACAGTGCCAAGGCCATTGCTTATGTGCAAAGCCGAAGTGAAGGCCTGGACTTGATTATCACGGACTATACCATGCCGGGATACAACGGGATTGAGGTTGCAGAAAAAATTCGAAATCGGATTCCGGGCATCCCCGTGATCCTTTGTACCGGATACAACCAAGATATTACTCCCGGCAGAATGAAACAGGCAGGGATTTCGGCATTTTTAATTAAGCCGGTGCTCAGAACCCTTTTGGTAAAAACGGTTCGGCAAGTCCTGGACGGTGCTTCAAACATATAAATTCTATTTTTCTTTTGTTTTCTTCCCCCAGGGACACACTTTGATACAGATTCCGCAGATCAGTGGAGCAGTATGTGGAATATCTCCGAATACATCACGCACTTGATATACACATTTTTTCAGATCAATCGCCTCTGATCTGTTTGAATAATGGCTGGCGGTACTTGTGCCAAGGATTGCACCGGCCGGGCAGTGATCTTTGCATTGAGTGCATTTGCCGCAGCGGTTTTTAATGGGTGAATCCGGCTCAAAATCAGCATCAGTAAGCACTGTTATCAATCTTAATCTGGGACCAACATCGGGATTTACGATCAACAGGCTTTTACCTTGCCAGCCGATACCCGCAGCCAGTGCAACGGCTTTGTGGGAAATATAGGATGTCCAGTTCTCTGAATCGAGTATCTGGCTTGCAGGAATGGGAAGTGCCTTTGCGCCAATTGATTGCAGCAGGTTTGTCGCCTTGATGGCAATGTCGTCAAGTTGTGCATTGACGCGGCTGTAGTGCGAAGAATACAGCGGTGTGGGTGCATTGTCGATCATATCCATGATCGAATTTGAAAGATGTACGGCTATACTCACCGCCCTGGGAAAACCGTCTAAAAGATCAGCGGGGTCCGTATCAATGCCTGACAGCTTGGCGGTATCGGCAATGCGGACGATACTTGCCCCCCAATCTCGTAATTTTTCAATTAATGCTGTTTTATTAATGGCAGGTTCCATTGAATGCTCCTCATCATAATTTTATGTGATCTCGTTATTCCAAAAAACAGCCCTCGTCTACGTTCAGACGAGGGCTGTTGCACGGGCATCGGTAACGTGATTGTCGTTTATTTGTGCATGGGGATTTTAATGGCGCTGACCGTGTATTTGCCTACAGCTTCTTCAACTTCATCGGCTTGGGCTGGTGTCAAAGGCAAGGCCAGGTTTGTCACATAAATGGTATCGCCGGCAATAACAAGACTGGCAGGGAAGAGCAGTCCGCTGTGGGAACCGTCCTTGTTGACACGGCCGGGCATGCCAAGCTTGCCATGTACTTTGCCGGTGGGTTCAAGCATGACAATTTTATCCGCCTGATTGGCAACCACCCACAGATAGCCGTGGGCATCCATGGCCAGACCGTCCGCGCCGTTGATGCTTTCTGCAAAAACGCTTAATTCTCCAGTGGCCATATCAAGGCTTAGAATGCGGTCATCGCCGGTATTGGCGATAAACAGCGTAGATTCATCGGCGTTGAGCGCCAGACCGTTGGCGCCAAACGGGGGAAATCCCGGTGTCGCCAGCAGGCTGTCATGGATAATAGTTGCAACGTCGCATTCTTTTTTGTAGTTTGCCGGATTTCCAATTTTGAAAACAGCGCCCTGGAAAGAATCGGAAATAAACAGGTCGCCTGCCTTGTTAAATGCCATGGCATTGGGGGCAGCTGCGTTGTCACCAAAGGCGATGGTATCTTTGCTGCCATCGGGGTTGTTTACGGTTCTGGGCCCGGGGGCGCCGATGTGAGGAATTGCTGCAACATCCTCAACCGTTGAATCGGCGGAAAAATCACCCGCAACGCGTTGGATTCTGGACTTATCTCCGACGAGGTCGCCGGTATTGCAGATGTAAACCATTTGGTCTGCTGAGTTGAAGGCCAATCCAAGCAATGGCGTTTTGGCAAAATCAATTTGGGCCAAAAGTTTTCCGGTTTTATCATAGCGTAATACGGTATTGCTGCCGGCAAAGCTGAATGTACTTACATAGATATCACCGGTTGACGGGTTTGCGGCAATTCCTTCGGGAAAGGCAAGGCCGTCCGGCAATGTAGCAAAGGGTTGCGCTTTGGTGTGATATGCGGTCGTTTTGTGGTGTTGTACGGCACTACATGCCAGTAATGATACGGATAAAAGAGATACAGATAAGGTCTTCAGAATGAGTTTTCCCAACGTGTTCATTTCGGCCCTCTGTGTGGTGTTTTTCATGACTGTCTCGTTGAGTAATTTTCTTTGGTTTATGCGCTTTTTTTGCCGTTGCCCTGCAATTTTGTTACGCCCGTATCCAACTACTATTTTATGGGCCGCAGGATCAAGTCAAGAAATTAAAATTATTTTTTTATCACGGGGATTACCGGATCATTCAAATCTGATTACCATTCAAGTAGATGTTATGAAGGATGGGGCTGTGTTTTTCCAGCATGGCAGAGACCCCGCAATAGGTTTCCATGGACATGGATACGGCCCGTTTGATTTTTTTTGCATCTTTTTCACTGCCGGTGATGTGGTAAGAGAGGGTGATTTCCTTAAATACCGAGGGCTGTTGGTCAGTCAGTTCGGTTTGTGCCGTGATTTCCAGATCCTGGATTTCCACTCGCATTTTACCAAGGATCATGGCCACATCAATGCCGGTGCATCCGATCAGGCCGCTTAAAAGCAGGCCTTTGGGTGATGGCCCTTTGCCTTCGCCGCCAACGCTTTCAGGGGCATCCAGGGTGTAGGTGTAGCTGTCCTGATTGATTTCAAAGGCAAGTTTACCAGTTCTTTTACCTGATATTTTCATGGTGCTTTATTCCTTATTGTTTGGGGTCCTGTTTTTTTGTTAAAAGAAAAAATTGCAGTTATTGGGTGGTTTTTAGTCTCTAAATTGAGACATATCCATATCCAGGCGTTTGATGATTTTTTGAATGGAGGCCCGCTCAAGGCCGCTGCGCCGGGAGGCTTCTGAAATATTGCCCCGGGTCTCCTTGAACAGGCTCGTTAAATATTCCCGGGAGAAGATATCCAGGGCCTCTTTTTTTGCGTCTTTATAGCACATGTCCCAAACCGCCGCCTGGGCGTTTATTTCCGGGGCTGCCAGATCGTCGTTGACCGTCCGAATTAATTTGAGATCAATGGTTTTCCCATTGGAAAACACCGTTAAGCGCCGCATGACATTCAACAGCTCCCGGACATTTCCCGGCCAGGGCTGCCGGGCAAGATAGGCCAGGGCAGACGGGTCGATCTGCATGGGATCAATGTTCATCTCACGGCAGGTCCGGTTCATAAATTTTCTGGCCAGAACCGGAATATCTTCCCGGCGTTCCCTTAACGGCGGGACCTTCAGGGAGAGAACATTCAACCGGTAATACAGGTCCTGGCGGAAACTGTTGTCTGCTATCTTTTTTTCAAGATTTTGGTTGGTCAGGGCAATGATTCTGACATCCGTGACTTTGGATGTGGATGCGCCCACGGGTTTGACCTCCTTATCCTGGAGGAATTTGAGCAGCTTGGCCTGGATGGGAAGGGTAATGTCCCCGATTTCATCCATGATCAGGGTGCCCTTGTCCGCAGCCATGAAAAATCCCTCCCGGTTGCGTTCCGCCCCGGTGAATGCCCCTTTGACATGACCGAACAGTTCGCTTTCCAGGAGGGGTTCGGGGATGGCAGGACAGTTCAGGCAGTGACAGGCCTGGGATGTCCGCCCCGAGAGCCGGTGAATTTCCCGGGCGATAAACTCTTTTCCCACACCTGATTCTCCTGTGATCAGGACTGTATAGTCAGTCACGGCGATGGCAGCGATTTTTTCCACAAGCTGTTTCATGCGGGGACTGGCCCAGCCCGGCCCCAATTTCGGGGAGAGTTCGGATACCATCGCCTTGAGCCGTTTGTTCTCCCGGGCCAGTTCATAGTGGGTCACCGCTCGTTCCACGGTATGGAACAAGGTGGCCTGATCCAGGGGCTTGGTCACAAAATCCCAGGCACCGGTTTTTAACGCAAAAACAGCCGCCTCCACCGTTGCATAGCCTGTGATCATCACCGCACATAAAAACGGGTTGAGGCCAAGGGCTTTTTCCAGAAGTTCGTGGCCGGTCATGCCGGGCATGCGAAGATCGGACAGCATGATGCCCACCTCTGTAGCTTCGATCACGGCAAGGGCCTGGGTGCCTGATGATGCCCCTTTGATGGCAAAACGGTCAAACTTTTTTCTTAGCTGGCGGATAATTCCGGCGAGGAAATCCTCGTCATCATCCACAACCAGGATGCAAAACTCGGTCATCTCTATGAGTCCTTATTCGACGGCAGATCGTTTGTTTTTAAGGTGGGGGAATTGTTCCCGGGACCGGGAATGTCTATGTAAAATGTTGTAAACGGCCTGTTTTCCACATGAATTCTGCCCCCAAGCTCGGTAATGAATCCGTAGATAACAGATAGTCCAAGGCCCGTCCCCTTGCCCACCTCCTTGGTGGTGAAAAACGGATCAAAAATAACAGGCCGGATCTCATCGCTGATTCCCGAACCGTCATCCGCAATGGTCATGCGCACCCAGCCCGGCGTTTCAATT
>Ga0193955_1001100_pt1 | contig 13338 bp, 15 predicted proteins | sample BB_6_MG_FD_140343 | JGI IMG/M metagenome (GOLD analysis project Ga0193955, IMG submission 140343) | Microbial mat bacterial communities from the Broadkill River, Lewes, Delaware, United States - BB_6_MG | ecosystem: Environmental > Aquatic > Freshwater > River > Microbial mats | place: USA... | reverse complement strand
TGCCCTGGGCATCGCCTTTGGAGCGGCCCTTACCCTCTAGTTTGAAAGCCACGGGATCCTGATTCCCGGCGGAGACGAGATCATGAAGGCGTACGGCATCACCGGACGCCTCTACCCGAAGCTCTCCCTCCTCTCCGCCACGATCGGTCCCTCGGCCGTGCTGGTCATCACCCTGTTTTCCGCCCTTTTTCCCGCCCTTAAAATAAGGCAGATGAAGCCTGTGGAGGCGATGCACCATGTGTAAGGCGTATGTGTTGGGTCATCCCCCCGATTATTTCGCCGCATGTCCTTTCAACCAACGCCTCCGGCGGCAAGGTGAGCCACCTTGAAAGCTGATTGCGGATGCGTTTTTCCCCTCGTTCCTCGGGTCAAATCACATCCGCATTTAAACCGAAAATCGTCCAAAGATAGGAACTATTCGGCTATGCCTCCGGCAGGTCGCTTGTTGAAATGAGCCCCGAAAACATTCCGGTTGCATCCCCTTTTGCCACTCAGCCCTGCTGGGGATGAACGGCAATAGGGGATGCTGACTCCTTAAGTCGAATACAGTCGGCATGCCAATGCCTTCGGATGAACACAAATTGGTCTCAAAACCTGTTTATCTAACTTTTCAAAAGTTTGGCCCCCGGCAGGGCCGCCGGAGGCAAACTGTCATTCCATCTCTTTAGTGTGAGGTCATCATGGAAAGTGAACTTGCATGGCGCAATATCTGGCGCAACCCGAGACGGACCCTTGTGATCCTTACGGCTGTTGTCATCGGGATCTGGAGCATTATTCTTTTAAGCGCGCTCACCCGAGGCATGGAAGCAGAGATGCTGAACAACGGCATCAAGACCCTCACCGGCCATATCCAGATTCAAAACGCAGAGTATGTGGACGACCCTGTGGTGGATCACTCCATGGCGGAGCGTCTCCTCGACAGTCAGGCCCTGAACTCGCACCTCCCTTCCGAAAGCAAATGGACCGGGCGCATCAAAGTAGGCGCCGTGGCGGCCAATGCCCGTCACTCCGGAGGCGTCACCCTTGTGGGCATTGACCCCACGCGCGAACCGGCCATCTCTTTTATCGGCGGCGCCATTACCGAGGGGCGAGCGTTAACCGACTCAGACCGCGGTAAGGTGATCGTCGGGCGTGCCCTCCTTAAAAAATACGACACACGGCTCGGTCACAAGCTTATCCTCATGAGCCAGGATGCCCAGGGGGAGATCGCCTCCAAAGCCTTTCGCATTGCAGGCGTTTTTGACAGTGACATGGAGAGCACCGAAAAAACCTACCTCTTTGTCCCACTCGCCGCAGCTCAGAACATGCTGGGTTTAAGAGAAAAGCTCTCGGAAATATCCATCTTGCTGCCCGATATCGGAGAAGAAACCGCGGTGGCTGAAACCCTCACGGCCCTCATAAACGATGACAGCATCGCCATCACCACCTGGCAGCAGCGCCTCCCCATGCTCTCCGCCTACCTGAAGCTCACCGACTCCTTTATCTATATATGGTACGGCGTCGTCTTTATCGCCATGGGCTTCGGTATCGTGAACACCACCCTTATGGCCATTTTCGAACGCATCCGCGAGTTCGGGCTTATCAGGGCCCTCGGCATGAAACCCGCCGGCATCATCCGAGGCGTCATCCTCGAGTCCCTCTTTCTTCTACTCCTGGGCCTTGCCATCGGAAACCTTATCGGCGTCGCCACCGTCTCCCTCATCGCCATCCACGGCATCGACCTCTCGGCCCTCTCCGCCGGCACCGATATGTGGGGCATGCCCCGCATCATCACCCCCATGCTGAAAAGCCGGGACATCCTCACCGCCAACGCTGTCATCCTGACCCTCGGCGTGGCCGTCAGCCTCTACCCAGCCAGCAAAGCGGCCCGCATCACGCCGGTGGAGGCACTGCGGTATACATGAATAAAGCATGCCTCCGGCGGCGAGGTGAGCCACCTCGAAAGCAGGTTGCCAGTGCGCTTCGCCCCTTGTTCCTCGGGGCAAATCGCACTGGCATTCGGCGCGGGCGGCGCCCGCCTCCAACACTTGACGTTTCTTGATATGTTCTCACAATCCCTTGAAAATCAGGCACGTTTCGACCTAATATATCTTCCCACAACGCAATTGAATGTCGGTCACACCACGGGGGACAAGGAATTACACGATGGAAACACGCAGAGCCTTTCTGATCAAGGGGTCGCTCTCCATGCTGGCAATGAGCCTGCCCCTCACGGGGTGTGCCGGAAACACCCCCCAGCCCTTCGAGCCTCCCAATAAACTGGGAAAAGCCCTTGTGGTCTGGAACAGCCAGACGGGCAACACAAAAAGGGCGGGGATGTTGATTGCTGAGACCCTTGAAAATATGGGGGTGCAGGTGGATGCCCAGGACTATCGCAACACGGACACGACCACGTTTCAGAAATACGACCTCATCGTTGCCGGAACCCCGGTCCACTACTTCGATGTTCCCCAGAATTTCAAGGCATGGCTGGATAACCTGCCACAGCTCAATGGGACGCCTGTGGCCTCGTACGTCACCTTTGGAGGGGTCGGTCACAACCAGCACAACACGGCCTGCAGGGTTCTGGAGCGCATGATTGAAAAAGGCGGCATCCCCATAGGGGTTGAAGCCTTCGGCAACATCTCCATGTACGCCATCACCTGGTCCACAGGTCGGGAAGCACGCACCCTTAACTACACACACCTTCCGAATCAAGCCTCCTGCGATGCCATTCGAGGCTATGCACACAAGGTCTCCAAACAGGCGCTGTCCGGGCAATCCGTAGTGATTGATAAAGAATTTTTTGCGCTGGATATCCTGAAAGGGGGCCCATCCATCTGGGGTGCGAAGCTTTTGGTTGACCGTCATGAGGTGAACACTGAAACATGCATTCATTGCGGCACCTGCGTTGCGACCTGCCCCACCGGTGCCATAAACCCCGACGCCGGTACCGTTGAGAGCAAGCGATGCCTCTTTTGCCTGGGCTGCATCAACACCTGCCCGGCAGAGGCCGTTGAGATGGAGTACATGGGAAAGACGGTCTATGGCTTTCCCACCTTTGCCCGAAAACACAACATCTCCACACCGGTGTGCCGGTAAAGCGATAAACAATAGCGACTCAATAAAAGCCTCCGGCGGCAAGGTGGGGCACCTTGAAACCCTATAGCGAATGCGCAAAAGTCGCAGTAATGCTCGCGTTTTCGGGGCATTCGTGCGGCGGGTGAGGCACGAATGCCGCCTTTGAGAAGAGGGCTGTTTCATTTTTACGTAACAAAGTCTCCCCCGTATTCGTCTTCCCCGACTGCCCGCGTGGCCTAAAACCGTTATGGTACGATTCATGCTCGCTTTTTAAAAAAAGCTCCGCAAAAACGTTCCGGTTATAGGTCCCTTAGCCCCTGCAGGGCTGAGATAAAAGGAAACTACAAACTCGTTAAGCCCAAACTATATGGCTTGCCAACATCGACGAAGCAATCGAAACTGCGATCAAGACCTGTTTGCCAAACTTTTCAAAAAATTGGCTCCCGGCAGGGCCGCCGGAGGCATTTTTGATCTGAATAGTTACTTTCGGCCTATTGCTTCCCCTGTCGTCCACTTCATGTCACACACCCCATCGCCTTCGGCAAGGCAGTGTGTCCGTTGAAACACTCCGCCTTTCACGAGGATTTCATTTAAAGGCCTGTCCTGGTTGCACCAGCAGTGTTTAAAAAAAGTGAGTTCGTCGCCTTCGAGGGTCTTCATGAACTCCCAGGCCTGACAGCGATGAAAATCCACCTGGTAGCCGTTGGCAAGCGGGGTCAGGGTCCACGCAAAATCGGGTGAAGTAAACGCAAATCGAAGGGCCACCCTCACAACAAAGCGAAGGCGGGAGAGGGGAGAGCGATACAGGACAAATGCCAACGCCCGGGGAAGACCTGCGCTCTGTTCATAGAACTTCCAGCAAAAATCCGCCACAAGCTCCCCTGCGTAGGGCTCATGGGGGACTGCCTTTTGAATGGTTCTGTAAAGGGACTGAATATAGACGCATTTATATGCCATGGCTCTCCCGCCCTGAGACACAAAGACAGGTGGGTTCTCCGCCAACACCGCGTACTCCTTCCAGCATGCCTTCGTTACCGTTTTCAACTCCGCCCGGGTCAGACGCCCTTTTCCAAAATCGCGTCTGTCGCGGGCCCTCCCCTTGAGAGTTTTCACGACCAACCTGTCAATCATCTTTCTGTAAAACCAGTGGAAATAAACAATTTTCATGAATCCCTCCATGGATAAGCGTTCATGACAAAGACAGGCCCCGGTCTCCTTGAGCATTTCAACTCAATGGAGACGTTGCCACACACAGACACCCTTGGCATCCCCCGTCAATATCCTGTATATTTTATAGAAGCTAATATCACTGGATACTATCCAGTGAATGAACGATGGAACCACATCAAACATTGAAGAGCCCCGATTCAGGCGCCACAGAAAAACAACTGCTGAGACTCGGATTCACGGTCGACCTCTGCTCAAGTGACGGGCAGAACTTCAAAAAACTGATTGTTCACCGATTCCATATTCTGCCGGCCCTCGAACTTTCAGCCGCATATCATATGAAAAAACAGGGAAAACGTTTCAGTGACCTTGAGAGACTGCTAAAACTTGAAAACAGATACGATTACTACCTTGCGTTGAATGTCGGCACTCCCGATCACATCATCAAAGCCTTGCAATCGGCGTTGGATGAGATGAAAAAAGACGGGACCTATGACAGGATAAAACAACAGTATGAATAAAGACTTAATTATAAAAAAGGTGCTGACGGCTCACACAAGGCGCCCCCCCTTACCGCCGAAGGCAGCGGTTTTTTCCTACCTCCCTCTTCCCATCTCTTTCGACCGTTTGCAGACCCCGTCCACCTCTTCCATGGAACGATCGTAGAGGCGGCCATAGAGGAAAAGGGTGATGCCTTTTCCAGCGGTGCGCCAGCCAAGGCCTGCAGCCACTTTAAAAAGACCGCCTTTGGCGGTGATGCGATAGGCAACAAGTGGCCATTTGAGCCAACTGTAGGCTTTCTTGCCTTTGGCAAGGGCGTCTTTCACGCGGTTGGGAATGGTTTCATCTGCAAAACGGCGGGCGGATTCCAGGGTATCCAGGCGAACCCGGTAAAGGCGCCCTGCCACGGGGATCTCTTCGCCTTTGCCGATATCGGCCAGAAGGTGGCGGGTGCGCTCCAGGATGGGGCCGATGCGGGTTTCGTCCAGAGGGTTTTCGGCTTCAGGGAAATGGCCTTGGGCGATGATCTCAGCGGACTCCACCACCGTGTCTCGAAAGGTCTTCAAGTCTGGTGTGGCGTGCAGAAAAGCGGAAAGACCTGTGATGCGCTTTCGGAGCGGGGCAAGGGCGGGATCCATGGACGCAGGGGGCGCAGCATCCAAGCCCTCCAGCTCTTCAAGGGCTTCCTCAACAGACTGGACATTTTCTTCCTCTGCCATGGCATCATCTTCCACCAGCGCTGCCCCATAGAGCTCCAGGGCGGTGCGGCCCACAAAGAGTTGAAGGTCCACCAAAAGGCATTTACCCAGGACCATGATGGAGAGATTGCTTGAGAGATAGATGAGCCACGAGACCGGATCGGGTATCAGAAGAAGACGGAGCACATTCATACCGGAGATCCATTGCCTGAATCGGAGGTACCAGCGCACCGGAGGAAAGGCTGAGATCCTTTGAAAACGCCGGGCGTTTGTCTTAACGGTGGCAATGCGGACCCTTCGAAGGCGCTTCACACCCGGTCTCTCCAGGACCTTTTCAAACCGATCGATGGATCGATTCAGGGTCCGGATGAGATGGCCGATGGAGACCTTCAGTTCCGGCCGCGTCGATTCGGGGTGGAAGGCCATGGCCACCGAGGTCAGGTAGTCGTGAAGCCCCTCAAGGGCTGGTAAATCCGGATAAGGGGAGTGTAAGATGGACTCACAACGGGAGACCACCTCTAAAATGGCTGCGGCTTCCTCATCAGGGGCTGCCTTGGCCCTTGTCTTTAAATCACGAATTTCACGGGTCAGGGAAAAAGCCCAGGTCACCACGCGAAGGGCCCGAACGACAACAACAACCAACACCGGCGTCAGAATCACAAAGAGCCAGAGATACCACTCTGTAAAAAGGGGGAATGTCATACCTGGAAAAGATGCCTTCTATAATAAAAAAATTGGTGACTATTCAGCTCAATATTGCCTCCGGCGGCCCTGCCGGGGGCCAAACTTTTGAAAAGTTTGACAAACAGGTTTTGAGGCTGATATCGGCTCATTCGCAGGTATTGATTTACCGACTGTATTCGACCTAACGAGCAAAAGGGGTTGCAACCGGAAAGTTTTTGCGGAGCTTTTTTCAAAAAGCGACCCGCCGGAGGCATAGCTGAATAGTTACAAAAATTGTCATTATTCAGCCCGAAAAAGCAGCTTCCGGCGGCAAAGCCACCTTGAAAGCCGGCAACGGATGCATTTTCCCCCTCGCCTATAGGGTCCAACAACACCCACAAGTCATTTTTGGCAACAGAGGCGTCATCAAACCAGTGAGTGGCGTACGGAGCCATCATAAGACAATGTGGAAAAAGGGACAATGGAGACCGAGAGTGGACCGATACACCCAAAAAGTTATGAACAATCCAGAGGTTCTCCCTGGTTTTGCCTCAATAGTTTTCAACAATAGGGCCAGACAGACAGCCCAACACAACAATTACCCGCCACACGCCGACACAACAACCCATATCACCCACCCCACCACCGAAATAAGCACACCTTTAAAGACAATAACCCCGTTTACACACCATTATAAGCAGACAACACGCCCTTATTAACGCTTCACACAGTAATCCATGGTGTTGTCCATGGTAAGCCCCGCTTCGGCAAACTCTTCAATGTCCGTGTAGTAGTACGCCCCGGCGTCGATATCCCGTTCTTCAATAAAAGTAATCAGAGGCTTTACAACGCTCCAGTCGTTTAATAGCGGCCCGGTACCCCAGATCACGGCGGCCACAGCTCCCAGACACAGAATAAACCGGATTCCTTTGTTCAACCCACTTGTCTCGTCCATGCACCCCTCCATAATAGATAATCAGCCGCAACATGCCCTTCTTTGAGGCTTGTGTTAATCAAATTGGCTCCACAAAACACGTGTCGGTTGCGGTCATGTTTTCATCTCGTGATCTGAAAGCATCCCCCCGGTAAAGGCAATCATACGTCGAGAAATTGATATACCCTGCGAATGATCTCGCCCCGAGGAACGAGGGGTGAGATCATTCGCAACCTGGGGTCCAGGGGATCATCCCCTGGCCGCCGGAGGCTCTTTTTTAAATCTTCGCCGTGATATCGGGGAAGACCAGATAGAACATGATGTAGGCCATGGTCAAGGTGAGAAGCAGGTTGAGGCTCTGTCCGCACACATAGAGAATAAAGGGCTTTCCACCCTTGAAGTACTCTTTCAGTTCACGAAAGTTGGTGGCCAGGCCGATGCTGGTAAACGCCAGGCAGAAGAACCAACCGCGTAAAATCTTAGAGAGCCCCCGGATGGCCCCCTGGTCGATGACCACATAGGCCACATCTTTTCCAACCGCCTGGTAGATGGCGGAAAAGACAATGGAGGCGATGATAAACCCGATGACAAACTTGGGAAACCGGTGCCAGATTTCAATGAGCCCCACCTGATTGCCCTCGGCTGCCTCCACCTTGGTGACCCAGTAAAGGGCCACGCAGAAGGCAATGACGCCGATGAGCACGTTTTGAATCATCTTGATGGTGGCGGCCACATAAAGGGCCCGCTCAGAAAGAAACGCACCGGCTGCGGCCACGGCACCGGTGGCGTCGATGGTTCCACCCATCCAGGCACCGCCCAGAACATGGGGTATGCCTGCGGCCTTGATGACAATGGGCATCACCACCATCATCACGGAGGTAAAGACCAGGGAGAGTCCCACGGCCAGGGTGAGCTCCTCTTTCTTGGCCTTACAGGCAGCTGCTGTTGCGATGGCGGCAGAGACACCGCAGACGCTCATGTCAGCTGAAATGGTCATGTTGAGGGTCTTGGAGGGCATTTTGAGAACCTTCTGCCCGAAAAGATAGGTGGTCACGAGAACAATGGGGGTCACCACCCAGGCCACGAAGATACCGGGGATGCCGATGGAGAGAATCTTGCCGAAGAGAATTTCGGCACCGAGAAGGACGAGGCCGGTTTTGATGTAGTATTCGGTCTGGACGGCTGGTTTCACCCATTCGGGGGTGCCGATGGTGTTGCTGATGATAAGACCAAAGACAATGGCCCAGGCAGCGTAGCCGATGCCATACTGCTTCATGGTGCCGTTGCCGGCAGCCACATAGGCCAGGGTCGCCACGATAAACACCACCACAAAGCCTGCGGCAAATTTTCCGAAGCTGCCCCCCATCACCGAGTACCCAACACCAAAGAAAATAATCAACAACACCATGAACAGGCCAAGCCATGGAAGCTGGTTGTACCCGGATGCTTTGGTCTTCTTTTTGGCTTTGGATGCGTTGGCCTTGGCTGCCCGCCAGGCATCGATGTCTTTTACAGCCACATCGTTTTTCGCCACGTCGGCAAACCCGGCAAGTGAGGCCGCATTTTCTGTCGCTACTGCGGTTGCCATCGCGGCCTTTTCAGAGGCCGCAGCCTTGGTGTATTTCGCCATGGCCTTGTCAGCCTTGGCTTTGGCGGTGGCATCCGACATCACAAAGGCGTCCAACGGATTTACTTTCCACCCTTTTGGCTTGGAGGAGACCTTACTAATCCATTTGCCCTCGGGGGATGAAGAGGCTTTCAGTTTCTTTTTGGCATCCAGCGCTTTGTACCAGGCTATGGTTTTGAACGGAGCCCGGTCCGACTCCATTTCAAGGGTGGTGTTGGCTTTGCCTATTGACTGCTTTACCTCTCCGGTGGCCTTGGGAAAAAAGATAAGCATCCCCAAGATCAACACGAAGAACCCCAGCCAAATGGCCCAGTAATCTTCTTTTGTCCAGAGATCTGAAAATTTGCTGGCCCCCTTGTCCTCCACAATATCGCGTTCGTTTCCCATACCTGCTCCCTTTCCTTTCGGAGGCCCCGTGCATACCGCGAGCCCCCACATGGTTGGATTATGGCTTGACGAGTGACGATTTGGCCCTTCACAAACAGGTACTTCTTTGTGTGTCGTATGTTTAAACAAAACAACACATGCACACCACTACAATTACTACCTTATTATAGGTAAATCAATATGTTATTTCGGGAGACATCAACGGGTAGGGGACTATGAACAGGCTGGAACCATGGCGTCATGGAACCTGTTACGGGAGGTCGGAGCTGGCGTGGGAGACCTTGTCGATGATGGATCCCAGAAAGCGATAGACGGTTTCCATCTCCTCGTCGGTGAACCCTTCAGCAGCCAGTGAGTTGAAGTGATCGATGATAGGAAGGGCTGCGGATGCGGTATCGACGCCTTTGGGGGAAATGTACACACGTGAGGCGCGGCCGTCCTGATCACAACTTCGCTTCTCGATGAGCCCCGCCTTTTCCATGCGGGTCACCAGGCCGGTGATGGCCGAGTTGTTGAGCCCAAGGCCTCTGCTCAGCTCTTTAAGAAGACAGCCATCCTCTTTCTGTAAGAGAAAAAGAGCCACCAGCTGGGCAGACGTAACGGACAGCTTCTCCATCAACAATGCATCGGCCCACTTCAGCAGCACATGACGGCTTCGGTTGATGAGAAAAAATATACGCTTGTCTGTGGTGGTTGTCATCATGGCCTCGCCACACCTCGTGCATGCTCTTTTGCCTGCACCATTGGATTAGAAAACGTCTCGACTGACTCTCATCATGCTGTGGAGGGACGCTTGAGGGGGCTGTGACGTGTACAAAGCCCCTTCACGCCCCACAACGTCCTTTGGCAATCAGCGGCTGTAGGTCTTTTTCCAGCCGTTGCGGGTTTTCTGCCGGTGATCGTTCAGAGCCAGAAAAAAAGCCCCGACAGAGAGTTCTGCGCAGTGAAAGTGATCCTCTTCCAGGGTTTTGAGGTAGGCGGCCACCTTCTCAGGCGTCACCTCCCAGGCCTCTTCCACGGTTTTCCCTTCGGTCATGGTGGCCACGGTGTTGGCACATGCGACGGTGTTGAGGCAGCCGTCAATCTGAATGGAGACGTGCTTGATGGTCTCGCCGTCGATGGTCAAGAAGATCTCCACCGTGTCCCCGCAATCCCCCACTCGCTTGCCGTAGCCATCCGGATTTTCCACCCGTTCCAACCTCTCGTAGCTGTAGGCCATTTCAATAAACTCGTCGGAATGGTGTTCCAGAAAATTCTGCTCGTGATGATCCATGCTTAAAATACTCCGTTGACCTTTGATAATATCCTGGAAAAAAGAGCCATCTCCTCTTCAGACAGGATTGTTGCCATCTCTTCGGTGAGGCCCACATGAAACTCATGGTGGCGCCGGAACAACGCCTCCCCTTTGTCCGTCAGGACAATCACATAGGACCGGCGATCCTTCTCATTGGCTTCCCGCCGGAGGTACCCCTCCTTTTCCAGGCGGTCCACCGTCACCGTCACCGTGCCCGTGGTGACCCCTTTTTTTTCGGCGAGCTCCCTCATGCGGAGACGCCCCTCATGCCCAACGATCTCGATGGTATGCATCTGAGATGGGGTAAGCCCACTCCCCTTGACCACCGAGTTTTCCCAGGAGGAGATCTTCTCGTAAAACTCAACAATCTGACGGGCAAGCTCTCTGACCTTCACCGGCGACTCCTCAAAGGGGTATATAGCCGACGATACGGCCACGTGTTGCTGCGCAATCACCCAAGACAAGGTCCAAGCCCAATACAGCCCGTCCCCTAATGCGATGCGAAAAGTGAATAGAGGCCGAAAAAGAGGGTAATCAGCCCGGCCACACGCATGGTAATTCTCTCCACATGTTCTCCGCCAAGGGACGTAACCAACCGATTTACCCTGTATATACAAAAGATAACGGCACCCACGGCGACACCCGTTGCAATAGCATATATGAAGAAAACTGCAATGGATTTTATATGGCTCCCCGACTCAAGGGCGTATTTATACATCACTGCCACGGTGGGACACGGGACAATCATGTTGACAAACCCGATGGCAAAAAGGGCTCCGGCTGTTTTCCTGCCACGCCACCCGTTGCGCGCGGAAGCCCCATGGTCATGGGAGCCACAACCACAATCGTCGTGGCTGTGATGATGATCGTGGTGATGAAGCAACGCGGGCTTTATCACAAGCACGGCCCCGATCCCCACGATGATTAGAGCCGTTGCCGTATCCAGAACCGTCAACCAGGAGGCGGGAATCATCGTAGAGACCCCTCCCAGGGTCGCTCCCAGGGCAAGGCAGGCCGTGGTGGTTCCACCCACAAAAGCAAGGGTAAGCACTGTCACGCGGGTCCCTTTTTTTTCTCCCACCACAAAGGGAGCCAGAACCAACCAGGAATGACCACAAGGATTGATGCCATGAACAATGCCCAGAAGGGCACAACTTTGAAGGGCCACAAGAAAAATTGAATCAAAAGGCATAAGAAACACTCCGTACCTGAACCAGGTGAGATAAAAAACATAGCTGATGGTCAGCTTTTGCAAAAGTGATGATGTCGGCTCTTATGCCACAACATAGTTTGAATATCAAATTATTTGATTATCAAACTATTATCACCCCACGTCACCTCTCCGGTCGGCGGCCTTTTTCAATTGATCAATCCTTGCCGTGGCGTTAAAATAACCGCCGGTGTATCTCAGTTTTCGTCGTACACCGGATCACCCTAAACAATCCATGGGGCCTTCGATGACGATGACTGAATCCAGGAGACAGCCCCCATCCCAAAGATTTGAATACGGAGACTATCTTTGAAACAGCTCAGCACGTCCCTGTCCCTTCTGGTTGGCATTATTTCACGTATTGCTTTTTCCCTGATTTTTGCCACCTGCCGCTTTGAGATCTTCGGAAAGGATACGGGAGCCGACCACAAACGGGGTCGAACCGACGGCAACGTCCTCTACGTCACCTGGCATCAACGCCTGATTCCCTACATCTGGTACTACCGATTTAAAGAGGTGGTGGTCATGGCCAGCATGAGCCGGGACGGCGAACTGGCCTCTCGGTATGTGACTGCCTTCGGCTGGATCTCCGTTCGGGGTTCATCCAAAAAGAGAGGCCGCGAAGCCCTCCTTGAAATGGTCCCCTACGTTCGTAAAGGACACCCTGCCGCCCTGGCCTGCGACGCCCCCACGGGACCTGCCTACATTTCTAAAATTGGTATCGTCGCCCTGGCACAGAAATCCGGCCGGCCCATCCAGGCCGGTATGTGGAGCTGCGACAACTACTGGACCTTGAGAAGCTGGGACCGTACCATCATCCCCAAACCCTTCTCACGTATTGCCCTCATGTACGCAGAACCGATCCATGTACCGGAAGACGCCTCCAGGGAGACCTGTGAAGAGGCCCGTCAGCTGCTTGATGAGCGCCTCAACACCATGATGTACCAAGCCGATCGCTTCTTTGAGTCCGACGTTAAGGATCCCCGACACATCCCTGTTCCCTCCCCGGTCCCACGGCCAGATCCCAAGAAAGAACGCATTCGTTAACCACCCATAAACATAATGTTAACATAGGGTTTACAGCGTTTAAATCCCGTGAGTAGCAATTGACATTGAATGTTCCCCTTGATAAGATCAGCCCCGTTTACATTTCCATGTGTGGTGATTTTAGGGGAATCACTATTGAAACCGGGACGGCCGTTCCGAAGCCAGCCAAACAGAGGTTGGCCCGCAATGGATCCGTCATCGATTGGGCGAGGAAAGGAAAAAAATGAATAAGACCCGAATTACAACTCTGCTGGCTGCATTGGTTGTTTCTCTTGCAGCAGTAAGTCTTCTCTGGGCCGGAACCACCGTTGAAGATACATTCGACATGAAAACCAAAGAGTACACCAAGCACACGTACAACCCGGCACCATTTACCCACAAAAAGCACGCTGAAGATTACAACATCAGCTGCGGCGAGTGCCACCACGATGCCGATGGCAAAGCCCTGGAGTTGACAATGGGCGACAACGTCCAGCGCTGCATCGAGTGCCACAAAATCCCCGGAAAGGCCCCCAAGGTCAAAAAGGGTGAGAAGAAGCTCAAAGGCGCTGAGAAGCGTCAGTACCATGCAGAAGCCCTGCATGACAACTGCATCAGTTGCCACAAGGACTTCAACAAAGATTTCAAAAAGAAAAATCCTGGAAAGAAGAAGGGACCCGCTCCCACCAGCTGCAAGAAGTGTCACCCCGGTGGCAAAATCAAGTAAGCTGATCTTCTGAAAAGAGACGATCGTATGAAAGGCGCTTTCCC
>Ga0193955_1001099_pt1 | contig 13338 bp, 12 predicted proteins | sample BB_6_MG_FD_140343 | JGI IMG/M metagenome (GOLD analysis project Ga0193955, IMG submission 140343) | Microbial mat bacterial communities from the Broadkill River, Lewes, Delaware, United States - BB_6_MG | ecosystem: Environmental > Aquatic > Freshwater > River > Microbial mats | place: USA... | reverse complement strand
ATTCTGAAGGATCGTACGTTCTTACTTTAGTTTCTGATGGTTTAAATCCAGAACAATCTATTGTTAAAGAACAAGAAGCGAAGATTATGCGTGAAAAGGTATCTTTGTTAAAAGAGAGATATCGTAAGCTTGTTGAATTAAGATACTTCAAGGAGTATTCTTATGAAGAAATAGCTGTTGAACTTAATTTACCGCTTGGGACCGTAAAAGCACAGTTGTTTAGAGCAAGAGAGTTGCTTTTTAAATTGATGCAAAACACAGAGATTAGATTAGAGTGGGCTAAGGTTTCTTGATCTTACAGATTCTAATTTTAAATTTATTGAAGGAGATATATAGCGGACTATATATCTCCTTTTTTATGTTCTTAAAATTTATGAATTGATTTGTTAAATATGTATATTTGCTAATAACATTTTAAAATTAATAATTTAAATAGAGACTATGAAGAACGTATCTTGGGGAATTAATACACTTTTAGCAGTTGCAATAATTGTATTATATGTATTACATTTTGGGGGAAGTAAAGTTGGTGATAAAACTGTTTCAACTACATCTACAAATAAAGCATCTGTAGTTTATATAAATACTGATTCTCTTTTGCTTAACTATAATATGGCTAAAGATTTAAATGAGGATTTTCTTAAAAAACAAGAGGAGAGAAGAACAGAACTTACTATTAAGGTAAAAGCTCTTGAGAAAGAAGCTGGTAAATTCCAAAAGAAATTACAGAATAATGGTTTCTTAACACGTGAAAGAGCGGAAAAAGCCCAAAGAGCATTATTGATAAAAAAACAGTCTCTTGAGAAAATTCAGCAAGATTATAATCAAAAATCTATGGTTGAGCAAAGTGATATAAATAAAAGACTTTTTGAAACTATTACGAATTACCTAAAGGAGTTTAATGCCAAGCATAATTATGATTTAATTCTTAGTACTACTAAAGGTGGTAATGTGTTTTTTGCTAAGGGTGGTTTTGATGTTACAAATGAAGTGCTTAAAGGTTTAAATGCACAGTATAAAAAGTAGTAGTATATACTTATTTTAAAATATATGGCGAAGAATCCGAACATGAGGATTCTTCGCTTTTTTTTATTTGATTAACCATGGGATTTGCTGATAAATATATTTCTAGAAATTTGTTTTTAGAGCCTTTTATTGAGAACAAGACAGATAGTGATTTAAAGATTATTGTTATTATTCCGATTTATAATGAACCTAATATAATTGAATGTCTTAATCGTTTAGTTTCTTGTAATAATATTGATGGTAAAGTTGAGGTAATTATTATTATTAATTCCTCTGAGAGGGATAATGACGAACTTAGAGCATTTAATTATAATACGTATAAAGATATTAATCGCTGGATATCTAATAATGATAGTGACTTTATCTCTTTTTATGTGCGTATAATTGAGAATTTGCCGGCTAAACATGCTGGTGTTGGATTGGCAAGAAAAATTGCAATGGATGAAGCATTAATTCGTTTTAATAGTATTAATAGGCCAGATGGTATAATTACTAGTTTTGATGCTGATACTATCTGTGAAGCAAATTATTTCACTTCTATCATAGATTTCTTTTCTAATAAAAAAATGAGAGGAGCTAGTATATATTTTGAGCATCCTGTTGTTGGAAGTGAATTTTCAGATAGCGTGTATAAATCATCTGCGTACTATGAGTTGTATTTAAGGTATTATATTGCTAGTTTAAGGTATATTGGTCATCCTCATGCTTTTCATTGTATTGGTTCAGCATTTGCAGTTAGAGCAAAAGCATATGCTGGAGAAGGGGGAATGAATAGAAAACAAGCTGGAGAAGATTTTTATTTTCTTCAGAAGATAATTTCTAGTGGTGGTTATGGTGATATAGTTGATACAGTATTGCATCCTTCTTCAAGGTTATCTGATAGAACACCCTTTGGAACTGGTCGTTCAATAGCTCAGATGAGTAGTGTTGATAATATTGATTATTTTACGTACTCTTTTGATGTGTTTTTACTTCTTATTCCTTTATTTAAGAAAATAGATATGTTCTATAAGTATGATGAGATACATAGTTTGTTATCTGATTTGTCACCTATTTTGCAAGAGTATTTAGAGAAGATTAATTTATGTGAAGCTTTAGAGAGAATAAATCAAAACTGTTCTACGCAGACAGTTTTTAGAGATAAGTTTTTTCAGTTTTTTAATATATTTAAAGTGTTGAAATTCTTAAATTTTGCTACAGAGAAATATTCTCCCAAAGAATCAGTTATAGTAGGTGCTAGTAGTTTGCTTGCGCATTTGATGTTGCCTTATAAAAGTAATGATGTCTTTGTTCTTCTGGATATTTTTAGAAAACTTGATAAGGAGTTGGTTTAGTTTATATATTCTTAAAATAAAGAAGGGTTGCTTTAAAGCAACCCTTCTTTTTGTATATATGAAATTGTTATAATTTCTTTTTAACTTCAATTTCTTCGTAAGCTTCAATAAAGTCACCCACTTTAATGTCATTGTAATTTTGAATACTAATACCACATTCATATCCGTTTGCAACTTCTTTAACATCATCTTTAAATCTCTTAAGAGCAGCAAGCTCTCCATTGAAGATAACAATACCGTCACGTACAAGTCTGATCTTATTGTTTCGTTTGATTTTACCGTCACGAACTTGACAACCAGCAATAGTACCCACTTTAGTGATTTTGAATGTTTCAAGAACCTCAACTTGAGCAGTGATTTCTTCCTTAATCTCAGGAGAAAGCATTCCTTCCATTGCATCCTTAATTTCTTCAATCGCATCATAAATGATAGAGTAAAGTCTGATGTCAATCTCTTCTTTCTCTGCCATTCTCCTTGCACTTAATGATGGTCTTACTTGGAAACCAATTATAACTGCATTTGATGCAGTTGCAAGCATAACATCACCTTCAGAAATTTGTCCTACAGCCTTATGAATAACATTTACTTGAATTTCTTCAGTAGATAATTTGATCAATGAGTCTGATAATGCTTCGATAGATCCATCAACATCACCTTTAACAATAACGTTAAGTTCCTGGAAGTTACCAATTGCAATACGTCTTCCAATCTCGTCAAGTGTGATATGTTTTTGAGTTCTAATACCTTGCTCTCTCTGTAGTTGTTCACGTCGATTGGCAATAGATCTAGCTTCTTTCTCATTTTCGTAAACCTTAAACTTGTCTCCAGCCTGTGGAGCTCCGTTAAGACCTAAAACAATAGCTGGACCAGCTGGTTCAATATTGTCAATCTTGTTATTACGTTCGTTGAACATTGCTTTTACGTGACCTGTGTATTGGCCAGCAAGAATTACATCTCCAACTTTAAGTGTTCCTGCCTGTACAAGAAGTGTAGCTACATATCCTCGTCCCTTATCAAGAGATGATTCAATTATTGTACCAACTGCAGATTTGTTAGGATTTGCTTTTAATTCAAGCATTTCAGCTTCAAGTAGAACTTTTTCCATCAATTCATCAATGTTTAGTCCATTTTTTGCCGAAATCTCTTGACACTGATATTTTCCACCCCATTCTTCAACAAGATAGTTCATCGCAGCTAAAGCTTCTCTAATTTTATCAGGATTTGCACCTGGTTTATCAATTTTATTAATAGCAAATACTATTGGAACACCTGCTGCAGTGGCATGGTTAATTGCCTCTACCGTTTGTGGCATTATGCTATCATCTGCTGCAATAATGATAATTGCAATATCTGTTACCTGTGCACCTCTGGCACGCATCGCAGTAAAGGCTTCGTGACCTGGTGTATCAAGGAAAGTTATTCTTTTGCCATTTTTCATTGTAACATTATATGCTCCAATGTGTTGAGTTATTCCACCAGCCTCACCAGCAATTACGTTTGTACTACGTATATGGTCAAGTAAAGATGTTTTACCATGATCAACGTGTCCCATTACAGTAATAATAGGAGCACGATCTTTTAAATCTTCTGGTGCATCTTCTTCTTCTGCTGCTTCTTCTTCTTCTTCTTCGTCTGCATTCACAAATGTCACATCGTAACCGAATTCATCAGCAACTAGATTAATCGTTTCTGCATCCAAACGTTGATTAATAGATACGAATAACCCAAGGCTCATACAAGCTGAGATAATTTCGTTAACTTGAACATCCATCATCGTTGCTAGTTCATTACAAGTAACAAATTCCGCAATTTTTAAAATGTTCTTTTCTAGTTCTGCCTTTTCCTCTTCAGCTTGACGTTTTTGAGTATAGGCTTCACGTTTATCTTTTCTATGTTTAGATCCTTTAGACTTACCTTTAGAAGTAAGACGTGCAAGAGTCTCTTTTATTTGCTTTTGTACATCAACTTCAGAAACTTCAGCTTTTACAACTGGTTTCTTTTTAAGTCTCTTAAGGTTTTTCTTTTTAGCATCAACATTTTGTCTAGGAGACGATTTTGTAATATCAACTTTCTCATCCTTTTTAAAGATTCTTTTTCTCTTTTTCTTAGGATCGTGAGCACCTTCTCCTGGTTTCTTTCTCTTCTCGTTCTCTTTCTCTTTTCTCTCTTTTTCTTTCTCTGCCTTAGATTTACGAGCAGGACGAGTTCGTTGGTTAATTGCATCTAAATCAATTTTACCAACAACTTTAACTTCGTCTTTTATTGTAGGAGTTGAGCTAATAACTTTCTCAGCTTCCTTTTTTTCAGGAGTTTCTTTCTTCACTTCTTCTACTTTCTTAGGCTCTTCTTTAGCTATTACAGCTTTTTTCTTATCATCCTCTTTTTTAGCCTCTTTCTTCGTGTCAGGCTTTTTTGCAGCAGGTTTCTTAAGGTCGATTTTTCCAACCACCTTAATTTTAGATTCTAATTTGGCTTCGTCTTTTGCAGAAATTTCTTTAGTTTTCTCAGGCTCAATAGAGATTGTCTCTTTTTTTGCTCGAGGACTTTTTAGATCTACTTTTTTTGACTCTTTCTTCAAATTAATATCAGAACAAAATTCTTTTGAAAGAATTTTGTATTGTTCTTCAGAGATTTTACTATTTGGATTAGAATCCACTTTGTGTCCTTTATTATTCAAGAACTCTACAAGTGTTGATACTCCCACGTTAAATTCTCTTGCTACTTTATTAAGTCTTGTTGTCTTTTCTGCCATATCTGACTCTTAATTTAATTTTAACGACAGGCCCTATTTGAATTGTCAGGTGTCAGTAATTATTCAAATTCTGCCCTTAATATATTCAATGTATCTTCAATTGTTTCTACTTCTAAATCTGTTCTCTTTTCAAGTTCTGCAACCGAAAGATCGATAACACTTTTAGCAGTATCACATCCAATTTTCTTTAATTCATCGATTATCCAAGATTCTATTTCGTCCGAGAATTCGTCAAGACTAACATCTTCTTCGTTAGTTACATTGTCAATTTCTCTGTATACGTCAATATTATATTCTGTTAGTTGACTAGCTAATTTAATATTAAATCCACCTTTACCGATTGCCAATGATACTTGATCTGGCTGTAAATAAACATCTGCTTGTTTGCTTTCTTCATCAATTTTAATTGAGTTTATAGCTGCAGGGTTCAAAGCTCTGGTAATATATAGATTTGTATTTGTTGTGTAGTTTATAATATCGATGTTCTCGTTCTGTAATTCACGTACAATACCATGAATTCTAGATCCTTTCATTCCGACACATGCACCAACAGGGTCAATTCTTTCATCGTATGATTCTACAGCCACCTTTGCTCTCTCTCCAGGTATACGAACGATTTTTTTGATAACAATAAGACCATCATAGATTTCTGGTACTTCGTTTTCAAGTAATCTTTCTAGAAATACAGGAGATGTTCTAGAGATAATGATAAGTGGACTGTTGTTTTTCATTTCTACACGAATAACAACGGCTCTTAATGAATCTCCTTTTCTAAAGAAATCTGATGGGATTTGCTCTACTTTTGGTAATATTAACTCATTCCCTTCATCATCTATAACCAGTATTTCTTTTTTCCATACTTGGTAGACTTCTCCAGATACTACCTGACCGATAACATCTTTGTATTTGTTATAGATACTGTCTTTCTCAAGTTCTAATATTCTTGAAGAAAGATTTTGTCTTAGAGCTAAGATTTGACGTCTTCCGAAATCCAGGAACTTTACTTCGTCGGTAATGTCTTCACCAACTTCGTAATCAGTATCCATTTTTTTTGCTACTGAAAGTTTAATTTCTGTAGCGTCATTTTCGAAATCCTCATCTTTAACAATAACTCGGTTTCTCCATATTTCTAGGTCACCTTTGTCAATGTTAATGATGATGTCAAAATTCTCATCTGAACCATATTGTTTAATAAGCATGTTGCGAAACACATCTTCCAACACACTCATCATTGTTGCTCTATCAATGTTTTTCAGATCTTTAAAGTCTGAAAACGATTCTATTAGATTAAAATTTTCCATATTCAGCAATTAAAAGCTTACGATATCTTTAATATACTTAATTCCTTCTATTTTAAAGTTCATTTGTTTTTCAACAATGACTTTTTTCTTTTTTCCTTCAACTTTTTCTTTTTCCTCGTATTCAATTACGAATCCATCTTCAGTAAGTTCTTTCAGTATTCCTTTATACTTCTTTCCGTCATTGGAAAGAACTTCGACGTCATTTCCAAGATTTTTTTCATATTGTTGAGGAACAAGGAATGGTTGACCAATACCTGCTGATGCAACCTGTAATTCATAGTCTTCTACCTCTCTATCTAGTTTTGCTTCAAACTCTTTAGTTAGAATTATACAAGTTTCAAGATTTACCCCTTCCATACTATCTATAAGTATTGTGATAATATTTGTTGCTGATACAGTTATATCTACAACATATAAATTTTTATCAGCAATTAGCTCATTAATTATTTCTCCAACAAGTTTTTTGTTAATCATTTTGTCTTGATTATTAGATTGTTAGGAGGAAATACGATATGTATAAGTAATAAAGAAGGGGACCGAATTGTGTCCCCTATACTTTGCGTTTTCCCTCTTGAATGCGACAAATATAGATAATTTTAGTGAAATAGCAATAAAAAATGCTGGGAAATGTATGAAAAATACCTGATTGCCAATATGTAAGCGTATTTACATTCAAATAACTGCATATATATCAGAATTAATTTATATTTTTGCAAAAAATTTTGTCATATGAAATTTAAAGCACAGGATATAGCAGAAATGCTACAAGGAGTTGTTGATGGTGACGCTCATATTGAAGTTAGTGGCGTTTCTAAAATCGAAGAAGGAAAGCCAGGTACACTTGCGTTTCTATCAAATCCCAAATACGAACATTATATTTATGATACTAATGCTAGTATAGTTTTAGTAAATAAGTCGTTTAAACCAAGTAGAAGTGTAAAACCCACCATGATTAGAGTTGATGACTCCTATCAGGCGGTTGCAACTTTATTGCAAATGTATGATGAGATGAGACCGAAACCGAAAGGAATTGAGGAACCTTCTTTCATTAGTAAATCTGCAATTATTGGGGATGAACCATATATAGGAGCATTTGCTTATATCGGCAGTAACGTAAAGATAGGTAATAACGTTAGAATTTATCCTCATGTTTATATTGGCGATAATGTAACAGTAGGCGATGGTTCAGTATTGTATGCAGGTGTTAAAATCTATGAAGGATGCAAACTTGGTAAAGATTGTGTCGTACATGCTAGTACAGTTATTGGTGCTGATGGATTTGGATTTGCTCCAAGTAATCATAATGATTATAAAAAAGTACCACAGATTGGTAATGTTATACTTGAAGATAATGTAGAGGTTGGAGCTAATGCGTGTATTGATAGAGCAACAATGGGTTCAACAATTATAAGAAAAGGAGTGAAGCTTGATAACTTGATACAAGTTGCACATAATGTTGAAGTTGGAGAAAATACCGTAATTGCTGCACAGTCAGGAGTGTCTGGTAGTGTGAAAATTGGAAAGAATTGTATGTTTGGAGGACAAGTGGGTATAGCTGGACATTTACAAATTGCTGATGAAGTAAAAGCTGCTGCTCAAACAGGTATTCCATCTTCAATTAAAAAGGAAGGTGCTATTTTTCAAGGATCTCCTGCTATGGAAATAGGGAAATTCCAGAAATCGTACGTGATGTACAGAAAGTTACCAGAATTAAGTAAGAAGATATCTGAGTTAGAAAAGGAAATTATAGAATTAAAGAAATAATTATGAGTGTTAAGCAAAGAACTATAAAAGAGGAGTTTACTCTTTCTGGAGTCGGTTTACATACGGGAGTAGAGTCGGTTGTTACATTTAAGCCGGCACCTGAAAATCATGGATATAAAATAAAGAGAGTTGACTTAGAGGGAGAACCTGAAATAGCTGCGGTTGCTGATTATGTGAAATTTGTTGATAGGGCAAGTTGTCTTGAACATGATGAAATACAGATTTATACTTTAGAGCATGCTCTTTCAGCTCTTTATGGTTGTGAAATTGATAATTGCTTGATTGAGTTAAATAGCACAGAGCTTCCAATATTAGATGGTAGTGCACGTTTATATATTGAGAATATTAATAGAGTAGGAATAGAAGAACAAGATGCTGAAAGAAATTATTTTGTGGTGAAGGAAAAGATTTCTTATCTAGATGAAGAAACTGGTACTGAGTTAGTGCTTATTCCAGATGAAGAGTTTAGTGTGAATGTTCTTATTTCTTATGATTCTCCGTACTTAAGTAATCAATATGCTGTTTACGATAAATCAATTGATTATTCTAAGGAAATAGCTCCTTGTAGAACATTTGTTTTCTTGAGGGAGTTAGAATTCTTGCATGCAAATAACCTTATAAAGGGTGGAGATTTGGAGAATGCAATTGTTATTGTTGACAGGGAAGTTAATCAAGATGAGTTAGATAGATTAGCTGGTTTGTTCAATCATAAAAAGATAGAAGTGAAACAAGGTGTTTTAAATAATCTTGATTTAAGCTTCGACAATGAGCCTGCTCGTCATAAATTACTTGACGTAATGGGTGATATTGCTTTATGTGGTAAATTCATAAAAGGTAGAATTATTGCTACAAAGCCAGGTCATAAGGCTAATACTGCAACTGCTAAGGTTTTAAGAAAAGCAATCAAACAATATTTCAATAAAGATAGAGCTCCAGAGGTAGATTTGAACGCAGAGCCAGTAATGGATGTAAATAAGATTAAATCATTACTTCCTCATCGTCCTCCATTTTTGTTGGTTGATAAAGTAATGAGAGTGACAGAGCAGTGTATTATTGGAGTTAAGAATGTTACAATGAATGAACCATTCTTTGTTGGACACTTTCCAGAGGAACCAGTTATGCCAGGTGTTCTTCAAGTAGAAGCAATGGCTCAATGTGGTGGACTTCTTGTGTTAAGTGGTGTTGAGAATCCAGAAGATTATTCTACATACTTCATGACTCAGGATAAAATAAAGTTCAGAAGAAAAGTTGTTCCAGGAGATACTTTAGTATTTAAATTAGAGTTCTTAGGTCCTATGAGGAGAGGTGTTGCGCACATGAAAGGTCGAGCATATTGTGGGGAACATTTAGTAAGTGAGGCAGAATTTATGGCGCAAGTTGCGAAAAATAAATAATTGTTTCTATTTTTGTACGGAAAATTAATATTGAAACTACGGAGAATCTGTAATTTATTTTATAGATTCTGCATAAATAATAGTCAATGAAACAACCATTAGCTTATGTTCATCCTTCAGCTAAAATTGCTGATAATGTGGTGATTGAACCATTTGTTACTATAGATAAAAATGTAGTTATAGAAGAAGGTACTCATATTTATTCAAATGTAACAATACTAGAAGGAGCCAGAATAGGTAAAAATTGTAGAATATTTCCTGGAGCAGTTGTTTCGGCAATTCCTCAAGATTTGAAATTTCAGGGAGAAGAGACTACTTGTGTAATAGGAGACAACACAACATTAAGAGAGTGTGTTACAGTAAATAGGGGTACGGCATCAAAAGGAGTTACTAAAGTTGGTAATAATTGTTTGATAATGGCTTATGCTCATATTGCTCATGATAGCTCTGTTGGGAATAATTGTATTATTGGTAATGCTTCTCAAATAGCAGGAGAGGTTGTTATAGATGATTTTGCAATTCTTTCAGGATTAGTAGCTGTTCATCAATTTGTAAATATTGGTAAACACGTTATGATTTCAGGTGGATCTCTTGTTAGAAAAGATGTGCCTCCATTTGTAAAGGCAGGTAGAGAGCCGTTATCTTATGTCGGAGTTAACTCAATTGGGTTGAGACGTAGAGGTTTCTCAAATGAAGGTATTTGTCAGATACAAGATGTTTATAGGATTTTATATCAACAAGGTTTGAATAATAATGAAGCTATTGAACGTGTTGAAGCAGAAATGACTGCATCAAATGAAAGAGATGAAATAATCATGTTTGTTAAGAATGCAAAACGTGGAATTATGAAAGGTTATTTTGCATAGTCATTATAAATACAATAAAAAAACCGATTCATTTGTTTGAATCGGTTTTTTTATTGTAATATTTTTAGAATATTTAAAAGTTGAGGGAGGATAGGGTGGTTGTCTTCGTTTTGAATGATATAATCAGATTTTTTCAAAATTATATCCTGAGATAGTTGGTTGTTTATTCTCTCCTCAACATTTTCTTTAGTACAATGTTCCCTCTTGATTACCCTGTTAATTCTAGTTTCAAGAGGAGCGATCACTCCAATAATATAATCAAAGCGATTTTCTATTTTTGAGTCAAATATTAGTGCCGATTCTTGAAAAACTATTGATTTTTTTTTGGTTTTTGTCCAGTTGTTAAAGTCTAGTGCTACTTGTGGGTGAATTACTGAATTTACTTTTTGCAGCTCTTTCTTTGAATTGAATATTATTGATGCAAATTTATTTTTATTAATTTTTTCGTTGATGTATATATCTTCTCCGTAGTTATTCTTTAAAAAAGTAATTATGGTAGGCGATTTATTGATTAGTTCTTTAGCTCTTTTGTCTGAGTAATATACTGGGTATCCTAATATTTCAATTAATTTGCAAATAATTGATTTCCCGCTTCCAATACCTCCTGTTATTCCTATCTTTATCATTGGTTTGCTTTTTCAACTATATATTCAACCTTTGAAGGTATTATTTCAATATTCGTAATGCATTTTGGAAAAGAATCGAGATTTACCTTAAGTATATTTGATTGTTTGTTGTGATGATTATAGTTAACGGTTATTGAGAAGTCTTTCTCAGATATTTCACTATATTTACTTAATCCAACTCTATATTTTACCTTTATTTTATCAGGAAATAATCTGAGTGCTAGATTTTTTGGCATATTTAAAGTCTTAACAGGAACAGATTTAGATGATTCAATAAATTGATCAACAGGAATGTTGACAATAGTTCGTTTGAATTCATATTTTATCCCCTCTTGTCTGTCTATAGGAACATTACGTTTTATACTTTTATTAAGGTTTTTAAAAGTTAATAAATCTGTATATACTGTATTAATTGTGTCTGCCACAATGCTAGCTGCATAAATTTTTATAGAATCAGGGCTTACGCTTATATTGCCATTCTGTGCATACTGACTTGCATAAGTTGCATTTATTCGTGGAATTATAGGTACTTTTTTCTCAATTATTTTTGAAAAATGTAGCCCAATAGTATCAGGTGAGATAGATAAAACTTTAATGTCCTTGCTGAGTTTTCGTGCAATTTTTCCCTTAATACTATTAGTGTGTATAGTGTGATTAAGTATGTTGTTTTTTATTAGTTTATTGTCAGTGTAGCTATTGATGTTGAATGTAATAGGAAGGAAGGCTGTGCTAATTTTATATCTTAATAGAGCGAACCCATAGCCCTTTACCTCAAGACTAAGTTTTTGTGGTAAATCTTTAATAAGTGCTTTGTCTTTCGGAAAGTCAACGTAGTTTACAGGATAGCTAACAACAGTGGTGTAATCTTTACTTAAAGCGTTAAGGAACCAAAAGATAGTTGCAATAATTACAAATGAGAGGTATCTAATTATTTTTTTATTAGTTTCATTATTGCTCTTAGTGTTTGCAATAGAATTAATTATGTTTTTTATCTTTTCCAATGCTTTGGTTTTGAAGATTTAAGTATAATAAGTTTATTAGACCTATTATACTTAAATTATGTGATTATTGTTTTGCTGCGTCAGACATGTCTTTGATCACAGCTGCTTTGTCAACTCTCATTCTAGCTCCGTCTTCAATTTCAAGAATAACTACATTATCCTTAATATCAGCAATTTTTCCGTAAATACCACCTGTTGTTACAATTTTATCACCTTTTTTAAGTTCAGATCTGAATTTTGTTAGTTCTTTTTGTTTTTTCATTTGTGGACGAATCATAAAGAACCAGAATACAACTAAGATAAGAGCAAACATTATTATTGTTTGGTATCCACTCCCTGTCTGTGCTTGTAGTGCAATAATTAAACTGTTAGTCATTTTTTTAAATTTTATATTATTATTTTAATTAACTTCTGCCGTTATAATTAACTCATATACTTTGTTCGGCACATTTGCAAATATACTAATTACTTTGTATTGTTTTCCATATCTCCCGGAAGAGTTGAATTCTACTTCTATTTTCCTTTTCTTTCCTGGTTTTATTGGTCTCTTTTTCCACTTTACAATTGTGCAACCACAGCTTGTTTCAATATTGTTTATGATTAGATTTATATTGCCTGTATTCTCAATATAGAAAGTGTAAGCTAAAATCTCGCCTTCCTTCATAGCGCCAAAGTCGTGAATGGTTTTATTGCTTCTAATTTTAGTATATTTTGTTGCTTGTACTTTTGTTTGCTCTTTTTTGTTGTTTTTTTGATTATTACACCCTGCAAAACAGAGAATTGCAAATAAAAGAGTCGCTATTGTAGTTCTGTATTCGGTACGCATATAACAAATATACATTAAATTTCTTATGGATAAATCTTTAAGGATATGAAAATATTTTATATTTGTAATAATTAATTAAATATTCAGAAAATAAAATATACATTTTAAAATGGGGATTTTAACAGAATTAGAACCAAAAGCAGTTTGGTCAGCTTTTGAAGATATTTGTGAAGTACCAAGACCTTCTAAAAAAGAAGATAAAATAATTGAGTTTCTACTTGATTTTGGTAAAAAACATGGTTTAGAAACTAAAAGAGATGAGATCGGTAATGTACTAATCAAGAAACCTGCTACTAAAGGTAAAGAGAATGTACCAACTGTTGTTCTTCAGTCACATATGGATATGGTTTGTGAGAAGAATAATGATACAGTTCACAATTTTGACAAGGACTCAATTAAGCCTATAATTGATGGTGAATGGGTAAAAGCAGAAGGAACTACTTTAGGT
>Ga0193955_1001098_pt1 | contig 13339 bp, 11 predicted proteins | sample BB_6_MG_FD_140343 | JGI IMG/M metagenome (GOLD analysis project Ga0193955, IMG submission 140343) | Microbial mat bacterial communities from the Broadkill River, Lewes, Delaware, United States - BB_6_MG | ecosystem: Environmental > Aquatic > Freshwater > River > Microbial mats | place: USA... | reverse complement strand
TTACTTACAACTTTGAATATGATGATGAGTTAAACATCGTATCCGATTTAAGTTATAAAGATAATCTAAAAATGTTAAAAAATAGTTTAAAAGCTATTGATTGTTGCATCCCTACCTTATATAAACAATATAGTGAATTGTGTGAAGAGGGTGGAGTAGAATTTCATGGTTTTAATGTAGATCCTAATTTTTCTAATTGTATAGATGGATTTATATTAGTACATGTAAACAAAATCAAAGAATCAAAAAAACAACGCTATATAAAATAGTAGTAAACTTACCAAATTAATCCTAAGTAACCATCTCGTAACCAAAAAATATTAAAATTCACGAATTAAATTACAAAGGATTATTTTGTCAACTTTTCAAGGTAAAAATAAAAGTGTAGAGTTACAAGAAAAGATTATTAAATATTTTCTTATTGCAGCTGCAACTATATCTATTTTAACAACATTTGGTATTTTATTTTCAATACTATTTGAAGCAATAGAATTTTTCAAATTAAAAAGTATATTTTACTTTTTTACAGGAACGGAATGGTCTCCAGGAACTGCAAATAGTAAGTTTGGAGCATTGCCAATTTTTGCAGGAACATTTATAATAACTTTAATAGCAATGTGTGTTGCTTTACCTATTGGTTTAGGAAGTGCAATTTTTATGAGTGAATACGCTTCAGCTAATCAAAGAACATATTTAAAACCTTTATTAGAGATACTTGCTGGTATTCCTACTGTTGTATATGGTTTTTTTGCTGCTATTACTGTGGCACCTTTTATAGTAAAAGTATGTAACACTTTAGGGATAGAAGCATCTTTTAATAGTGCATTAGCTTCTGGTGTGGTTATGGGTATTATGATTATTCCTGTTATCTCATCTTTAAGTGATGATGTTATAGCAGCTGTACCAGATAGTTTAAGAAAAGGTTCATTAGCTTTAGGGATGACTAAAGCAGAAACAATCAAAGATATTGTTTTACCTTCAGCAATGCCAGGAATTATTTCAGCATCTCTTTTAGGGATTTCAAAAGCCTTAGGTGAAACAATGATTGTTGTTATGGCAGCAGGTTTACGACCAAACTTATCATGGAATATTTTAGAAGATATGACAACAGTAACAGTAAGAATTGTAGATAGTTTAGTTGGTGATCAAGCGTTTAATTCTCCAGCAACATTAAGTGCTTTTGCCTTAGGGTTAGCGCTTTTTGTAGTAACATTAATATTAAATGTTATATCAGTAAGAATGATACAAAGATTTAAAGAAAAATATAAGATGAGTAGTTTATAATGGAAAAAATTAAAAATACAACAACAAATACAAAAAAAGATAATATCTTTTATGATCCAAGTTTAAAAAAAAGACACGCAAAAGCAAATATGTTTAAATATTTTGCTATATCTTCTTTAGTAGTTTCTCTTCTGTTTTTAACTCTTTTCTTAACTGATATGGTTATAAAAGGAAGTACGGCAGTTCAGCAAACTTATGTGCAAGTAGAGGTTAGCTACAATGAAAAAAGTGCAAAAAGCTATAGAAAAGCAGTAGATAGAAAATACTTAAATTTAGTGAGTCGTGCAGCACTTAGAGAAATACCTATGCAGATACAAAATGATCCTTCTCTTATGAATACAACAAAACTAATTTGGATGTTAGCAGATGACCAAGTTGATATGTATATGAAGGATTATTACTATAAGTTAAAAAGTAAAGATTTAAAAACACTAGAAGAGTTAGTGAGAAATGATAGATTAGAAAAAAAGTTTAATACAGTATTTTTTACACAAGGGGATAGTAAGACACCTGAATACTCAGGTATATTATCTGCTATGGTTGGTACTATTATGACTTTATTAGTTGCAATGCTTGTAGCTTTTCCTGTAGGAGTTGCAACAGCAGTATATCTTGAAGAGTTTAGTACTCAAGGAAAATGGAGTGAATTTTTAGAAGTGAATATTAACAATCTTGCAGCAATCCCTTCTATATTATTTGGTTTATTAGGACTTGCTATTTTTATTAATCTTTTTGGATTACCAAGAAGTTCTGCTTTAGTTGGTGGGTTAACACTTGCACTTATGACACTACCTATTATTGTAGTAAGTTCACGTGCAGCTTTAAGAAGTGTACCTGCAAGTATTAGACAAGCTGGATATGGATTAGGACTTACTAAAGTTCAAGTTGTAAAAGATCATGTTTTGCCATTAGCTTTTCCTGGAATCATGACAGGTAGTATTATTGGACTAGCACAAGCTATGGGGGAAACTGCACCATTAATTATTGTTGGTATGATTGCTTTTATTCCAGATAGTCCTTCTACTATTTTTGAAGCAGCGACAGTTATGCCTGCACAAATTTTTACATGGGCTGGTATGCCAGAACGTGCATATATAGAAAGAACTGCTGCTGGTATTTTAGTTTTACTTACAGTATTGATTTCATTGAATACATTAGCTGTTTATTTAAGAAAGAAGTTTGAGGTTAAGTGGTAAAAAGATTAATCATTTGTATTAAAAAAGAGGGAATATTAATTCCCTCTTTTTTTTTAGGTATTGATTTTTTTATCTAAATATCTATTGATATTTGTATAGATAAAACCATTTTTATCTATAAATGTTAAATGCTCTTTATTTAAATCTTTTACATCTTTTAGACCCATAACAGCTAAAATAGTTCTAACACCTGCTAAAAGGTTTTTATGATAGTTTACAGCTTTATTTGCATGCTTGTATACTAAATAAGATGCTCTTAAATTTTTATCTTGTGTAGCTAATCCTACAGGACATTGGTGTGAACCATGCCCAGAACACATACGAGCTCTAATACATCCAGCACTCATCATAAATCCACGAGCTAAATAGATGAAGTCAGCACCTAATGCCATAACAACAGCAATATCATCCGGAGTTAAAATTTTACTTGCAGCAACCAGTTTTACTTTTTTTCTTACACCATATTCTTTAAGAATATTATCTGCAATATGAATAGCGTCTTTTACATGAAAACCAACACTATCCATTAAGAATAATGGAGCAGTAGCACTTCCACCATCTCCACCATCAATACTAATAAAATCTGGAATACCAGCTGTTTTATTGTCTTTTCTTTTTTTCATCTCTTTTGCAAAGTCTTCTATCCCTTCACGGCTAGAGATAACTATTTTTATACCTACAGGTTTTTTTGATAGCTTTTGAAGTTTTGCAACAAAGTCAAATAACTCTGGAATTGATTTAGCATACGGAAATCTATTTGGGGAAACTACTGGATTATGAGCAACAACACCTCTATAGTAAGCGATAGAATCACTTACTTTTTCAGCTGCTAGTTTCCCTCCAGTTTGTTTTGCACCTTGGGCTAGTTTTATCTCTGTCATTTTACAAAATTTCATTGTTTTTTGATATCTTTCATCATCAAAGTCGCCATTGATATCTCTTACTCCAAAAAGCCCTGAACTCATTTGAAAAATAATATCAGGCATATCTTCAGGTACTGTTTCTGGAAAATTTTCTAATGGAGCATTCCAGTTTGGTCTAAAGAATAGAAATGCATCTTGATCAAAAATATATGTATCAGCTTCTTTGGAGTTTAAAAGTTGTTTTCTGAAATATTTTATTGCGATATAATTATTAAAAAAGAATTTTATCACTTTAAAAATTGTTTTATTTAAACCCTCTATTTTAACACGATCCATACATGAGTCATTATGGTCTTTGTGTGTAAAAAAGAAGTTAGTTGTTAAACTTCCTTCTCCTGTATTAATTGGAAAATTTCCATCGTAAGATGCTTTAGTAAATGCACGAGTTCCTTCTGGTGAAATTGCACCATCACTCATAGCACTTCTTGCAATAATAGTTTTAGCTTTGTAAGGTATCTCTCTATCTTTACCAAAAGTTACTTCAAACTCTTGATTCACTTCAAAGTCATTTAGCGGACTATTTGAATGTTTCATTAAAAACTTTGGATTTGCTTGAGGTTGTGTTGGAGAGAAAGAGGCATATCCTGCTAAATCATTTGCCGCTTTATATACCCAATCAACTTTATCTTTTGATTCATAAAAAGTTTCATCACCAAAGTATTGTCTAAAAGGCTCTCTTAATGCCTCAAAAAAGTATCTTAATCTCCCTATTAGAGGGTAGTTTATAAGTAGTTGGTGTTTTCTTTGTATATATTTATCATAAATAATGATATTTATAAGAATAAAGGCAATTATTCCAAATACAATTTCAAATGCTAATTCCATATATATTTCCTTTGTTTATTAATGCTTTCTTAATTCATTATACTGTAGATGATATAAAAAGAAGTTATAAAATAAACAATTTTGTTATCAGAATAATTTATTATTTAGAATTGTAACTAAGATGTAACTTTCATAATATATTATTCACAAAATAAAAATAAATAAGTGGTTCAAATGACAAAAAATAAAAATAAAATCGAAGTCGAAAACTTAAATTTATGGTATGGAAATAAACATGCATTACATGATTTAAACATAAAGTTATATGAAAATCAAATTACAGCGTTAATTGGTCCTTCAGGTTGTGGAAAATCTACATTTTTAAGATGTTTAAACCGTATGAATGATTTAATTAGTAGTGTTAAAATTGAAGGTCAAGTAATTATAGATGGACAAGATATTTACGCAAAAGAAGTAGATGAAGTTAGTGTAAGAAAAAGAATAGGTATGGTTTTTCAACAACCTAATCCTTTTCCTAAATCTATCTATGAAAACGTGGCATATGCTCCTTTAAAACATGGTATAGTTCAAAAAGGAAAAGCTTGTGATGAGCTTGTTGAACAGTCATTAATAAATGCAGGTATTTGGGATGAAGTAAAAGATATATTAAAAGAACCAGGAACTGGATTAAGTGGTGGACAACAACAAAGGTTGTGTATTGCAAGAACAATTGCTGTGAAACCCGACGTTATTTTAATGGATGAACCAACATCAGCACTTGACCCAATTAGTACAGAAAAAATTGAAGCACTTATGTTAGAGTTAAAAAAAGACTTTACAATCGTGACAGTAACTCATAATATGCAACAAGCCGCAAGAATAGCTGATATGACAGCATTTTTTCATCTTGGTGATTTAATTGAATATGATGAAACAGAAAAGATTTTTATTAATCCAAAAGAGAAAAAAACAGAAGACTATATAACTGGTAGATTCGGTTAATAGTCAAAAAGGAAAAAAATGTTAGCAAATTATGAAGAAAAATTACATGAGATTAAGGCTGAAATAATCTCTGTTGGTGAAGGTTTATTAAAATCAAACCAATTAATAGTCAAAGCATTAAAAGGTTGTACAGTTGCAGATTTTACAGAAGCAAAAACGTATATTAAAAATGTTAGTAATATAGTTACTGATATTGATAATAATATTATCACTACACTTGCACTGCATTCACCTGAGGCAAAAGATCTAAGACAAATGGTTTCTTATTTAAAAATAACAAATGAGTTTTTAAGAGCATCAGCAAACACAAGAAATTTTATAAAAGGTTTTATAGAAGAGTGTTCACATGTTGATGTAAATATCATTAAAGAATATGCTATACCTATGCAAAAGTCTACTGTAGATGCGATTAAATATTCTGTAGATATGTTAAGTATAGATTGTGTAGATGAAATACAAGAGATATTTAATAAAGTTGTTATTGCTGAAAATAAAACAGATGATCTATATGAGATGATAGAATCAGAGTTATTTAAACAAAATCCTAAAGATACTGAGTTTGATAAGTTTCATAAAATTTTAATTGTTTTAAGACGTAGTGAAAAAATTGCAGATAGAGCTATGAGTATTGCTAGTTTATTATTATATGCAAATAATGGTGGAGAGATACACAGAGTTTAAATATTTTGGTATAATTAATTATGAATACAATATTAATAGTAGAAGATGAACCAGATATTTTAGAACTTTTAGAGTATACCTTAGATAAAGAGTATGAGGTTATTGGATGTTTAGATACATCCAATGTAATTAATATTTTAGATCAAGAAGAGATTGATCTTATATTGATGGATCGAAATTTACCAAATGTAGAGGGAAGTATTTTTATACAAGAGCTCAGAACAAAAGGTTATAATCAAAACGTGATCTATCTAACAGCAAAAGATGCAGATGAAAATGTTATTGAAGGTTTTAATAGAGGAGCTGATGATTATATAACAAAACCTTTTAATATAGATATTTTAAAAGCACGAATTAAATCGGTTATTAATAGAACTAAAAAAAATTTAGAAGTTATAAAAGTAAGAGATATTACGTATAATTCAGAAAAAAAGAAATTTCTAATTGATAATGAAGAGGTACACTTAACACATCTTGAGCATGATTTATTATTAGAGTTTTTAAAAAACTGTGATATCTTACTAAGTAGAGATGTTCTCCTTGAAAATGTATGGGATGACAGTGTAGATGTTAAATCTAAAACAGTAAATGTTGCAATTAAACGGCTGAAAGAAAAAATAGATCCGAGCGGAAAAAAAGAATATATTAAATCTGTTAGAGGAGAAGGATATATTTTTAATAAAGGTAAAGTTACGTGTTAAAACTACATGATATTTTTTTAAGGAAATTTTTAATTTTATTTGTATCAATTTTTTTTGTAATTGGTACAGTTTCATATTTCTGGATAAAAAATATTTATATAGAACAAACAAAAATTGACCTTTTGCATAATATAGATATATTTTCACTTCAAATAAAAGATTTCAAAAATATTGAGAAACAGATAATAGAAGTGAAAAATGCAATTGGATTAAGAGTTACAGTTATCAATAAAGATGGTGTTGTAATAGGAGAATCTGACGAAGACAAAGATACAATGGATAATCATCTCAACAGGATAGAAGTATTAGAATCAAAATATAATAAATTTGGTTCTATAGTACGATATTCAAAAACGTTAGAAAAAGACCTTTTATATGTTTCTAAAAAAAGGGTTTTAAATGATGAGTATTATTATATACGTATGGCAAGAGATCTTGATAAAATTAATGAAGAGTATTTATATTTAACATTAAAAGTAGCAGTCCTATTTATTTTGTTTATCATCATCTTTTTTATGGTTGCATTTAAAACAAGTAAAAAAGTTGAATATGAAACAACAATGATATTGGATTTTTTAAATAATTTAATTAAACAGAATAAATCATTAAAAATAGAATCTAATTATTCAATTGAATTTAAAAAGATAACTAAACTTTTGACTAAAGTATCAGATAGTTTATCAAAAAAAGATAAGCAAAAGTCAAAATACACAGCAAAATTAAAGTTATCAAATAGACAAAAAGATGATATAATTTCTGCAATTTCACATGAATTTAAAAACCCTATTGCTGTTATAAGTGGATATAGTCAAACGCTTTTAGATGATAAAAATCTCAATGTAACAATTAGAGATAAGTTTTTAGAAAAAATTGCTTCAAATTCAGAAAAATTAACAAATATGATAGATAGGTTACGATTAACTATCAAACTAGAAGAGGGAAAACAACCTCATACTTTTACTAAAACAAATCTTACAAATCTCACTAAACAGATTATCGAAGATTTAAAAGTAACCTATCCTTCACGTGATATTCATTTAGAATCAGAAGATATTACTATGGAGATTGATGAAACAATGATGAGTATAGCAATTACTAATTTAGTAGAGAATGCTCTCAAATATTCACAAGATGCTGTTACTATAAATATAACAAAAAAGAATTTTAGTGTTCATGATTTAGGTATCGGTATAAATAGTAAAGATATTTCAAAGATAACTGACAAATTTTTTAGAGTTTCAAACAATGGATGGAACAATTCTATGGGAGTAGGTTTATCATTAGTTTCTAATATTTTAAAACTACATGATTTTAAACTTGAGATTGAAAGTGTAGAAAATGAAGGTTCTACTTTTATTATAAATTTTTAATTATTTAAATAGTTGTGCTAGTTTTTGTGTGATATTATCATCGGTGTAAAGTTTTAAAAACTCTATACCTGACTTTCTTAAGTGTTCGTATAAAAGATGATCATTTAGTTTTACTTTTTTTGTATAAGCTTTAATAAGAGAATCATTTAAATCACCTTCAAACCTTTGTGCAGTACTAGGGTCTATAAAGTTTACATCACCTATGGCAGATGGATTTTCCTCAAATCTATCTCTTACTATAATAAGTATCACTTCGTGCTTTTTTGATAATAATTGTAGATTCATAGTCTCACATTCAAAAAAATCTCCTATGAGAAATATAATTGATTTTTTTCGTATCTGTTTAGAGAGACCTGAAATGATGTTTTTGTAATTACTATTTTTGTTGAGTGGATTATAATCAAATAACTTTTCTACCATTTTCTCAACACCAAATATCATTTTTGTTCTTTTTGTGTTGAGAGTGATATCTTCATTTGCTATATAACTACTAAAGCTATCCCCTTGTGCTGCACATATATAACCCAAAATAGAACATATTTCAGTTATCACATCTTTTTTTAATTTATGAGTCCCAAAATAGGTACTACCACTTAAAATAGGAACGATGTTGATGTTGAGTTCTCTTTGTGTATGAAAAACTTTGACATAAGGTTTTTGCATTTTAGCACTAATTACCCAGTCTATTTTTCTAATATCTTCACCATCTTCATATTCTCTAAGCTCAACAAAGTCATAACCTTCACCTTTAATATTTGAAGTATTATTTCCTAATTGTTGTGAAAAGACAGATTTTTTCGTACGTATTAATAGCTTTTTTAGATGTAAATTCAATGTCTTAAATCTTCATTCTCATTTTAAATTCATTTATAATTTCTAATTCTCTTTGTTGGAGATATTTTTTAAAAACATTTTCACCAGCTTTGTTAATAGATATTTTTAAAACCAATTTTTGAAAGTATCCGAAATTTTCTATTCTCTGTATTTCAGCTTTTGCAAAAATTTTAGTAAACTTTTTCTCGTGTACGAAACTGCTTGGTCCATCTATTTCAAAACCTAATGTAAGTTCAATAAGACTATTCTTATCTAAAGCAAGTATTTGATTTGTTTTTACAGCAAGAGAGTTGTATGAGATGTTTAAAGGTTCAACTTCTATATGTTTTCCTTTAAAGCTTAGACTTGATTTGAATCTTTCATCTACTTCTAAACGTTTGTTTTTAGGATCTCGTGAAGCATGATTTAGAAAAATTGGATTGCTTAGGATAAGCACTCCATTATTTTTGTCTACTCGAACAAGTTTAGATAAAATTAGCTTATCCTCAATAACCAAAAGTAATTGTTTTTCATTTATTGTAGCTACGAGCAGACTTTTATTTACTTTAATCTCTAAGCGATTATTATTAAATTTAAGAATTTTCTCTTTGTAGTGTAAATGCAATCCTTTATAATTGTTTATACAATCTACATAGCAATTTGTCTTGATAGTATTTAAAATAAGATTTTCTAATTCATTGTCAGTAGGTGTATGATTTATAAGTCTTGAAGCTTTTTCTAAAGCATTATTGAGGGTTGAAAAATCGAGGGGTTTAACAAGTATATCAACTAATCCAATGTCAAATGAATGGAGTAAATGATAGTCGTCATTTTTTTGACTTAAAACAATAATTTTTACATCTTCATTTATCTCTTGAATAGATAAAATCATTTCAAAGGCACTTAATTTAGATGGTGTTAAATCTGTTATTACTATATCTGGTTTGTATTTTTCATATTTAGCAAGCCCTTCATCAGTAGAAAATGCTTGATATACTTTAGAAAAAATTTCTTGAAAATATTCACTTAGTTTATTTTGTAATGTAGAATCATTTTCTATGTATAAAATAGATAATTTTGATGTAAGTTGTTTGAGTTTTGATGCATTTTTCATTTACCTTATTATACGATAAATTTGCTTTAATATATTTTTAGTAAAAGCTTGTATATTATTGTGGAAATTTAAGCATTAGTTAGATACCATACAGCAAAATTACAAATACAAGGATACAAATATGTTTCACGAATATAGAGAACTAGTTACGGAATTAAAAACAACAGACGCACACTTTAAAAAAGTGTTTGATGCACATAATGATTTACACGATAAACTTGATAAAGCAGAAGCAGGTGGAGTTGACCATATTGATCCAGTTGAAATTGAAAGAATGAAAAAAGAAAAACTTAAATTAAAAGATGAAGCATATGCAATGATTATGGATTATAAAAATAAAAAATAATTTATTTTAAATAATTCCCATGAAGAAAGGTTAAGTATTCGTACTTAACCTTTTTTTAATTTTAAGTATAAATTAGATAGAATAAAACAATTTTAAACAAAGGTAATCATAACATATGGAAAATCTTTTCGAATCACAAGATATAGTTGATATTAAAATTGAAGACTCAATTAAGGCTTCATATTTAGACTACTCAATGAGTGTAATTATTGGGCGTGCACTGCCAGATGCTAGAGATGGTCTAAAACCTGTACATAGAAGAATATTGTTTGCAATGCATGATTTAAACATGACTTCTCGAACGCCATACAAAAAATCTGCGAGAATTGTCGGAGATGTAATTGGTAAGTACCATCCACATGGAGATAGTTCTGTTTACGATGCACTTGTAAGAATGGCACAAGATTTTGCGATGAGAGTTCCTCTCGTAGATGGACAAGGTAACTTCGGTTCTGTAGATGGTGATAATGCGGCTGCTATGAGATATACAGAAGCTAGAATGACTAAGCTAAGTGAAGATTTATTAAGAGATATTGATAAAGATACAGTAAACCACATCCCTACATACGATGACACAGGAAAGGAACCTTCTGTTTTACCTACAAGAGTTCCAACTTTACTTGTAAATGGTAGTGAAGGTATTGCTGTTGGTATGGCTACAAAAATTCCTCCACATAATCCTACGGAAGTTATGGATGCTTTAATACATTTAATTGATAATCCTACTGCTGATGCTGTAGAATTAATGGAATTTATTAAAGGACCAGATTTTCCAACAGGTGCAACTATTTTTGGTAGACAAGGTTTCACTGATGCATATAAAACTGGTCGTGGTAAAGTAAAAATAAGAGCAAAACACCATATAGAAACAAAAGGTAAAAAAGAGATTATTGTTTTAGATGAACTTCCTTACCAAGTAAATAAAGCAAGATTAGTAGAACAAATTGCAAATCTATCAAAAGATAAAATGATAGAGGGTATTTCTGAAGTTAGAGATGAATCAGATAGAGAAGGTACAAGAGTAGTTATTGAACTTAAAAAAGATGCAATGGCTGAGATTGTTATGAATAATCTTTATAAACAAACACCTATGCAAACTACATTTGGTATCATTTTATTAGCTGTTCACAATAAAGAACCAAAGATATTTAATCTTCCTGAAGTTTTAAATATTTTCTTAAATCATAGAAAAACAGTAATTATCAGAAGAACTATTTTTGATCTTGAAAAAGCAAAAGCAAGAGCACATATTTTAGAGGGATTAAAAATCGCTTTAGACAATATCGATGAAGTGGTAAAAATCATAAGAGCAAGTACTACAGATGCAGATGCAAATGAAAAACTTTGTGCAGCATTTGATCTTTCTGAGATACAAGCTAAAGCCATTTTAGATATGAGACTTGGACGTTTAACAGGACTTTCAAGAGAAAAACTAGAAGAAGAGCTAAGAGCACTTTTAGAACTTATTGAAGAGTTAGAATCAATCTTAAAATCTGAAGAAAAATTAAATACTATCATTAAAGATGAATTAATTGAAACTAGAGAAAAATATGATGAACCAAGAAGAACTGAGATAGAAGAGAGTTATGATGATATAGATATCGAAGACTTAATTCCAAATGAACCAATGGTAGTTACAATTACCCATAATGGTTATGTAAAAAGAGTACCTATCAAAGCTTATGAGATGCAAAGACGTGGTGGAAAAGGTAAAGTAGCAGTTACTACTCACGATGATGACTTTATAGAAAAATTCTTTGTAAGTAATACTCATGATACTCTACTATTTGTTACAAACTTTGGACAACTGTACTGGTTAAAAGTATATAAAATACCAGAAGGTGGAAGAGTTGCAAAAGGGAAAGCAGTAGTAAATTTAATCAACTTAAAAGAAGATGAAAAAATTATGGCTATTATTCCTACTACTGATTTTGATGAAGATAAGTCAATGGCATTCTTCACTAAAAATGGTATTGTAAAAAGAACAGCTTTAAGTGAATTTAGTAATATTAGAAGTAATGGTGTAAGAGCTATTGTACTTGATGATGATGATGAGATTGTAACAGCACAAATAACACTACCAGAATCAAAATTCTTGATGATATTTACAGCACTTGGTCAAGTTATTAGATTTGATATAGAAAAAACGAGAACACAAGGTAGAACTACTAGAGGTGTTAGAGGTATTAAGTTTAAAGAAGAAAAAGACTTTGTGGTTGATGCTGATGTTATAGAACACGAACAACAAGAACTATTAACTGTAAGTGAAAAAGGTGTTGGTAAACGAACTGAAGTTGAGGCATATAGATTAACAAATAGAGCTGGTTCAGGTGTGATTTCTATGAAACTTAGTCCAAAAACAGGTAAAACTGTTGTAGGAAATGTTATTGTAGATGAAGAGCAAGATTTAATGGCATTAACATCTATAGGTAAAATGATTAGAGTTGATATGAACACAATTAGAAAAGCTGGTAGAAATACAAGTGGAGTTACAATTGTAAATGTTGATTCAGATGACAAAGTAGTGAGTATAGCAAAATGTCCAAAAGCAAAAGATGATGAACTAGATATACAAATGGCAGATGATATGGCTGGAGTAGATTTAGAAGAGAGAAATTTATTAAGTAACGAAGAAGACGAGGAATAGAAAATGAGTGGAAGATATAATGTAGCTGTTGTTGGTGCAACAGGTGCAGTTGGAGAAGAAATTTTTAGAGTAATGGAAGATTTAAATTTTCCAATTGGTGAACTTTTACCATTAGCAAGTGCAAATAGTGTAGGAACAAATATTACTTTTAATGGGAAAGAATACCCAGTAGTAGAATTGACAGACACAGTTTTTGAAGAAAATGAAGTAGATATTGCATTTTTTAGTGCAGGTGGAAATATTTCTGAAAAATTTGCAAAATTTGCTGTAGAAGGTGGTGCAGTTGTTATTGATAATACAAGTCACTTTAGAATGGATGAAAATGTACCGTTAGTAGTACCAGAAGTAAATCCAGAAGATATTGCATTATGGAGAGAAACAGGAATTATTGCAAATCCAAATTGTTCTACAATCCAAATGGTACAAGTACTTAAACCTTTAGATGATTTATATGGTATCAAAAGAGTTGATGTGTCAACATACCAAGCAACTTCAGG
>Ga0193955_1001097_pt1 | contig 13353 bp, 10 predicted proteins | sample BB_6_MG_FD_140343 | JGI IMG/M metagenome (GOLD analysis project Ga0193955, IMG submission 140343) | Microbial mat bacterial communities from the Broadkill River, Lewes, Delaware, United States - BB_6_MG | ecosystem: Environmental > Aquatic > Freshwater > River > Microbial mats | place: USA... | reverse complement strand
TGCTGTGCCACTAACAGGGATAGAGGCTGGCCTTCCGACACCGAAGCGATAATCCTGAGAAACTCAAGTTCAATGAGAAGCGCGTATTGAATGCTTGATACCAGGGCCACCGCAAAACTGCCCCGGGCAAGCAGCAGCATGGCAGCATAAATGATGACCAGCAAATATAAAAATGTAAAAATACTATGGTACCCGCCGGTGACAAAAACAATACCCGTTACAATAAAAGTATCAAGAATGACCTGGACATAGGCCAAGCCATACAGGTATTTTTTCCGGTAAAGCCAGACGAAATAGACCAAAGAGAGCCCAAGCATGGTGCCCGAAATTTTATAAAGAGATAAGAAGGCGTGGCCCCGGCTGTCGGTCAGGTCAGCATCGGAGAAAAAAAGGGTAGAACATATCAATACCAGGGCAAATAGCGCCCTGGCCAGGATAACCCACTTGATCTGAACAAACAGATCCCGGGTCCGCCGTAACAAAAAATCTGGGTTATCCAACGGCGCCGGCCATTGAGAAAATGGGCAGATACATGGCAATGACAAGGCCGCCGACCACAATACCTAAAAACACAAGCATAAACGGCTCAATCATATCCGTCAGGTTTTTTACGGCCTGGTCCACCTCATCATCATAAAAGTCCGCTATTTTGGTCATCATAACATCCAGGGCACCTGTGGATTCACCAACAGCGATCATTGAGCAGACCATGGCGGGAAACACCCCGCTTTCCAACAAAGGATCGGCCATGGATCGACCCTCGGCAATACCCACCTTGACATCGGTTATAGCAAATTCAACTATTTTATTACCCGACGTTTTACCCACGATATCCAGGGCTTCAAGAATTGAGACCCCGGATGAAATCATGGTGGATGTGGTACGGGTGAACTTTGCCACGGCCACCTTCCGGATCAAAATGCCGATGACCGGTAGTCGCAAAAACATATCATCAAGAAAAATCCGACCCTTTTTTGTTCTATAAATTTGCCTGTACAAAAAAGCAGCACCTATAACCCCAAAAATTATCCATAGAATATTGTTCACCACAAAATTACTGAAGTTAATAACAATCTGGGTAAAAGCAGGCAGTGCAGAGCCCATGTCGGCAAACATTTTTTCAAACACCGGTATAACAAAGACCAGAATAACGCCCACCACGATAACCGCAACAGCCAGGGTAATGGCCGGATAGGTCATGGCACCTTTGACCTGTTTTTTGAGCTTTGCCATTTTTTCGGCATAGGCTGCCAGACGCTGTAAAATAACATCAAGAATACCCCCGGCTTCGCCGGCGGATATCATGTTGACAAAAAGCTCATTAAAGGTTTTGGGGTATTTTTTCAATGCATCGGCAAAGGTCTCTCCGGATTCCACAGACTCTTTGATATGCTTAAGCTGCTTTTTAAATGTAGGATTCTCCTGCTGGGAATACAAAAGCTCCAGGCATTGCAACAGTGGCAGGCCCGCATCGATCATGGTGGAAAACTGTCGCGCGAAAACAATGACATCGCTGTCTTTAACCTTCGGCGCAAGAAAGGAGACATTTTCAAACAGGTCCTTTGGCTTTTTGCGGACCCGTGTGGGGGTTATTTTGCGCCGTTCCAGGGAAGTTCTTACCTGTTCCGGCGTTTCGGCTTCCATCTCCCCTTTGATTTTTCTGCCTTTGGGATTCTTTCCTTTCCACTCATAAATAACGGCCATAATCATTCCTTCATATGTTTAGGATAAAGGCCGTCGGTGACGACCATTATTTGGCGATGTAGACTCAAGGACGTGTCGGAACATTGTAAATTCAAATTATATATACTATATAAATTTGCAAAGTGCATTTCAACAGGAGTTATTCGGTGTCCCCAAAAAAACAGAAAACTTTTCCCAAAACAGTCATAACCAGCCACGTCAATTCTGATTTTGATGCCATCGGCGCCATGCTTGCCGCCCAAAAGCTATATCCGGACAGTGTCATTATTTTCCCCGGGTCCCAGGAAAAAAATCTCAGGGATTTTTTTGTTCACTCCATGGGATATCTCTTTAACATGGCAGACCCAGCGAACATCGACTTCTCCGGGACCCAGCGACTGGTCATCGTGGATACCCGGCAAAAAAGCCGCCTGTCCGGCGTTGACGCGCTTCTGGAAAAACCGGATCTGATCATTGATATTTACGATCACCACCCCTCGTTTCCCCACGAAATCAAAGGCACCTACGACTTGTCAAAGCCATACGGGGCCACCACCACCATCATGTGTGAACTGCTGCGTGAAAAAAATATCGCCATCACCAGTGATGAAGCCACGGTAATGGCCTTAGGCATTTACGAGGATACGGGCAACTTTACTTATGCCTCCACAACCCCGGCGGATTTTGACCAGGCAGGGTTTCTGATCTCCTGCGGTGCAAGCTTGTCCACCATTTCAAGCCTTGTGGTCAAGGAGATGAAGACCGAACAGGTCACCTGGCTCAATGAACTGATCAATGAAATGACCACCGTCACCGTCAACGGTCTGCCCATCCACCTGTCGGCCATCGCCGCATCCCACTACATTCCCGACCTAGCCTCCATTGTCCAAAAAATTGTGAGAATGGAAAATCTGGACTGTTTTTTTGCCCTGGTACTCATGGGGTCCAAGGTGTATGTCATTGCCCGGAACCGCCTGCACGAACTGGATGTGGGTAAAATTCTGGGGGCTCTTGGCGGCGGCGGTCATTTTTATGCGGCCTCGGCCAAGGTGGAAAACCAGACCCTTCCCCAGGTAGAGATGCGTTTGATCGAGCTTATCCAGCAGCAGATCAAACACGTGCGTGTGGCAAAAAAACTGATGTCCAGCCCGGCCATCACCATCACTGCAGAAAAATCATGCCGGGATGCCGCCCTGAAAATGATCCGCTACAATATCAACACCCTGCTTGTGCTCGATCCGCAGACACTTGAATATTCAGGCTACATCACCCGCCATGTGGCCGAAAAAATTGTACACCACAAGCTTGGCGGTCAGCCGGTGGTCGATTACTTTGAACCCGGCGGCCAAAGTGTCAGCCTATCCTGCGACCTGGCTGAAATCGAACGCATTATTATAGATCTGAAACAGCGGGTGGTTCCGGTAATGGACAATCGCGTCATTTCCGGGGTCATCACACGCACCGATCTTTTGAATTTTTTAGTGGAACATAATCGGGAGGTTGTCTTAAGTGAAAAAACCGACATTTCCGGCCTGAAACCCCGGACAAAATATGTGGGTAATCGTTTGAAACAACAACTGGACGAACGTGTACGCACCCTGCTTTCCGACATCGGCAATGCCGGAGATACCCTTGGCGTAGAGGTCTTTGTGGTGGGCGGGTTTGTCCGGGACCTGATGCTCGAGCGGCCCATCGAAGACGTGGACGTTGTGGTGGAGGGCGACGGCATTGCCTTTGCCCGTTATTTTGCATCACTGCACAATTGCAGACTGCACCAGCACCGCAAATTCAATACCGCCGTTATTATTTTTGATGATGAGTTTAAAATTGACGTGGCCTCTGCCCGGCTTGAATACTATGCGACGCCCGCCGCGCTGCCTGTGGTGGAGAACTCCTCCATCAAGATGGATCTGGCCAGAAGGGATTTTACCATCAACACCCTGGCCATTTCTCTGAACACGGAGACCTTTGGCACGCTCATTGACTATTTTGGTGGTGTCAGGGATGTGAAGGATAAAATTGTCCGCATTATCCATAACCTGAGTTTTATTGAAGACCCCACCCGGATTTTCAGGGCGATCAAATTCTCCAATCGATTTGGATTCAGGATCGGCAAAGTAACTGCCAACCTGATTAAAAACGCATTAAACGTCGGTGCGGTGAAACATTTAAGCGGCCTGCGGGTGCTGTCGGAACTCAAACAGATTTTCGGCGAAGAAAAGCCGTTGCCTGCGCTCCAGACCATGGCGGATTACGGTCTGGACAAGGTGATTCACAATGACCTGAAACTCACCCGTACCACCTGCCACCTATTTGAGTCCGTGGGTAAAACCCTGGCATGGCATGATCTTTTGTATGCCGATGACGATTATCCACGATGGGCGGTTTACTTTATGGCCTGGCTTCATGGCTACCCCTTTGCGGTAACCGCCCAGATTGCCGATAGACTTATGTTTCCCGTCAAAGAGCGGGAACGCCTTCTTGAACAGCGCATGAAGGCCGAACAAAGAATCTGGCTGATTGAAAAAAGCTATCCGGTCTCAAATCAGCAGATGTACTGGTGGCTGATCTATTTTAAAACAGAATGCCTGCTGTTTATGCTGGCATTGACGAAAAACGAAGCGGTGCGTAAAGCCATCTCTCATTTTTATACCCACCAGCGAAATATCAAACCATTAATCGGGGGCAAAGATCTCAAATTCCTGGGTATCAAACCAGGTCCCATCTACACCACAATTCTCAACAAAATTATCGATGAAAAGCTGGATGAAAAATTAAATACCATGGAAGAGGAACTTGAATTTGCCAAACACTACGCCTGGCAAAACAATTTGATTTAACGGCATGAAAAGGTAACGACTTGACTTTCTCACCAATTTACATAACCATTTAAAAAAAATAATAATTCAAAACATTTGTTCGCACTAAACCTGTAAATTTTATTTTCGCAATACTTGATCCATTTTTTGAATAAAAATGTGCACCCGCTTTGAATCCCCCCCCCCCCCGGGGGGCAAGCAAAAGGTCGCTTCTTACACAGTCAGTATAAAATTTAAGTTTTTCATTTGAAAGGTTGTTGTATGGCTAAATGCCATCGGTGTGAAGCATTACCAGACATGGGGTTTCAAGACGGCACCCTCTACCTGTTACCGCCCATGGAACCGACATTAAAGTCAATTGAACGCATTTTAGAACGCCATGCCATCGGCATTGAATATCCCGCCGCAAATATCCTGGCCATCCCCTATACAAAACAACTGACCTGCAGATTCTGCAAAGATTTTCTATCCTATTTGAATGCCATGGAATTAGTGGAAACCGATCAGGTCAAGGACATCAAGCATCTTTTGAACATTATTCAGTTTTATCGAAAAAGAGGCTTTCGCATTGCCTTGGATGATCTGGGCGCAGGATATTCCTCCCTGAATCTGCTGCATCATATCAAGCCTGACTTCATAAAAATAGACATGGAACTAATCCGGGATGTGGACCAGGCCCCTTACAAAGGCATGATCGTCAAAAATCTTTTGATGCTGGCCGAAAATCTTGGGATCGAAACCATCGCAGAAGGGGTCGAAACTGCAAAAGAGTGGCAGTGGCTGGTTGAAAACAAGGCGACCTATATCCAGGGATATCTGTTTGCAAAACCTGCGGCCGTGCCGCCTATGGCCAATGTCCCAATCTAACTAAAAAAACGCAACGGGGTGCCTATGCCGAATAAATTTTTTTTACGTTCCTGGGTGCTGTATTCTCTACTGACCTTCGCCATTATTGCTGCAGTCATTTTACCGTTGTTGCATTTATATGATAAAAACCGCCTTAAATTAGACATCAGTCATGATATCGGCCATATACTCAAGGCAGCGCATCAACTCCAGTCCATGTTTCATGAACGAACCGGCGATATCCATGTGTTGGCCCAGTCCCCGTGTCTGGCCAAATTCCTGGCCCATCCAACCCGGGAAAATCGACACGCAGCTACACAGATCATGCATTCGATCTGCCGTTATTACGGTATCTATGATCAGATTCGCCTGATCCGTGCCGACGGCCAGGAGTTGGTACGCATCAATTTCGACGACGGCAAATGCAGCAAGGTGACGGACGAGGATCTTCAAAACAAGGTAAACCGATATTATTTCGAAGAAGCGTTGATGCTGCCGGCCGATCAAATATTTATCTCTCCCATGGATTTAAACGTCGAGCATGGAAAAATTGAAGTCCCGCACAAACCCATGATCCGCTTTGCCATGCCCATCAAGGATCAAAAAGAAACGATCCAGGCGGTTCTGGTGATGAACTTTTTAGGACGGACCCTGCTGGAAAACTTATTCGAACAAAACCCAGTGAATTACGCCGAAAATATCGGGCACTACAGTTTCCTTGTCAATGCACAAGGGGACTATCTAAAGTCGGAACTCTTCCCGGAGAAAGAGTTTGCGTTTATGTTCGATGACAAACAAGACCAGCGTTTCTCCCTTGATTTTCCAGACGCCTGGCAGGCTGCCCTGGAAGGAGACGAGGAGATCCGTACGGATCAGGGCATTTTTTTGATCAAGGCGCTGCCTGTCCCGATTTCTGTTTTAAAAAGCCAAAAGGTTGATGTCGGCAGGATCTGCCATTCGACCCACTGGTATCTGTTTCACTTTATGAGCAAAGAGAGTATCAAGGACAAGTCGATCATTTACGGTCCCGCCCAGCCCATCCTCATTGCGATACATATTTTTGTCTCAATGCTGTTCGGCTATCTTTTAGCCCAGCGCAACTTTGTACTCAAACAGCAGAAAAAAGACGCACAGACCATTCGGGATCTGTATAAAAAAAATGATCTGATTTTGTCTTCCACCGGAGACGGGATTTACGGGGTTGATATCGAAGGCATCCTCACCTTTTTAAATCCGGCCGCAGAAAACATGCTCGGCTGGACCCAGGATCAGATTTTAGGTAAAAGCTCACACAGCGTATTTCATCACACCCATCCCGACGGAAGTCAGTATGATGAAAAGGACTGCCCCCTTCACTTTGCCCTGGATGACGGAGAGAACAGGCGCATCGACAATGAGGTGTTCTGGCGAAAAGACGGCAGCGCCTTTTCCGTCAGCTATATCTCTTCGCCCATCATTGACCACGGCCAGATTACAGGCTCGGTGGTCAGTTTCAGAGATATTTCCGACAGGCTGGCTAAAGACGCCCAGCTCAAGGCCTCTAAAAAAGGATTTGAAACCATATTTACCCTGGTGCCCATTCCCATTATCTATGTCAATGACCAAGGCTGGATCTACCGAAGAAACAACGCCTTCATCAAATTGCTGGGCTACGGAGAACAGGAATTGTTTGACATTGATAATGCCCTTGAAAAAATGTTCCCGGACAATGAGATCGGCAACGAGGGCCGTGCGCGTTTGCTGGCATATATTGAACGTGCAGCCAGTCAAAAGGGCACGATTCAACCGAACATGTACCGACTGCTGTGCGATGATGGGGTTTATAGAGATATGCTGGTGGGCGGCCGCCTTTTTGAAGAAGGATATATCCTGACCTTTATTGACATGAGCGATCATGAGGCCACAAAAAAGGCGCTGATCCTCGCCCGGCAAGAGGCGGAGAAAGCCAGTCAGGCAAAATCAGAATTTCTGGCCAATATGTCCCATGAAATCAGAACGCCCATGAATGCCATCATCGGCATGAGCCGATTTTTGCTCGAAACCGATTTAACAGACAAACAGCAGGACTTTGCTAAAAAAATTGACTTTTCCTCCAGGGTGCTTCTGGATATTATCAATGATATTCTGGATTTTTCCAAAATCGAAGCCGGAAAAATCGACATTGACGTTCATAATTTTTCTCTAAAAGAGATGGTGTTTCCCATTGACTTCATGTTGACCCCCCTGGCCCAGGAAAAAGGTATCGATTTTACCATCACCATATCACCGGATGTGCCTGATGTTGTCCTGGGTGACGCCCACAGAATCAGACAGATATTAATGAATCTTTTAAGCAATGCCGTCAAATTTACCCGCGAAGGCCGGGTCACAGGGCAAATCAGCCTCAAGGAGAAGGATGATGAAGCGGGCCGGGTAACGTTGCTTTTTTCGGTCAAAGACACCGGTATCGGCATCAACCCCGAACAGCAGAAGAAAATATTTGAAGCTTTTTCCCAGGCCGATTCAACCACCACCCGGCGGTTTGGCGGCACAGGCCTTGGGCTTGCCATCAGCAATCGACTGGCCGAGCTGATGGGAAGTGAGTTAAAAGTTGACTCCGGGGAAAATCTGGGTAGTACTTTCTCTTTTAAGATGTGCATGGCTATTGGAGACCCGGCCAAACTCAGGAAAAATCAACACAATTCACAAAAAATCGCGCCCCCGGATTTAAAGGGGTTTACCATCCTGGTGGTGGAAGATCTGGATCTAAATCTGGAGGTGGCCGTCCGCCTATTAAAGCGGACAGGGGCTGACCTGCTCACCGCAAGAAACGGTCGGCAGGCCGTGGACATCGTTGCACAAACCCCGCCGGATCTTATCTTCATGGACCTTCAGATGCCGGTCATGGATGGGTTTGAGGCGATCTGTACCATCCGAAAAACCCATAAAAATCTACCGATCATCGCCCTGTCAGCCGCAGCCCTGTCCGAGGAAGTGGACCGGGCAATACATTTTGGCGCCGATGCCCATATTTCAAAGCCGGTGGAGCCCAATGCAATTTACATGGCCCTTTGCCGGTATTTGAATGTAACGGCCCAGCCTTTGGCCGAATCTTCTGATTCAAACCCGTCTGCCCCCAAGCGTACCCGCCAAGGGGTCAGCCCGGATCAAACGACTGAAACAGAACAAAAAGACCAGGTGTCCGGCCTGCCCCGGCGTTTTGATCTGCCCAAAGTCATGGAAGCGGTGGACAATGATAAGGCGTTTTTCATCCAGATCACTGACATGTTCTTCCAGAACAGCGCCGATCATATGGAAAATATTCAAAAGGCAATCAGCGCTGAAGATGCTCTTGCGCTGGCAAAAGCGGCCCATGCGCTGAAAGGTACCTTGAGCAACTTTAGGGCGCTTAGGGCGCAGCACCAGGCAAATGAATTGGAAAAACAGGCAAAGACAGGGGATCTTACCCCAGTTAAACTTCTTTTTTCACAATTGGAAAAAGAAGTCGATCTGTTTGAAGATGAGCTTAAAAAAACCGTTGAAACGTTGAAAGATGAGCCATGAAAATTTTAATTTCCGAAGATGATCCCATATTCAGAGCCATTCTTGAAAACAACCTTAAAAAATGGGGATACCAAGTCCTGTCCACGGCCAATGGCCGCCAGGCCTGGGAAATCATCAGCAAACCCGGCTGTCCCAATATCGTTATTTCCGACTGGATGATGCCTGAAATGGACGGCCTGCAGCTGTGCCGAAAAGTACGTGCCCATGAAACACCCAGATACGTCTATTTTATGATTCTCACCGCCAAAAGCGACCAGCAGGACATCCTCCAGGGTCTTGAAGCCGGGGTCGACGATTATTTAACCAAACCCATTGACTATGTTGAACTCAAATACCGCATCCATATCGGTGAACGGATCATCAATCTGGAAGAAAAAGTGCTGGAGCTTGCCCGAAAGGATTCTTTGACGGGCACCCTGAATCGCCGCGCCTTCAATGAAAAACTGGACGAAGAGATCGAACGGGCCGCGCGCAAGAGCCCGCCTTTATCCTTGCTCATGACCGACATAGACCATTTCAAGCAGGTAAACGACCGGTACGGCCACCTGGCAGGAGACCAGGTACTCAAGCAGTTTGTGTCCCAGATGAAACAGGTCATACGGCCCTATGACTTTATCGGCCGGTTTGGCGGTGAGGAGTTTATCCTATGCCTGCCGGACTGCTCGATTAACCAAGGCCGGGACATTGCAGAACGCATGAGAAGCAAAATTGAGGCAACACCCATGCACATATCAACAGGCGGTCCGCCCATCCATATTACCGCAAGTTTCGGCATTTCATCGTTCTCCACTACCGGTGAAACAAATGCGGAATTACTCATAAAAAAGGCTGACGACGCCTTGTATGCTGCCAAAAACGACGGTCGAAACTGTGTGCGCATGGCGCAGTCTCAAAAAAACGTCCAAACCAGAGAGTCGTCCGGTTCGTAACAAATTTAAGGAAATTGTATTAATCATTGTGACACTTCAGACAGCCTGTGAAATCCGGGTGTGGCGTGGCCGGGCCTTGTGCATTACCTGGATGATGGCATTTTAGACAGTCTTCATCGGTCTTCCCGACATTAGCATGGACATCCCATTTCTGCCGTATGGAAGTACCATGGCCGCCCAGGTAGGCCCAATGGCCGCATCCTGTAACCAGAAGGAGTAATCCGGTTAACACTATCCTACGAATTTTTATTTTCATTCTTTGTCTCCGTTTATTCGCCCGTCAGACAGATTCAGAATCAAATCTGCAAAGGGGATGATTTCCTTGTCATGGGTCGCCACAATCATTGTGATGTTTTCTTCTTTTGAAAGTGCATTCATCAAGCGGATCAGTTCGAGCCCGGTCCGGGTATCCAGACTGGCAGTGGGTTCGTCAGCCAACAGAAGGCCCGGACCATGGGCACCCCCCCGGCAAAGGCGACTCTTTGGGCCTGGCCGCGGGACAATGAAGAGGGCAGTGCATCGGCAACATCTTCAAGATCAAGGCGGTTCAGCAAAAAGTCTACCCGATCTTTAATCCGTTCACTGGCATATTTGTTCAATACGAGCGGGAATTCAATATTGCGCCGGGCACTCAAACAGGTGATTAAATTTGCGGATTGAAAAACAAACCCCAGCTGCCGGCGTCTGAAATGGTTCCGTTTTCGGCCTGAAAGTTTATCTATTCTTGTGCCAAAGCAGGTGACGCTTCCCTTTTGGGGCAGATCCAGGCCGCCGATACAATTGAGAAGCGTCGTTTTTCCCGAGCCTGATTTGCCTAAAATTAATGCCAGATTCCCTGGTTTAACGCTGAACGACACATCAGACAAAACGGCAATATCGGATTTGGCCCTGGTGTATATTTTTGAAAGACGTTTAAGCTGGATCATGTCCGATCTCATCCCTTTGATATAATATCACAGGTCTTTTGGCTGACAACAAAAATGGCAAATGAACTGGCACAGCCAAGGGAGACCACGCCCAAAACAATCACCACAAGGATGTTCACACAGATGTCGTTGAGTTCCAGCAACTGTGTTAAATCCGGCATCAATTGGGTCCAGGGCTTCAATTGGCCGTCCTCTAATCCGGCCCTGGGAAATGCCGACATGGCAGATGACATATCGGTTCCAGGTTTAGTAAAAACACCTGCCTGCCAGGTTTCCGGCAAAATGAGGCCGTCAAACACCGGGCAAAAGGCCATGGCCCGGTCCAGGCTGTCAACCCCGGTCTGAAAAATGCCGGCAACGTTCAATTCATATTGCCCCCCACCCATCTGTCCCAATACCGTATCACCCGGTCGCGCACCGAGCCGTTCAGCCGTTTCAAGATTTAATAAAATCTCTTTTTGTCCCGTTAAAAGGTATCTGCCGGCTACGATCTTTTTGTGAAAAAAACTATGGCGTTTTTCCTGATCCGGATAAACAGCCACAAGATCCAAAGGCCTTTTTCGATTTTGATGGATAATCGTCGCAGGAAGCCTGAACCGCTGCAGAACAGCGTTCACAAAAGGCGTTTTCAATTCATCCGGACGAACGGACAAAGGCAGATTTACCCCGGAAATCTGGCCTGAAAACATACCCGTAGAATTGATCACCATAATATCCGATATGCCTTTGGCAAGGCTGATAACAAAGACCAGGGTTCCGATGGCAAAGCTGATTAAAAAACATAAAATAAAAGTGGTTCGCCGATTCTCTACCAGGAAGGCCGTTGCTGTTCTAACCCACAAAGAAAAATTCATTTCAGATCAGTTTCATCCTGATGGCTTTCAAAATAGGATTGGGCGCCGATCCGATGGATTAAAAAGGAAACGCAAAACGGAATCATTGCTTCCTGTTCACCGGAAAATAAATTCCGGCACCCCGATTGGATGTAGGTTTCCGCCTGATCGGCAGCAGTTCTGAACAGATCCGGTTGCGCTTTTTGCAGCGCCAAAATAAGATTTTTTTTATCTACAGATGCTTCATGCTTACCAATTGTATCGATAAATTCTTGGCAGGCCTTTTTTTCAGATTCATAAAAAAGGGAGACCACATAATTATGGCGTTTCATTTTCAAATCGATGATCAAATCCACCAGATCGTCTAAAATCTGGCAGCCCAGCCCGATACTGAACAATGCATTTTTTATGTTTTCGCACGTGCCGCCATCCAATTTGTCTTCCAAGCGGTCCGGCAGCGCCCAGGGTGACTGGAATAACAGGCCCGTTTTGATGCTGTGAATGTCATTTAGGACAGATTTAGCAGGGAGAATAGCATGAACGCCCTTTTCTTCCCCAGCCTCCTGGGCACCGCTTTTAATCAGTGCATCCAGTGAAATTTTCCCCGACGATTTAACCTGATCCAGTGTAAAAAGGTCCCGATCAAATCCATGAAACATAATTTGGGTTAAAACCCGGTCGGATACCATAATATCCAGAACGGACCTGAATATCGTCGCTTCTTTGGGAAGGCTGGTTTCAAGTGTGGCCTTATATTCCTGATCCAGCAGGTTGTCACACCCGGTCACCATACCTCGCAGACACTGATTGACCGCCACATACAAAATTCGCCGTTGTGGAGCAATACCTGCCTTAAGATAGGCATATAAAAACAGCAGGGAGAAAAAGTGATCTTCCATACGGATCTCGTCTCGTTTAGGAATCACAAGTTGCACGCCGCTGTCTGCCAGGATGCCTGCCGCCTTTTTCCAGAACAGGCCCAGACCGTCTCTTAATTCTTCGTGTATTTTAGAGAACTGTTGAAAATCTATTGCCATACGGAACTTTATCTCCTCCGGCTGTCTGACTCGATAATATTTACGGTTTAGAGGTAGTAAACAGACTGATATAACCCAGATAGGTTTTTTCCAATACAGGCGGAAAAAAGCCCGCCTGCTCAATGACGCCGGGAAGCTCGCCCCGGATATTTTCACCGATCTGGGGCTGAAACAGTATCCATCTGGACGTATGCGCCACAAGCCACCCAAAAATCGTTTCAGGGATATGCATATCACAGACTACCAGCCGTCCGCCCGGTTTTAAAACACGAAATATTTCCTTGAATGCAATTTCTTTCAAATCCAGCTGAATATTCGGCAGCAGCCGTTTCAAACCGGCAGTTATCTGTGCCCCTTTTTTCCCGGGCACCCCAAATCATTTTCCCAGCCGCGTCTATCCCCGTGACAATGCCGTTACCCATTTTTAAGAGTCTGTCGGCAATGGCTCTTGTTACGACACCAGTCCCGCATCCCACATCAAGCACCCGGTCATCGGTGCCAAGATTCAATGCGTCAATAACCTCCGCATTTATTTTTGCCTGTTGTCCAAACATGACCCAGTGTTATAGAAGATCATATACCCCGGCTGCATAATCCAGGGTCCTGCCACGCATTGGCACTGAATCCAAATAATCCACCCCACTCATAAAATAATCTTTTGGTTTTCAAATCCGATGCTGAACATCCTGTTGTGACCACGGCGTCGACGCAAATCATACAAATGAATAGTTTAAGTG
>Ga0193955_1001088_pt1 | contig 13433 bp, 8 predicted proteins | sample BB_6_MG_FD_140343 | JGI IMG/M metagenome (GOLD analysis project Ga0193955, IMG submission 140343) | Microbial mat bacterial communities from the Broadkill River, Lewes, Delaware, United States - BB_6_MG | ecosystem: Environmental > Aquatic > Freshwater > River > Microbial mats | place: USA... | reverse complement strand
GATGCCCATTTTGGACATGATGGCCTGGTTGTAGAAGACACGGCCCCCGTCGTCGATGTCGGGAAAGACCTCTGACTGTAAGGGAAGAAAGGCACCGCCCGAGTCGATGAGGTAGACGGTTGGCAGGCGGTTCTCCATGGCGATGGATTGACACCTCAGGGTCTTTTTGACCCCCATGGGGTAGACGGTGCCTCCTTTGATGGTGGGGTCGTTGGCGTGGACCATCACCTCCCGGCCATGGATCACCCCGATGCCCATGACGCTGCCAGCCCCGTGAACCTTGCCGTCATACTGCCCGTAGGCTGCCAGGGCCCCCAATTCCAGAAAAGGGGTGTTGCGATCGAGAAGCTGGTCCAGGCGCTCCCTTACGGACAGCTTGTTCTGGTCGGCCAGCCGGGATTTCGCCTTCTCGGACCGAGTCTCCCGAGCCTCACTGAGCCGCTCCTTCAGCAGTCCCACCCGCTCACTCATGGTTTCAAAATTTTTTCGGTATGCGTCAGACTTCGTATCAACCGTGGACTTGATTACAGCCATGTTTCCTCCGTTAAAAGTATGCCTCCGGCGGCGAGGTGTGCCACCTCGAAAGCGGGTTGCGAATGCTCCCGACCCTCGTTCCTCGGGCCGATCACATTCGCTGACGGGCTGCGCCCGTGGTAGAGAACAGTGTCATGGGTGCAAGAGTTTCTGCCCTACAAGTGGTTCCTTAGAAAGACATTACATGTTCTGGCAATGAAGCCCCTTGGGCTTAAGTCCTTGCTGCGTATGCTGAGTTACGACATACACAGCGCGAATGCGGACGCGAGGTGCTGCAATTAACGACACACGTCTCGCATTCGCTATCAGGTTTCGAGGTGCCTCACCTCGCCGCCGGAGGCTGTTTTTAGTACTTCAGCAGCATGTCGCCTATGGCCTCTTTGGTCTGGCCCACGGAGGTGCCTTCCACGCGCAGGGCCTGGATGGTGGCAAGGCGTTGGGCGGGGCCGTCTTTTTCAAAGCCCTGGTCGCCCATGACGTCGAGGGCTGAGGCGACGATCTCGCAGGCGGCATCGCTGCAGAAGACCCGGGCGCAGTGGGATGCCATGGCGGCGTCGTTTTCACCTGCATCCACGAGGGATGAGGCGTTGGCGGCCATGAGGCGGCTGGTTTGGAGCAGGGTGTACATGGTGGCCAGTTTGAAGCCGATCTCCTGGCGGGCGATGGGGGGCTTTCCCCCTTCGGGCCTGGTTTTGGCGGCTTTTTTGGCTTGTTCGAAGACGGCGGCGGCGTGGCCGGTGGCTTCGTTAATCTGGACCCTGTTTTTGAGGAGCTGGAGGAAGGGGGCCAGGGGGGCTTTGGGCTTCAGAATCGCCACATGGGAGGCGGGGAGAGAGGCGGCGCTTGCAGTCAGGGTGAAGAGGCCGGTGGCTCCCTGTGTGATGGTGATATCAGCGGTGTCTCTTTCAATGAGAAAGAGGGCAGGGATTCCCTCGATGGTTCCGGAGGCGAGGATGATGTCTGCGGTATCGGCGCCGGGGATTCCCGCTTTGGTGCCGGCGATGAGATAGCCGGACTCGTGGGGTTTGCCTGTGAGATCCGGTTCGCCCTGGGCAGAATCAAGGGCCGCTGTGGCAAGTGTCTTGCCTTGTTGAATGGGGCTCACCCACTGGGCCAGCCACGCTTTGGGCCCGAATCGGGTGATGGCCGGGGCAGCGATGCGCAGGCCGTACTCCATGGTGCGGTAAGCGTCCGGTCTTCTTTGGGCCAGTCGTTCCTGGACTCCGGGCAGGGCGCTTGAAAGGCCATTGGACCCCAGGGTGGGGTAGCTGGAGGAGGAGAGGAGGGCAATGAGGTGTCCGGGTCGCACCTCCTCGTTGTTGCCAAGGGTGTTTTCCAGGGATTGGAACAGGTCGAGCTCTTCCTGGGTGTGGTCGAAGTTCATGGTCGATCCCCCTATATCATTTTAGAGATGATCATTTTCTGAATATCGGATGTGCCGCCGCCGATGGGGGCCAGTCGGCCATCCCTGAAAATACGCTCCATGCCGTATTCGTGGCAGTAGCCATAGCCGCCGTGGAGAAGGACCGCATCGTTGCTGGGGCCCAGGAGCCAATCCCCCACAAAGAGTTTGGCCACGGCTGCCTCCAGGTGGTTAAGGGGCTTGCCCTGGCCTTTGCACCAGGCGATGCGGTACACGAGGAGCCGGGCCGCTTCGGCAAAGATCTTCATGGAGGCGAGCTTCTCTTTGGTGGCGTAGAACTTCCCGATGGGACGCCCGAACTGCTCCCGTCCTTTTGCGTAGGTCACCGACTTGGTCAGGGCATGGTTCATGGCGCCCACCATGGGGGAGAGAAGGGCGCTGCGGTCCCACTCCACGGTCTGCATGGCCATGAGAAAGCCAAGGCCTTCGGTGCCCACGAGATTTTCAGCCGGGATTTCGCAGTTGGAGAAGAAGAGTTCCGAGGTTTGGGAGCTGCGGCAACCCAGTTTGTGCATGGGGGCGCCTGATTCGAATCCGGGGGTGCCTTTTTCCACGATGAAGGCGGAGATGCCGTCATGGGCTTTTGATGGATCTGTTTTTGCGTAGATGAGGGCCACGTCGGCGATGGGGCCGTTGGTGATGAAGGTTTTGCTGCCGTTCAGGACGTAGGTGTCTCCCTTTTTGATGGCGGTGGTTTTCATGGAGGCGACGTCGGAACCGGCGTCCGGTTCGGTGAGGCCCATGCAGCCGATCTTTTCGCCACTGATGAGGGGGGGCAGGTATGTTGCCTTCTGGGCGTCGGTGCCGTGGCAGAAGAGGGTGTCTGCGCAGAGGAAGGAGTGGGCTCCGTAGGAGAGGGCGAGCCCGCCGTCAACGCCCGCTTCACCCAGGGCCTCTCCGGCAAGGACAGTGGTGACCACATCTGCACCGCCGCCCCCGTACTCTTCCGGGAAGTGGAGGCCAAGGATGCCGAATTCTCCCATTTTTCGGAAGGCTTCGAAATCAAAGGTGTGGTTGAGATCGTTCTCTTCCACACGGGGAACGATCTCTTTTCGGGCGAACCGGATCACCTCTTTTTTAAACATCAGTTGCTCTTTGGTAAACGCGAATTCCATGGGGCCTCCAGCGGTGGGTTGGGAAAATTCCGGCAATAAGGCAGGGCCGGAAGGGAAGCTTGGGTGAAACGCAATTCCAAAATTGAATGACATTCAGAATAAAAATCTAATTCATAGGAAATGTCAAGGAAGAGTTTTTTCGATGGGCAAGGGGATGGTACGTTGCAGGGAACATTGAAGATTCGTCAGGTTTCCTGGCGTGGACGTGTGGAATGTCCACTGAACTTGAGGAAAAAGAGAAGGTATAAATGTTTAATTTAGGAAAAAATAATCCTTCTAAATTAAGCTGTTATTTTGAGTTTTTTGATCGCAAGTTCGGATTTGAGGCGGGATGGTTGCCGGAGAGACCGAATATTAGTTTCGTTATTTCAAGGGTTTTAAAGCGGATCTATTTATGTTAGCGTAACGGTGCTTCGCGTGTTGACTGATTTTGATGTGCTTTTAAGTGAGTAAAGCGCCTTTTATTTTTCCTTTAATAATAGTCAGTTGTCGTATTGTGCTCTCTTTACCTCAAGTTGCAGCTTTGTCTGGCTGTCGGGGGCATTGGAGGAGTCATTTATGCGTGCGATTCCACGGGTTTTGAAACCATGCAGAGCCACCCATCGCTTGGGAGACTCTGCGTTTTTTTGAAATCTAATCGGTTATTCCGAAGGTATACAGGAACTAGTGAAAAGGGGGTGGGACGGTCTTTCCACCCTTCATTGTTCAAGAGCCCCTTGAATTCATGATGCCCCCGGCGGTGACGTGAGGTGGCTATGCGAAAAATCCAGTGTGCTCGCCCTTGATCATCAACGTACGATGACGGTGAACCTGGTTTTTTGCATGGATCCCCACGCTGCTGTTATCCGGCAGGATCACCCGAGCCAATCAGGCGGAATATGCCATGGTTGGCTGGGGTGTGCTTCCGGGGTGCCATGGGTGTGCTGAGGTTTCCTGGCCCTTGACAGGGCTCAAGGGGCTTTGTTTGTACCTTCGAGTTTTTTGTAACACTCATTGGAGTTTTTTTATGACAGACAGTGATTTATCTCAAATGGAGACACCTGGCGAGTCCAAGTCGTCTTCTTTTGATGTCCATCCCCAGGTGTTTTTTACTTCTGCGGGCATCATTATCGGGTTTGTTCTCCTCGCCGTATTTTTCCATAAAAGCATGGGCGACTTTTTTGGTGTCCTTCTGACGACCTTCTCCACCAACGCAGGGTGGTTTTTCGTCTGGACCATGAACATCATTTTGGCCTTTACTCTCTACCTGATGTTCAGCCGGTACGGTGATATACGTCTGGGAGGTGAAGACGCCGAGCCTGATTTCAGCACTCTCAGCTGGTTTGCCATGCTCTTTTCAGCCGGCATGGGAATCGGGCTTCTATTCTACGGGGTTGCCGAGCCCATGTACCACTTCGGATCCAGCCCCTTCCCCACCGCCAATTCCACGGAAGCTGCGCGAACGGCCATGGCCATCACCTTTCTGCACTGGGGATTTCACCCCTGGGCCGTGTACTCCATTGTGGGGCTCTCACTGGCGTTCTTCAGTTTTAACAAAGGGCTGCCCCTGTCTATTCGCGCGGTGTTTTACCCTCTTTTGGGGGAACGTATTCACGGGTTCTGGGGGAACACCATTGATATCCTGGCCACGGTAGCCACGCTCTTTGGCGTCGCCACATCACTGGGGTTGGGTGTTCAGCAGGTGAATGCGGGGCTGTCCCATCTGTTCGGATGGGAGCAGAGTGCCATGGTTCAGTTGGGTCTCATCGCCGGTATCACCTCCATTGCCACCATGTCCGTTGTTAAGGGTCTGGATTCGGGTATCCGGCGTCTTTCCGAACTCAATATCTGGTTGGCAAGCGGCCTGTTGATCTTCGTGATGGTCTGTGGACCCACACTCTTTATCTTTAACGGTCTTCTGGAAAACATCGGCTCTTATATTCAGTCGTTCCCCTCCCTTGCAACGTGGAGTGAAACCTTCGAGAACACAAGCTGGCAGAACGGCTGGACCGTCTTTTACTGGGGCTGGTGGATCGCCTGGTCTCCCTTTGTCGGGATGTTCATTGCCCGTGTTTCAAGGGGTCGCACCATCCGTGAGTTTCTCATGGGGGTTCTGTGTGTGCCGGCATTCGTCACCTTTATCTGGCTGACGGTATTTGGCAATTCCGCCCTGTTTATCGAGATGTTTGGGGCTGGCGATCTTGCCAAGGCGGTTGCGGATAACGTGGCCGTCTCCCTGTTTGTTTTCTTGGAGCACTTTCCCCTTTCGTCGGTCTCATCCCTTTTGGGCGTCCTGGTTGTGGTCTCCTTTTTCGTGACCTCTTCGGACTCCGGATCCATGGTGATTGATATCATCACCGCCGGCGGCAACCCGGATCCCCCCATTCCCCAACGGCTTTTCTGGGCGATTCTGGAGGGAGTGGTTGCAGCGACCCTGCTTCTCTGCGGCGGCCTGGCAGCCCTTCAATCCGCGGTGATAGCAACGGGGCTTCCCTTTGCCATTGTCCTTATTGTCATGTGCGTCAGTCTGAAAAAAGGGCTGAATGAGTATGCAGGGGCCCAGACCTTCACCGTGAAAACCGGGAAGAAAAAGGGTGACCTGTTCGAGATTGAAGGGGCCGAAGCGCCTCAGGTTATCTTTGGTCGGAAGAAAAGCGCCTGATCTGCAAAGGAGGAAGAGTGATGTTACAGGATGTCAGTTTGAAATTTGCAGGTGGGTGCATGATGCTGGTGCGCAAGCGCGAGAATGCTGTGGTCTTTTTGGGCACGGCTTTTCTGATGCACGACGACGGCTACCTTTTAACGGCGGCCCATCTCCTGGAGGAGGATCCCACCGGGCTTATGGTGGTTTCCACCAGCAATCCGGACGATTTTGTCCCCATCAGCCTTGATCAGGTTTCGGCCATGAGTGTTTCCGTGGCTGACGTGGACAAGATTCACAATGTCGCCTTGCTGGAGATTGATCGCAACCTGAGGATCAAGACCCCGGATCATCTCGGGGGCACCACCGAGAACCTTAGCATTGGAACCAGTCTCCTCAGCCTGGGGTTCCCCTTCGGCCATGATGAGATGCACAACCTGATGGCCCAGAGTGCCATATTGAGTTCCAAAGTCCGTTCCAAAAATGGAACCCGGTTGCTTCTTTTTGACACCATGGTTTTGGACGGAACAGCCGGTGGCCCGCTGGTCAACGCTGATGACGGTCGAGTCATCGGCGTCATTATAGGGAGGTTTTCGCCCGTGGAAGACGGGGGAGACTTTGCCCGGGGCAACAGGCACCCTGGTTACGATACCCAGATCAGTTACGCCGTATCCATTGAATATGGCCTTACCCTGATGGAAAACGTGGGGATTGAGGTCGTCTGATTCGTGTACGACAACTGTTGTTGAAATGAAAAAACGCCTTCGGTGAGCACCGAAGGCGTTTTTTTTTGGAATTATTCAGATCTATATTGTCTCCGGCGGCCCTGCCGGGGGCCAAACGTTTGAAACGTTTGACCGACAGGTTTTTAAAGGGGCAGAGGGGGATTCAGACGTTCTGTCATCTGTCCCCATTACCGAAGGACTCCGTTTGTATCAATCACCGATACGTTTCACCTCTTTTACCGAGCGGATGCGCTTGATGTTTTGGATCACCTTTTTGATCTGATCGGTGTGGATGACGTTGAGTGTAAAGGTGCACTCATACCCGCCCTGCTCCTGGCGGCTCATGACGAGGTCGATGATGTTGGCATCGCTGTCGCTGATGGCGGAGGTGATCTTGGCCAGCAGGCCCACCTGGTCCTGGGAGCGAACGAGGATGCTGACGGGAAGTCTCTCCTGGGTTTCGCTGGCCCAGGCTACGTCCACGCAACGTTCCGGGCTCATGGTCAGGGCGTTGATGCAGTTGCTTCGATGGATGGTGACACCCTGGCCCTGGGTGACGTAGCCGCTGATCTCATCACCGGGGACGGGGTTGCAGCATTTGCCAACGCGAATGAGGATGTTGTCGATCCCCTTGACGATGATGGCATCGCCGTCGCCCTTCTTTCGCTTTGAACGCCCCATGAGGCGGTCGAAGAGGGAAGGCTCGGCCTTGGATTGTTTGGGCTGCTGGGGAAGGAACCGGTTGAGCACCTGGCGGGGTGTGACCTTTCCGTAACCGACGTTTTCGATAAGGGAGGTCACCCCTTTGTAACCGAAGGCGTTGGAGGCCTCTTCCATTTCTGGGGTGGCTGAAAGCTTGTTAAAGTTGAGGCTGTGCTTTCGGAACGCTTTTTCCAGGAGGTCTTTGCCCAGCGCCACGCTGTGCTCTTTCTCTTCGGAACGGATGAAGTGGCGGATGCGGGAGCGGGCTTTGACGGTTTTTACAAACCCGATCCAGTCCTTGCTGGGGGTGTGACCTTTGGTGATGATGACCTCGACGGCATCGCCGGTCTGGAGTTCGTAGGTCAAAGAGACCAGCCGGCCGTTGACTTTGGCTCCGGTGCACTGGTTGCCAACCTCGGTGTGGATGGCGTAGGCAAAGTCCACGGGGGTGGCACCTTTGGGCAGGGTTTTTATGTCCCCTTTGGGGCTGAAGACGTACACCTCGTCCTGGAAGAGGTCGATGCGGACGTTCTCCATGAATTCACCGGGGTTCTTGACGTTCTCCTGGTTGTCCACAAGGTCCTGGACCCAGGCGTAGGCCTCTCCCAGCTTTTCGTCCGCCACCTTGCCCTCTTTGTAGGACCAGTGGGCGGCGATTCCTGACTTGGCGACCTTGTCCATCTCCTTGGTCCGGATCTGCACCTCGATGCGTCGGCCCCCCGGCCCCACCACTGTGGTGTGAAGGGACTGGTACATGTTGGGCTTGGGCACGCCGATGTAGTCCTTGAATTTGCCGGCGATGGGGCTCCAGAAGCTGTGGATGATCCCCAGGGCCGTGTAACACTGAGGGATGGTGTCCACAATGATGCGGAAGGCCACGATGTCGTAGATCTCTTCGAAGGAGAGCTGCTGGGAGATCATCTTGTGGTAGATGCTGTAGAATTGCTTGTACCGGCCCATCACCTGGCAGGGAATATCGGCTGCATCCATGAGTTCCCGGATCTTTTTCCGGGTGGTTGTGACCATCTCTTCCCGTTCGACCTGGTCGTCCTTTACCTGGCCCTGAATTTTCTTGTACTCATCGGGCAGGAGGGTTTCAAAGGCGATGTCTTCGAGTTCCTGTTTGAGCCAGTAGATACCCAGCCGTGAGGCGATGGGAATGTAGAGATCCATGGTCTCTTTGGCGATGAGGCGCTTTTTCTCCTCTTTCTTGTGGAACTTTAAGGTGCGCATGTTGTGGAGGCGGTCAGCCAGCTTGATAAGGATCACGCGGATGTCGTTGGCCATGGCCAGGATCATCTTGCGGATGCTTTCGGCCTGTCGCTCCTGGGACGAGGCAAAGCTGAGCTTGCTGAGTTTGGTCACCCCGGCAACGATGTGACAGACGCCTGTTCCAAAGTACTGGGCAATCTCTTCTTCAGTGGCGTGGGTGTCCTCGATGACATCGTGGAGCAGGGCAGCGGCAACGCTCTCCACGTCGAGCTTCATGTCGGCGAGGATGTAGGCCACTTCCAGAGGGTGGGTGAGGTAGGGTTCTCCGGACAGGCGTGTCTGGCCATCGTGGACGCGTGCGGAAAAGATGTACGCTTTTTCCACAATGTCCAGGTCGGCATCGGGGTGGATCTCAATAATTCTGTCCAGAATATCGTTAATACGGATCATTGTTGTACTGCAGCCTCACCACATGGCCGGAACAGGCCGTTTATAAGGGGTTTCGGTGGAATGTAACGATTCAGTTTTGCCTCCGGCGGGCAGGGGATGATCCCCTGCACCCCATATGGCGAATGCGATACGAGTGGCGCTTCTCTGGGGTTCTCGCGTCCGCATTTGCGTAGAGTGCGTAGTTTCTCATGGTGTGTCGCAAGTCGTGAGCTTCAGGTGCTTAAGGTTTTAAGCCACGCTGGGTGTAACCTCAACTTTTGCAATCTGCTTTTCAGTTAAGGGCTCGCAAAAAAAAATACATGCACACGCTTTACAGAAACGCCGCTGAGATTTGAACCGAGGAACGAGGGTTAAAGCGCTGCGGCCATTAGCTTTCAAGGTGGCTCACCTTGCCGCCGGAGGCAACTTTGAGCTGAATCGTTACCAAAAAACAAGAGCCGTCACACCATGTGACGGCTCTTTTTATTTTAGTATGCCTTGGCGAAGATCACGCGTTTTTTGCTGGGTTTGCCACAGCAGATACAGGTGCCTTCCTCTTCTTCCCCTTCAAAGGGGATGCAGCGAATGGTGACCTTGAGGTCGTTTTTGATCTCCTCCTCACAGGCACCGTCACCGCACCAGTGGGAGAGGGCGAAGCCGGCATGAATTTCGGGCTTCTCTGTGCTTTCGGGGGTGAACCAGGCGTAGAACTCATCTTTCCCGTCGATGCACTTTGTGTGCTCCTCACGGTAAGCCACGGCCCTGTCGTAGAGGGTCTTCTGGATCTCGTCGAGGATTTCGGGAAGGGTGGCGAGAAGCTCTTCACGCTTGACGCCGCGCTTCTCTTTGGGAGAGAGGTCGCGCCTTGCCATGAAGACGGAGTCCTCTTTCATGTCACGGGGACCGATCTCGGCGCGGACAGGGATGCCTTTTTTAATCCAGTCCCAACCACGGGTGCCGCCGATATCCCGTTCGTCCACTTCCACCACGATGTTGCGTCCGTGGTATGTCACCTGGGAGAGCTCTTTGGCGAGGTTTCGGGTGTAGGCGAGGACCTCTTCTTTTTCATTCTCCTTGCGGTAGATGGGAATGAGTACCACGTGGGCGGGAGCAACCCTTGGGGGCATGATGACGCCGTCGTCATCGCCGTGGGTCATGATCATGCCGCCGATGAGGCGGGTGGAGGTGCCCCAGGAGGTGGTCCAGGCGTACTCTTCTTTCTCTTCGGCGCTCTGGAAGGTGATGCCGGAGCCCTTGGCGAAGTTCTGGCCGAGGAAGTGTGAGGTACCGGCCTGAAGGGCTTTTCTGTCCTGCATCATCGCTTCGATGCAGAGGGTGTCCACCGCACCGGGGAATCGTTCGGATTCGGACTTGGTACCACGGATCACCGGCATGGCGAGGTACTCTTCGGCAAAGTTTGCGTACACCTCAAGCATCTGCTCGGTGCGCGCCACGGCCTCTTCTGAGGTGGCGTGGGCGGTGTGCCCCTCCTGCCAGAGAAACTCGCTGGTTCTCAGGAAGGTCCGGGTGCGCATCTCCCAGCGTACCACGTTGGCCCACTGGTTGATGAGGACGGGAAGATCCCGGTAGCTGTTGATCCACTTGGAGAAGGAGTCTCCGATGATGGTCTCGGAGGTGGGGCGCACAATAAGGGGCTCTGTGAGCTTTCCGGCGGGCACCAGGCCGCCTTCGGGGCCCTCCTCGAGGCGGTGGTGGGTTACCACGGCGCACTCCTTGGCAAAGCCCTCCACATGCTCCGCCTCTTTTTCAAGGAAGCTCAAAGGGATGAAGAGGGGAAAGTAGGCGTTTTTCACCCCGGTCTCCTTGAACATGGCGTCCATGGATTTCTGGATATTCTCCCAGAGCGCGTAGCCCCAGGGCTTGATCACCATGCAACCACGCACGGGGGAGCCTTCGGCCATGTCAGAGGCCTTGACCACCTGCTGGTACCACTGGGGGTAGTCTTCGGTTCGTGTGGGGGTGATAGCTGTCTGCACCTTTTTTGCCATTGTCGTCCTCGCTCGTATCGTCGTGGCCAGCTCTCTGCAGGCCGTGATTGGTTATGTTAAATTTTTTGTAACTATTCAGTTCGCCTCCGGCGGGTCGCTTTTTGAAAAAAGCTCCGCAAAAACTTTCCGGTTGCAACAGCCTTTGCTATCAGCCCCAAAGAGGGCTGATAGCAAAGGCTGTTGCAGAATCGTTCAGGCGATAAAGATTGAGTTATAAGAACTGATTTAAAAACCTGTTTGTCAAACTTTTCAAAAGTTTGGCCCCCGGCAGGGCCGCCGGAGGCATTTACGCCTGCTGCTTTTTCTCAAACGCGTCGATGGCGGTAAGAAGCACCTCCACCAGTTGCTCTTCGGGAAATTTTTTGACCACTTTTCCTTTTTCAAACAAAATGCCGATGCCGTTGCCGCCGGCAATGCCGATGTCGGCTTCGCGGGCTTCTCCTGGGCCGTTGACCACGCAGCCCATGATGGCGATCTTCACCGGTGTCTTCCGTCCCAGGAGGGCCTCTTCCACCTTTTCGGAGATGGAGAAGAGGTCGATGTTGCAGCGACCGCAGGTGGGGCAGGAGACAACCTCCGGACCGAAGCGCCTGAGCTCCAGGGATTTTAAGATCTCCTGGCCCACGCGGATCTCTTCCACTGGGTCTCGTGTAAGGGAGACCCGGATGGTGTCGCCAATGCCTTCGGAAAGGAGCATGCCGATGCCCAGGGAGGATTTTACGACTCCGGGAAACAGGGAGCCTGCCTCGGTGACCCCCACGTGCAAGGGGTAGTCCACCTTGCTTGAGAGGAGGCGGTAGGCCTCCACCGTGCGGGTGACATCCGACGCCTTGAGGGAAATCTTGATGTCGAAAAAGTCCAGCCCTTCCAGGATGCGGATATTCTCAAGGGCACTGGCCACCATGGCTTCGGGGGTCACCCCGTCAAAGCGGTCCAGGATTTCCTGCGAGAGGGACCCGGCGTTGACCCCGATGCGGATGGGCAGGCCGCGCTCCCGTGCACACGACACAACCTTTACCACCTTGTCCCGGCTGCCGATGTTGCCCGGGTTGATCCGCAAGGCATCGGCCCCGTGTTCTGCGGCGGCAATGGCCAGGCGGTGATCGAAGTGAATGTCTGCCACCAACGGAATGGAGATCTGTTTTTTGATGGATGCAATGGCTTCGGCTGCTTCCATACCGGGTACCGCCACCCGGATGATTTCACACCCCACCTCTTCAAGGCGGTGAATCTGAGCAACCGTGGCCGCAACATCTTCGGTCCGGGTGTTGGTCATGGACTGCACCGAAACGGGTGCGTCGCCGCCCACAGCCACGTCCCCGACGTGGAGCGTGCGCGTCTCTCTTCGTGTCTGAACCAAAGGCATGGGACTGTCTCTTCCGCTGGGAGGGGCCGGTACCGGGCCAACGGCATGTGGGTGTCGGAGGATCGGATATCATGCGAGTCCGGGGGTGTTCATCCCGGTGTCTCACCATGGGGCTTTCGAAAGCACCTTCCAGCTGGTATTGTATCAGATGGGGGCGGAGTGAACCAGATGGTTGTCCAATCCCTATCACGATGCGTTTTTAAAACGTTCAAAATCGCAACGGTCCGTCAAAAACATAGAAACGTCCCGAGAACCATGACGTAGCGTGCGTCAGATACCCTGAAGCACGGCGCAAATCACCGGTGTGTTGACAACACCGGGAGGTCAAAATGAGCGGGACGTTCCGGCTTTTGGCTGGGGCCATCATGAGTAAATAAATGTTAGAAAAGAGTATCAGAACAGCCCGGCCCATGGCAAGGGAAATGAGGCACGCAAAACCCCCGAATCATGGGGGCTTGAAGCTGATACTCCGACCAAAGATCAGAGCATGAGGAGGCGATGGCATGGGATTGGATAAAGAAGGACAAAAAAGGGCCCTGGAGGCCGCTTCCAAGGAGGGGCGGATCAGCTGTGCCGCAGCTCTTTCTGCGGCCTCCCGTAGTGGTATCACCCCGGCGGAAGCCGGCAATCTCCTCGATGAGATGGGAACCCGTATTGAAACCTGTCAGCTTGGGCTCTTCGGGTACGGCCCCGGCAAGCAGAAGCGGATCCATATTCCTGATGACATATCACCGGATGTGGCAGCCTGGATCACGCGCAGTGCGGAGGCCCGGGGACACATCACCTGTGCGGAGATTTTCACCAGGGCCAAGGACGAAGGACTCTCACGATCCCTTCTGGCCGGGGCGTGTGAAAAAATGGGGGTCAAGATCAGGACCTGTCAGCTGGGAGCCTTTTAAAAAAGGGCGGTAACTATTCAGGTGAAAAATGCCTCCGGCGGCCCTGCCGGGGGCCAAACTTTTGAAAAGTTTGATAAACAGGTTTTTAAGGTCGATTTTGATTCATTCGAAGGCGTTGGTTTTCCGATTGGTTTCGATTTAACGAGCAAGCATCTCCTTTTGCCGCTCAGCTCCAACGGGGCTGAGCGGCAAAAGGAGATACAACCGGAAAGTTTTTGGAGCTCATTGCAAAAAGGGATCCGCCGGTGGCATAGCTGAATAGATACAAAGGGCGCAACTATTCAGCTCTTCCAGCATGAATTCCCGCCCCGCCCCGCCCTCGCGGGAGAGGCCGGAATGGTGGTATTCTTCACGTATTTCATGTTGAGTTGTCACCGTTGAACCTATGCCCCCGTTAGG
>Ga0193955_1001082_pt1 | contig 13463 bp, 14 predicted proteins | sample BB_6_MG_FD_140343 | JGI IMG/M metagenome (GOLD analysis project Ga0193955, IMG submission 140343) | Microbial mat bacterial communities from the Broadkill River, Lewes, Delaware, United States - BB_6_MG | ecosystem: Environmental > Aquatic > Freshwater > River > Microbial mats | place: USA... | reverse complement strand
TTGGCTTATAGTTTGGCTGCTATATGTTTTCTCTTTACTAGTGCTATGACACCTATTATCACAAGGGAGTTTGCCAAATCTTATGAGCATAATGATATAGAGCAGATGAAAAAAATATTTTATAGGTATATCCCTATGCTCTATAGTATATCTGCTTATTTTGCTGTTTTTGTATCTTTTCAGAGTGAAAATATATTGATGATATTTACAGATGAGAAGTTTAAAGATGCATATTTGGTACTTGTCATTATGGCACTATATCCTATACATCAGACCTATGGGCAGTTGAGTGGTAGTATATTTTATGCTACAGGTCAGACGAAGCTTATGAGAAATATATCACTAGTTACTCAGCCTATAGGTCTGTTGGTTTCAGTTTTGTTTATATATATTTTGGATTTGGGAGCAGAGGGGTTGGCATACAAGATGTTACTTATGCAGTTTATAGGAGTTAATATTCAGCTATATTTTAATGCAAGATTTTTGGGCTTTGGGATGAGATATTTTGTATGGCACCAGTTTTATTCTATAATATTCTTTATTGTTTTTGCTTATATATCTACTATTTTAGTTAGTTTTGACTCTTATGTCGTAGAGTTTTTTGTATCAGGATTTATATACACGATTTTTGTTATAATATTTACATATATTTTCCCTCAAATATTTGTAACTTCTAGAGGTGAAATTAAGACAATTTTGTATAGGATAGTAAATGTCATTAAAAAATAAACTCAAAAATAATCAGCTCACTATAGGCTCATGGGTAACAATAGGTCATACAGCCATAGTAGATATTATGGCATCTGCTGGGTTTGAGTGGTTGGTTGTGGATTTGGAGCATACTTCTATAGACCTCTCCACGGCACACAACCTCATAGCAACAATCCAAGCAAATGGTATGAAAGCCTTAGTAAGAGTAAGCAAAAATGAAGAGGTAATTATCAAGAGAGTTCTTGATATGGGTGCAGATGGTATAGTTGTACCTATGGTCAAATCTAAACATGATGCACTAGAGGCTATAGATTATGCCAAATATCCTCCTACTGGAAAAAGAGGAGTAGGTTTATTTAGGGCACAAAAGTATGGATTGGGATTTGATGAATATAAAAAATGGGTAGATGAAGAGCTGGTTATCATAGCTCAGATTGAACATTTTGAAGCTGTAAATAATATAGAAGAGATTATCACTACAGATGGTATTGATGGAGTGATTATTGGACCTTATGACTTATCAGGAAGTATGGGTTATCCTGGTGAGTATCATAGAGATGATGTCAAAGAGGCAATAGCCAAAGTTTTAAAAGTATGCAAAGAGCAAAATACACCATCAGGCTTTCATGTGATAGAAACAAACCCAACAAAACTCCAAGAGAGAATAGATGATGGGTGTACATTTTTAGCATATAGTTTGGACTTTTTCTTTTTGGGAGATAGTGCAAGAGATGGTATGAAAACTTTAAAAGAAGGACTTAAATAATATGAATATAATATCAATAATACCAGCAAGAATGGGGTCAAGTAGATTTCCAGGAAAACCTATGAAAGAGATATTAGGTATGCCTATGATAGGGCATGTTTATAAAAGAGTTAAGATGAGCAAAACTCTTAGTGAAGTATATGTGGCTACTTGTGATGAAGAGATATATAATTACATCGAATCAATTGGTGGTAAAGCAGTAATGACTAGTGATTGCCATGAGAGATGTAGTGATAGATGTGCAGAGGCTATGCTCAAAATAGAAAAAGATGAGAATATCAAAGTAGATATTATGGTAATGGTACAAGGTGATGAGCCATTGACATTTCCACAAATGATAGATGAAGCAGTGCAACCTATGCTAGATGACAAAGAGATAATTATTACTAATCTCGTGGCTGATTTAGAAACTATATCAGAGTTTGAAGACCCAAATGAGGTCAAAGTAGTAATGGATTTGAATGGCAATGCTATTTATTTTAGTCGTGAACCTATACCTAGTCGTAAAAAGGGAATATTAGATGTCCCTATGAAAAAGCAAGTTTGTGTGATACCTTTTGGTAGAGACTTTTTATTAGAATACAATAAAATGGAGCCTACACCTTTGGAGATAATAGAGTCTGTAGATATGATGAGAATTATTGAAAATGGTATGAAAGTTAAGATGATACCTACAAGTTATATTACAAAAGCTGTAGATACTCCAGAGGATTTGGAGAGAGTTATTAGGATGATGAGAGAGGATAGTCTCTTTGAAAATTATAAGTAAGCTAAAAAGATTATTATTTCAAATTTATATATCTATTTTATTCTCCATTCCAACAGAAATAGGAATTAGATTAAGATATTTTGCATATAAGCCATTATTTAAAAAGACGAATGGTTTATTTAGAATAGATACAGGTGTTACTATATTTGGTTTTGAAAATATTACTTTGGGGTCAAATATATCTTTTATGAAAAATAGTTATATTTATGCTCATGACGAGGGGACACTAACGATAGGAGATAATTTTACAATGAATAGCAATTCACAATTGGGTGCTTCATTTGGAAAAATAGTCATAGGCAACAATTGTGCTATAGCACCTAATTGTGTTCTTAGGGCTTCTAATCATACATTTGATAATCCTGATATCCCTTTTATAGAACAAGGACACACTTACGGTGAAATTATTTTAGAAGATGATGTATGGATATCATCAAATTGTGTGATAACAGCCAATACAACTATAGGAAAAAGTTCTGTTATTGGTGCAGGTAGTGTGGTGACAAAAGATGTTGAGCCATACTCCATAATGGGTGGAGTTCCAGCAAAATTAATTCAAAAGAGGAAATAGATGTCTGATTATTTAGTTACAGGTGGTGCAGGGTTTATTGGTAGTGCGATAGCAAACAAACTTATCAAGCATGGACATCAAGTTTATATAATAGATAACTTAAATACAGGATATATAGATAATGTACCAAATAATGCTATATTTATACAAGGTGATTTTAGTAAAGATGAAACAATATCAAAACTAAATAATAGAAAGTTTGATGTCATTTTTCATATTGGAGGGCAATCTTCTGGTGAAATAAGCTATGAAGACCCAGAGTATGACCTAAATACAAATACCCTTTCTACACTGAAGCTTTTGCAATATGCAGTAGAGACTGGATGTAAGAAATTTATCTATGCTAGTACAATGTCTGTATATGGAGAAAAGGAGAATCAAGAACAATTCTCAGAAAGGGATGATGTAAATCCTAAATCATTTTATGCAGTAGGAAAACTTGCAAGTGAAAAATATATGGATATTTTTGCTAAGCAATTTGGTATAGATTTTGTTGCTTTACGATATTTTAATGTCTATGGAGCAGGACAAAATTTAGAAAACCTAAAACAAGGAATGGTTAGTATATATCTCAAACAATTTTTAGATAGCTCTTTTGATAAAGTAGTAGTAAAAGGTGACTTGAATAGATTTAGAGACTTGATATATATAGATGATGTTGTTGATATTACAATAGAGTCATCAATCAATGATAATTTTACAAATAAGATTATAAATATAGGTACTGGTATCAAAACAACAGTAAAAGATATATTACAATTAATTGCTATCCATACAAATAGTGATAAAGATATTGATGTAATAGGTGGAACTCCTGGAGACCAATTTGGTATATATGCTGATAATAGACTTTTATTAAGCATATATGATAAGCCAATGACTTCATTTGATGTAGGATTAAAAAGTATGATAAATTGGATAGAGGATAATAAGAATGCCTAAATGCAGAATATGTGAAGCTCAAGAAAATCAAACATTAAGAGCAGAAAATGTTTTTGGTGCTAAAAAAGAGCATAATTTTTGGGAATGTGCAAATTGTGGAGTAGTATATCTATATCCTTATTTATCAGATAAAGAAGAGAAACATTTTTATAAAAAAGAGTTTGAAAAATTTATGTCTAGTAGAGTAGGAGACCATAGAGACTGGAGTAATGCAACAAAACATATCGAAACGAATCAAGATCAAGTAAGAAGAAGATGGAAGTTTTTAGAAAATGAGATTAAAATAGATAAAACTATTTTAGAGATAGGATGCTCTTCTGGTTTTATGATGAATGCATTTAGGGATGCTGGATTAAAATGTTATGGTATAGAGCCATCAGGAGAGTTTTTAGAATTTTTAAAAAGCAATGGTCATACTGTATATGAAAGCCTAGATAAACTTATCAATCAAGAGAGTATAAAATTTGATTTAATAACTCACTTTTTTGTATTTGAGCATATAGCAGACCCTTTTGAATTTTTGGTAAATACATATAACTTATTAAATAAAGGAGGTGTTATCATAGCAGAGATACCATCGTCGACAGATATTTTGACTTCTGTATATAATATACCTGCATTTGAAAATTTTTATTGGTCTATTGCACATCACTACTACTATAACCCTAAGTCATTAAAATATATATTGGATAAATTGGGCTATAGATATGAGATATTGCCTGAACAGAGGTATGATTTGTCAAATCATATAACATGGATGATGGATGGTAAACCTGGAGGACAAGGAAGATTTGATATTTTTTCTAGTGATACTATTGAATCATACAAAAGTGATTTGATGAGAGAGTGGAAATGTGATACAATTATTTTGAAAATATATAAGGATTGATAAGATGAAAATAGTAGCCACATCCCCTAGTTTTTCCAAAAACACAACTCTGCAGAAAGAGATATATAGTCATTTTCCAAGTGCTAAACTCAACGGAGACGGCACAAGATTTACCAAAGATGAGCTAATAGAGTTTATCAAAGATGCTGATGGGCTTGTCGTGGGATTAGAGACGATAGATGGTGAGGTACTAGATAGATGTCCAAATCTCAAGATAATATCCAAATATGGTGTAGGACTCAATAATATTGACCTAGATGAGTGCAAAAAAAGAGATATAGCTATTGGTTGGACTGGAGGAGTCAATAGGCTATCAGTGGCAGAGATGGTATTAGGGTTTATGCTTATGTTTGCTAGAAATCTGTTTGTGACTTCAAATGAACTTAAACGAGGCAGTTGGAACAAAAATGGTGGATTTCAACTTAGTGAGAAAACTATTGGTATTATTGGAGTCGGATATATAGGTAAAGAAGTTATAAGACTTTTAAAACCATTTAATTGCAAAATATTGGTTAATGATATTATCAATCAAGATAAATATTATGATGATAATAGTTTAGAAGAAGTTTCAAAAGGGGAGATTTATAAGCGTAGTGATATTGTAACTATTCACACGCCACACAATAAAACTACAGACAATATGATAACTTTAGATGTACTAAAAACTATGAAAAGTAGTGCCTATATACTTAATACTGCTAGAGGTGGTATCATCAATGAACAAGATTTAAAATATGCTCTTATCAATGACATCATAGCAGGAGCAGGGATTGATGCTTATATAGAAGAGCCACCTACAGATAGAGAGTTTATAGAGTTGCCAAATCTCATCTGTACTCCTCATATAGGAGGTAATTCAGTAGAGGCAGTAGAAGCTATGGGAATGAGTGCAATAAGACATCTAAAGGAATTTTATAAATTATGAAAAATGTAGTTATTTTTGGAGGGAGTGGTTTTTTGGGTAGCTATGTAGCAGATGAGCTTACTAGAAGAGACTATAGCGTGACTATTGCAGATATAAATAGTTCACTATTTTTAAAGCCAAGTCAAAAATTTGAAAAAGTAGATATTTTAGATATATCGAGTATAAAAAATATTATAAAAGATGCCAATATTGTTTATAATTTTGTAGCTATAGCAAACCTAGATGATGCTATACACGACCCAATAAATGCTATGAGTATCAATGTAATGGGAAATTTAAATATATTAGAAGCGTGTAGAGAGCATGGTCGGATAGAGAGATTTGTTTATGCAAGTAGTGCTTATGCTTTGAGTAGTGAGGGGTCATTTTATGGAATTAGTAAACAAAGTAGTGAGAAGCTAACAGAAGAGTATTACAAGAGATATGGTCTTAAATATACAGTTATAAGATATGGCTCACTCTATGGTGAGAGAGCTAGTCATAATAATTATATATATAATCTACTCAAAGATGCTATTCAAAATGGAGAACTACACTATAAAGGTGATGGTGAAGATTTAAGAGAGTATATACATGCAAGTGACGCTGCGAAACTCTCTGTAGATATGTTAGAGGATAATCAATATGAGAATGAACATATAATACTTACAGGAACAGAGAGACTCAAACGCATAGAATTACTTACTATGATAAGTGAGATAATGCAAAATAAACTAGAGGTCAAACAGATATCTGATAATAATCTAGGACACTACAAGATAACTCCATACTCATATCATCCAACAGTAGCTAAAAAGCTTGTAGCAAATCCATATATAGATTTGGGACAAGGATTGCTAGAGTGTATCCAAGAAATACACAAAGAGTTAGAGGCTTAAATGATATTTTTATCTTATATTTTAGATGAGCAAACTCCTACTTATGGTAATAGAAATAAGTTTGAAGCTATTAAAAAAAGTGACATATCAAGAGGTGATGTAGCAAATGATACGACTATATCAACTACTGTTCATATAGGAACACATATAGATATGCCTTATCATTTTTATGAAAATGGACAAACTATAAGAGACTTTGAAGCTGATTTTTGGCTCTTTAAAAATCCTCTTATTATCTCTATAAATCAAGATGAATTGATTATAAATGAGAAATTGATCCAGAAACTAAATAGTATCAAAGATATTGGATATGATATTTTGATAGTAAAAACAGGAATTTGTGATAGAAGAGAAGATGAAAGCTTTTGGAGTGATAATTATTGTTTTCATCCTGATATTTACGATTATCTTATAACAAACTTTCCAAATATTAGAGTGATGGGATTTGATAGTATATCTGTATCTAGTTTTTCTAATAGAATTTTGGGAAGAGAAGCACATAAGAGATTTCTAAATCCCCCCAATCCTATATTATTACTCGAAGATATGAATTTGAGAGATATAAATGAGAATAGTAGATTAAAAGAGATTATTGTATCACCTTTGAGAATTGCTAATTGTGATGGGCTTCCATGTACGGTATTTGGAGTGCTATATGATTAAAAATATATTATGGGATTTTGATGGTGTTATTTTTGATAGTATGGGAATTAAAAGTGATGGATTTATAGAGCTTTTTAAAGAGCAGGATAAGTCACTACTCAAAAAACTAGAACTCTACCATTATGCCCATGGAGGAGTATCTAGATTTGAGAAGATTAGATACTTTTATAGCCATATAATAGAACAAGATATTAGTGAAGATGAGGTTTTAATATTAGCTGATAAGTTTGCACAGATTATATCAAAAAAGCTATATGATAAAAATAATCTCATAAATGATAGTATAGAGTTTATCCAAAATAATCATAAAAAATATAACTTTCATATAGTCTCAGGTGCAGAGCATAATGAACTAAATTCTCTATGTGATAATTTTGAATTATCACAATATTTTATAACGATTGATGGTAGTCCTACTAAAAAAGATATTTTGGTTAAAAATATTTTAGAAAAATACGATTATGATAAGAGAGAAACTATCTTGATAGGTGATGCTATAACTGATTATAATGCTAGTGTGAAAAATGGTATAGAGTTTTATGGATATAATAATATTGAGTTGAAAAAATATAATTATATTGATACATTTCAAGAGTTTTTTATATGAATGCTAGAGAGTTAGATAAAAATTTTCGAGAAAAAAAAGAGCAGTTTTTATCTTATATCTCTAATATAAAAAAAAGTATGCCTATTGATATTTTTTCTATTACTAATGTGACAATTATCAATAACCCCTATGGTACAAATTTCCCCAAAAAGTTTTTTATAGAAGATTATAAAGATGAAAATAGTTTTTTTCTTTTTATTAAAAGTAGCTTAAAGTTCTATTTAAAACATATATATTGGTTTTTCTCTTATATTATCCAATTTGTTATATATAAACTTTTTTATAAAAAAAGAGTAACTAATGAAAATGCTATTTTTATAGATATATTTTTTTTAGTAGATAATATTATAAAAAATAAAAAATTTGATGAAAACTATTTTAGTGGACTTTATGAAGTTTTAGATAAATATAGTCAAAAATATATATTTTTACCTCGTTTATATCGTGTAGGCAAAAATCCATTTAAATTGATAAGTTTTTTTAAAATTATTAATAGAGACAAAAAAAGTTTTCTATTTGAATTTGAGTTTTTATCACTAAAAGATTTTATAGATATATTTATAATGATAATATACTATCCATTCAAAACTTTAAGACTAAAACAAAAAGAGAATATGAGAGTAGATAAACTATTTAATATTGAATTAATTAGAGATATACAAAATCAACAGTTTGAAGCTTTTAGTAGATATATTTATGGTAAAAATATGGCTAAGTTGGATAAAGTAATTAAAATATACTCTTGGAGTGAGTTTCAAGTTGTAGAGAGAAGTTTTAATTATGGAATTAGAGTTAATAATAGAGATATACATTTATATGGTTGTCAATTTTATCTAAACTATGAGAGTTACTTTAATACTTTTGTCTATGATGTAGATTTCTTACACCAAAGCTCTTTTCATAAAATTTTAGTCAACGGTCATATATATATTTTAAATAGAGAATATATTGATTATAAAGCAGGGGTATCATTAAGATATAAAAATATTTTTAACTATAATATCTCATTAAAAGGTACTAAAATTTTACTTTTGGGTTCATATATAGAAAAAGATACCAAATTTATGTTAGATGCAGTATCTAATTTTGAAAGTATCTTTTTTAAAAATCATCCTGTAGTAAATATAGATAAATTTGGAAAATTAGATAGCAATATCAAAATAGTTGATAATAGTATTTATGAACTATTTGAAAATACAGCTATAGTTATTTCTACAGCATCAGGTAGTGCAGTTGAAGCAGTATCTTGTGGTATCTCTGTTATTATAGTAGCTAGTCAAGATAATTTAACAGCTAATCCTCTAATAGATAAAGGTAAAGGCAAAATTTGGGATATAGCTTTTAGTAAAGATGATGTAGAAAAAGTATATAATAAGCTCTTAAATTATAGAAAAAATAGTGAAGAGATAACAAAAATAGCTTTATGGTATAGAGAAAACTTCTTTATAGCACCAACAGAAGAGAATATAATAGAAGTATTTGAGTTGAACGAAAATGGAGAGTGTGCATGAAAATTATTGAAGAGTCCAGAAGTAAAAAAACATTTGAAAAACATTTGGTTTCTATTATTATTCCACTCTTTAATGCAGAAAAATATATAAGTGAGACGATACAAAGTGTTATTAATCAATCATATTTAAACTGGGAGTTGATTATCGTAGATGACTGTTCTACAGATAAGAGTGTAGATATAGTTTATGATTTTGAAAAAATAGATAGTAGGGTAAAGTTAATTAAATCAAATCAAAACTTTGGAGGACCAGCACGACCACGAAACATAGGAGTTGAGAATAGTCAAGGTGAATATATAGCATTTTTGGATGCTGATGATATTTGGGATATAGATAAGCTACAAGTTCAAATAGCATCCATGATAGATAATAGCTATCACTTTAGTAGTACAAATAGTAACTTTATAGATAAAAATTCAGATATTATAAATAGTGTAAAGTATAAACTACTTTCGATATTTAAAAAAAATAACTTCAAAGAGACTCTATGTGATTTAATCAAAAATAGATTTATAGCCACCTCATCAGTAGTAGTAAAAAGAGAGTATATAGAGCTATTTGATGAAGATATAGATTTAGTATCAGTAGAGGATTTGTGTTTATGGCTTAAACTATTTAATAAAGATATAAATTATCACTATATAGATGATAAACTATTATCATATAGAGTTCTTGATGACTCTATATCTTCACGGACAACTCCACACCGACAGAGTACAAAAGCCAATATATGTATATTGAAATTTATACTTCATAATAGTAGATATGATATGCTAGAGTGTTTTTATGCTAAAATTAAAGCGTATAGGCGAATTAATTTACTTAAAAGAGTTTTGGGTAAAAAAGTATGAGAACTATTATAATAGGTAAAAAAAGTAATCTCTCAAAACAGTTGTCTTGTAGTATTGATAATGTAATTTTGATATCTTCTATGAGTGTAATTGATAGTATAAATGAGTTAAATCTATCTACTGATGAGTCTGTAAATATAATTTTTAATAACTTTCAAACAGCCTCAAAACTTAACAGTCTAGAAAATCCAATTGAGTATATTGAGCGTTCTATAATGGTTACAGCCAAAGTATTAGATTTTATTCAATCAAACAATTTGAGTATAAATAAAATTATATATACTAGTAGTAGCTCTGTTTATGGTAATAATATATTTTGTAAAGAGAGTGATACTCTAACTCCTTTGAGTCTTCACTCTTCATTAAAAATAACAAATGAAAAACTAATAGAGAACTTTTCTCAAAAAAATAGCATCAATTTTACTATTGCTAGAATATTTAATATGTATGGAGGAGATGATAACTTCTCTATCATATCGAAAATAGAAAAAGCATATAGAGGAGATACCTCTATAGTTTTGGTAAACAGTGGTAATGCTATACGAGACTTTATACATATAGATGATGTAGTGAGTGTATATCAGAGACTATTGACTACAGAGAATACTCCTATCATAAATATCGGTACAGGAGTAGGTATATCTATAAAAAATATTATAGATTTTTTATCTAATCATAATATCTCTATAAAGACTCAAACAATAAATAGTAAAGAGATAAAGATATCAACAGCAGATATTGGTCTGCTAGAGAGTAAATATAGTATAAACTTCAGAAAGGTAGAGGACTTTTTATTAGAGAAGTTATCAGGAAGCAATAATGAATAAAAAAGTATTGATATATGCAGACCCACACTCTGTGCATACAGTAAAATGGCTAGAGGGATGGAGAAGATTAGGGTATGAGACTATAGTCTCTGGATTATCCAATACTATATGCGATAATAAATTTATATTTAAATCAAAAATAAATATAAAAGGTGGTAATGGTAGTGAGTTTTTAAAAAATATCTTTAAATTTAAAAAAGTTTTAGATAGTTCAAATCCAAATATAATAAATGCTCATTTTTTAACAAGCTATGGACTAATAGGAGCATTACTAAAGAGAAAAAATGATAAATTGGTAATCTTTTTGATGGGTACAGATGTTATGATAACTATGAATAGAAATTTTATCTATCTATATATGGCAAAGTATATCTTTAATAAAAGTAACTTACTTGTCTCATCTTCACAAACCATGAGTGATAAAATACTAAAATATTTTCCATATTTAGAAGATAAAATATTAACACAACAGTATGGTATAGATATATCACTACTAGATAAATATCAATCCAAAGATAAAGATATTGATATATTGACAAATAGAGGATGGGTAGCAAACTCAAATTATGAGATTTTATTAGATATATTTAATAAGTTTAAACTTTCCAAAAAGGCATTGATAGGTTATAATGGCACAGATTATGCTAAAGAGTTAAAGCAAAAATACCCAAATTTAGAGAGTAGTATCTATAATATGTTGGAGTACAAAGATAATATATCAATGGTAGGAAGGTGTAAAATATTTATATCTCTTACGACCTCAGACGGTATGCCACTATCTCTACTAGAGGCTATGTATCTAGGAGCTATACCTATCGTATCGGATATACCTACTAATCATGAGGTGATAAATAATGGGATTAATGGTTTTATCATACCAATAGATGCTAAAAGCTTGTATCAAAAGATAGAGTATGTTTTGAGTTTGCAAGAGAATAGACTAAATGAGATTAGAGATATAAATAGAGAGCTTATAAAAGATAAGTTTGATATAGAGAAAAGCTTTTACAAAATGAATAGTTTAATATGAGCTATATTATAGGAAAAATTTAATTGAACCCAATATCCATAATCATACCTATAAGAAATGAAGAGAACTATATTAAAGAGTGTATAGAGTCAATTATCAATTTTGACTATCCCAAAGAAGCATTAGAGATATTATTTATAGATGGTATGAGTAAAGATAGTACATTAAATATAATAAAGCACTATCAAGAGCAATACCCATATATAAAAGTGATAGAAAATAGAGATAAGATAGTACCTACTGCTATGAATTTAGGGATTAAAGAGGCAAAAGGGGATTATATCTGTAGGTTAGATGCTCATGCTTCATATCCTAGAGACTATATATCCAAACTATTAGAGTGGAGTCAAAAGCTTGATGCTGATAATGTAGGTGCTGTTTGTAAAACATCTCTAAAGAGTAGTACAAATATCGCCAAAGCTATACAGTTTGTAATGTCTGATAAGTTTGGAGTAGGTAACTCTCTTTTTAGAATAGGTGTAGATAGACCACTTGAAGTAGATACCGTACCTTTTGGTTTTTATAAAAAAGAGGTGTTTGAGAAGATTGGTGGCTATAATGAAAAACTAGTAAGAGTTCAAGATTTAGAGATGAATAAAAGATTAAAAAGAGATGGTGGCAAGATATTTTTAGTTCCTGATATAGAGTGTACTTACTATCCAAGAGAAACTCTAAAATCATTTTGGCAAAATAGATTTAAGACAGGTAAATGGATAATTTTAGCTCCATATTTTACAAACACTCTTAATAATATTAGTCTAAGGCATATTACTCCTCTTATTTTTCTATTGATAAGCTTTTTGTTGATACTATTATCTCTATTTAATAAGCTATTTATACCACTCCTTACTATCTTTTTGTTATTCTATAGTATAATCCTATTTGCAAGAGCATTAATATTAACAAAAGACTCTATATTGAGTTTTAATATATTAGTTGTTTATGCAACTCTACATTTTGGATATGGACTTGGTTCATTTATCTCCATTATGGAAATTTTTATAAATAAAAGAAAAGGTGTTAAAAAGTGAATTTATTAGATAAAAATGGTAACGCTAAGCTCAATAGAACAGAATTAATAGGCTTAATACTTATAGCCTATATGTTCTCTTTTCTTATTAGAATGATATGGATATATCAATTTAAAGATACAGCAAGTTTTTATTGGTTAGACCAACTGATGATAAATACAAATGATGGCTATTTTTTTGCATCAGGTGCTCAAGATGTATTGAATGGCTTACATTCTAATAACCCTAGAGTACCTGATATGTGGAGTTATGGTACAGTTGCTATTACAGCACTATTTGCCAAAATCACACCATTTTCATTTGAGACGATTATACTATATATGCCATCTGTTATCTCATCTTTGGTAGTAATACCTATTATTCTTATTGCAAGACTGTATAATATGGCTATATGGGGCTTTTTTGCAGCACTTTTAGGAAGTATCACTTGGAGTTATTATAATCGTACTATGGTTGGGTATTATGATACAGATATGTTCTCTGCTATGGCTC
>Ga0193955_1001080_pt1 | contig 13472 bp, 10 predicted proteins | sample BB_6_MG_FD_140343 | JGI IMG/M metagenome (GOLD analysis project Ga0193955, IMG submission 140343) | Microbial mat bacterial communities from the Broadkill River, Lewes, Delaware, United States - BB_6_MG | ecosystem: Environmental > Aquatic > Freshwater > River > Microbial mats | place: USA... | reverse complement strand
GGGCGAACGAGTCGTCTTCAATCCATTCAAGAACCCCTGTCTCTGTAGGCTTTAGTTTGGATGCTGTGGACTCGTAATACGCCATGATCTGGGCGGCCTCCATGACGGCGGATTCAGCCCGGGTGAGGTTCTGTTTGTAACACCGGTCGTTCTGGGTGATCTGGAGGTCGGTGTCGGTGGTGCTTAAGAGCGCGAGCCCGGCAATGGTAAGGAGAACGAGGAGCGCCAGCGTCAGGAGCAGAACGGAGCCCTCTTCGTTGGTGACGGCGTTTGGTATGTGTTTCATGCGTGACTCCTATCGGCTGCAGCCCGGGGTATGGATACTGCATGGTTGTATGTTAAATATCGCTTGCCTTTAGAAACTCGTAGGCGACCTCATGGGTTCGGCCCCCTTCGGTCCATTGCACGGTGAGTTCAATGGCTTTGGAGTCCGACAATTCTCCGCTGGTGTTCTCCGTGACATCCCAGTCGAGGGTGTATTTTCCGGCCACGGTCTCTGTGCCGTCGGCGAGGTAGGCGTAATCCAGGGCGATGAGTTCCTCGATCTTGTTGGCGCCTTCACTGGCCGCTTCCGTGAGGTTCTGGGATTGGTATCCTCCTCGTATGGAGGTGACCTGCATGCCAAGGACAGCCAGGATGCCAAAGGCGAAGATGACCAGGGCAACCATGACCTCAATGAGGGTGAACCCCTCTTCTTTAGATGGCGGGGCTTGGTGTGTTGGGTTTTGAACACAGAACATGGCGTTGGTTCCTTTCTATGTTACAGGGTTTTACATGTTTCGCAAAAGGATGACGCTTTTCCCCAGGCGTCGTCTGCGGCCGTCATTGTATGGCCCCCATGTGTCAGTGGATGGTGTTGTGTAGGTTGTGTTACTTGAAAAATCGGGATCGTTTTTATTGGTTCGTGCCAGAATGGTGATTTCCACGGATTCGATGTTTCCCAGGGTGCCGGGGGTGGTGGATTGCCCGCCCCCGGAGGAGGTGTAGTAAAATTCCACGTCCTCGATGGCTTCGGCGACCACTTCATTGGCCAGCCCACCGTCGTTGCGCTGGATGGTGTTGTTGGTGAATGTGTAGGTGATGGTTGTCAGGGTGTTGGTGGCGTCATCGAGAACGGTAAAGGAGAGGTTGTCGGCGTTGGCTGTGACGAATCCCGCTGATGGGGCGCTTGCCGGGTCCGAGCCCCGGTAGCCTGCCATGCGAAGGTCACGACCTATAAGGTAGAGTGCGGCCCGCAGGTTCTGTTGCATGGAGAGAACGTTCTCCTGGGCGACCGAGGTCCGTGAGTAGCTGGCAAAGGTTGCGACCAGGGCCACGCTGAGAATCGTGGCCATGGCAAGGGCCACGAGGAGCTCCACCAGGGTGAGGCCCTGATCATTTTGGCTTGGGCGTTTGGTGACGGGTCTCATATCAGTCCCCCCAGTTGGTTCCGTCTGTGCTGCGTTGCAGCTTGATGTTGCCCGCTGCTGTAACAGTCACGCGTTTGAATTTGGTGTTGTCAAGGGTCCTTACCATGACTTGACCCGTTGAACTTGCCATCCCCAGGGTGTTGAAGCCGATGGGGGTTGTGACCCCTGTCAATTGAACTTTTTTAGGCATGGTGCGTTTAAGGATCTGTGTCCCGCCTTTGGTATTAACCGTCAGGGTGTAGCTGCCGCTGTCTCCCGCCCCGTCATCGAAGTAGGCCAGCACGGTGACATGCCGTTTTACGGCGGTTACTTTGGCCAGCTCAAGATCGCCTTTGATGTCATTGGCTGCCGAGGTGAGGCGAGTCCCTTCGATGAGGCGCGTGTAACCGGCGACGGAAAGGGCTCCGAGAATGGCCACAATGGCCACGATTACCATCAATTCCATTAAGGTAAATCCATCATTTCGTCTCATGCGGGATATTTCCTTGGTGGGTTAAATTTGGAATGTAATTAAGGATAGTTAGATACAAGATACGTGCCAATGTTCCTCGCGTGGTGTTTGTTCTTGGCGGGCTTGTTTGTAAATCTTGTTAATAAAGGGGGTTATGCGTGTCGCGGATGCAATCTGATTTTCGGGTTGGATCAGGTCTGTTTCCTGGGGCAGCTTTTCTCTTTTCTGACGAGGGACAGAATCGAAGGGGGGAATCAATGGATTGGAATATCGAGTACTCATGGCGTTCCGGGTAGGGTTTGCCCAAAAGACCTGTGTCGGCGGCTCGTGGCGTCAGTATGCGACGTTTTTGATGTTATTCCAGATGGAAAGAGTGGGTTTTTTTATGTATGACTCCGCGGTTTACAGGATAAATATATTTTATAGTGAACGGGTTTGAGAATAGGGTGGGTGGCTTGTAATGATTTAATAAGTATGGAAATAAAGTTGTGTGTAAAAATAATTAAGATGCTTCATAGACCAGCAATCTGAATGTCTCAACGGACTCCCTTGAATGGTATTGTATTCCAGCTGATTTTAGACGATAGGAAATGGTGTGGGCAGGGACTAAGGGGGGGAGACAGGTCTTTGAACGTGAGTCGTGACTATTCAGCTTGCGCCTCCGACGGGCCTGTCGGGGACCAAGTTTTTGAAAAGTTTGACAAACAGGTTTGCTTGACTTGAGCAGGGGGCCTCCCGAATCAAAGGCGGGTGTGGTTTGGCCCGAGGAACGAGGGACAAACCACATCCGCAACCTGCTTTCAAGGTGGCACACCTTGCCGCCGGAGGCTTGTTTTGGAACGCTATCGGCTTGGCGTTATTTAAGGACTATATACACTGCTTCGTGATTATCATTGGCGTACAGATCCACTGTCTGGCCTTTTTGAAGCTTTTTGCGTGTGATTTTCAAGCCGTCCTTTGAGAACACCTGCACCCTGCGATAGTAGGGATAGCTGGCGTCGTTCACCACGATCAGGTCACGCTTTACCAGGTCTACACTTCCGGTATCCATGTAGAGAATTCCCGGAGGCAGGTTGTCGGCGTTGTGGATCGCGGGCTTGAAACCGGTCTGTGAGCCTGTGGCGAGGGTCACCGTCGCAGTGATCATCAGGAGGGCTCCCAAAAGGAGGGTCAGTGCGCGTTTCATGGTTGATGTTCCTTCGTTTTTTTGAGCCCATGCAGGGCCTGTTCGTCAAATTGAAACTGTTCTGCTTTGCCTCCGGCAGGGCCGCCGGAGGCTTCGCTGGGTTGAATCGTTTTGTTTTTTAATCCTTGATACGCCAGTAAAAGAGGCCTTTGATTTCGTCCGTGGTGTCCTCCACCCGGTCCTTGGTGAAGAAGAGTTTGTCTTCGATGATGGCCGGGGCGTAGTAGATGTCATCGTCAAATTTTTTGCCGGAGGAACTGTTGTCCCTGGCGTCCACCACCCCGTCTCCGTTGGTGTCCCACTGAGGGTCCTGCAGCTGACCGCCGTTGCAGGCGTTGAGTACAGAGCCGATGGTGGTACCGCCCGAGGCACAAGGGGAGGGTTCCGGGATGATGGACACGATGTAAGCCTTGCCGTCCCGGATCTGTGTTTTGGTGATGACCCGTTCCTTGGATGCCGGCATGTTCAGGTACCACCCCAGGTGAGTTCCCCCTGTGTATGTCGCGCTGTCAGCCTTTGCTTTTTTCCAGGTGTCCACCTCGAACCAGTCGATGGTGTTGTTGCTGGTGTAGCGCCAGTTGCTGTCCGAGGAGACCTGGGTCTGCTGGAGCAGGGTGAGGTCCACTGTGGTGGGGAAGGCGCTGTTTCCGTCGATGTTGGAGAGGGTTCTCACCGCAGGGGTTCCGCTCGGGGTGTTGAAGGTGCCCATGTGATAGGGGGTGGTGTCACTGAAGCCGTTGCGGGCCCACTCTTGCTGCCAGTCCCAGATACCGTAAACCGTTTGGGTGTTGGTGTTGTCAAGGTCTCCGTCCGAAAGCATGCGACCGGTGCCGAAAACCAGGATGGTCCCTTTCTTGGTGGGGTTGCAGTGGAACATGGCCGCCGGTTTGGAGGTGATGGGTTGGACCTGGCCTGAGCTGTTATTGGCGGTAAAGAGGGGTTTGCTCACACCGCTTGTTTCGTACGCCACCTTCCAGTTGCTTTTGTTTGAATCGGAGATGTCAAATTTCCAGAGGTTGCCCAGCATGTCGCCTGCGTAGACGGCGTCTGCCTTGCCGTCATCGTTTAAATCCACCACCAGCGGGTCGCTCAGGCCGTTGCAATTGCCCGCCGAGGTGCTGCCGACGCCGGTGTCGATTTTTTTGAAGAGGGTCCCGTCGAGCTTCAGGATAAGGAGCACCGCATGCCCATTGGGGCTGTCGTAGCCGTTGGCGGCAATAATCAGGCTGCCCCCTGCCGATGAGTCGTTGCCTTCGGCGATGGTTACCTCTCCATAGGTATAACCCATGTCGCTGTCCGGTACGGAGGCCGTGGGGTATTCCCAGATGGTGGGCAGGGCGTTTTCCGAAATGGTCTTCGGGCTGGTGACGTTGATACCGAAGAGTCCCCGGCCCCCTTTCCTCAGGCCGCTGACCACCCAGGATTCAGTGCCGCTCCCTTTGGGAACCGTCCTTGCGGTGGCGGTGCCGTCTGCATAGAATTTGTGTCCGTAATTGGGGCTGGTGAGTTCGCTGAGGTTGGGGTAGACGAAGCTGGGTACATAGGAAAACAGTTCGTTGCCGTTTGCCGCGTCAAAGGCGTGGAACATGCCGTCGTTTGCCCCGACGTAGACGACCCCGTTGTGAAGGACGGGGGAGGAGTGGGTGATGTCTCCCAGCTTGTGGTTACGGTTTCTGAAGGCTCCGCCATTTATCTCCTGATGTGAGTTGTCTCCCCTGATAAAGGCAAGCTGTGAGGCCGTGATGTTGGCTTTTTGTGACGTCGACAGGTTTGTGTAACGGAAGGCTTTTGTTGTGCCTGTGCTGTCATTCCTGGTGAGGATGTTGCGTCCCGTATCCCATGAGGCTGCATCCAATTGGGTTTTGGCGCTCCATTTTGGGGTTTTGTTCACCACGCCCTGGGAGCTCACGTCGTAGGCTTCCAGGTTGCCGGACCAGTCTTCACTGTCGAAATACCCCTGATAAATGACCAGGCCCGTATCGAGTTTTTCCGAGCTTACGGCAACGGAGGCCGCGGTCCCGGCACGGTGGGTAATATCAGATAAAACGGTGTTGATGGCATCGGATAGCTCCTGGGGCGTGCCAGTGCCGATGTATTCCCCACGACCGTTTACCGCGGCATGCCACAACTCGTCCACCATGGCTTCGTTGGTGCCGTCGGCGAGCCATGCCGGGCAGTCGATGGCATTGTCTTTATGGGCTGGCGGGCAGTTGGGCCAGTCTGTCTGGGTGTAGTGCCCTTTGATACCGAAGGATACGGTGTAGGTTACCATGCGTTGATGGGCCGCTTCGTAGTCAGGGTCCTGCACCGGAACTTTGTCGGCAAGGGCGGTGACCAGATCCCTTTCATAATAGTGCATGGCCACATCAGGGAGACGATTGGACTTGCTTCCGGCAAACTCGGGGCCATCCCATTTTGAGCTGTTATCATTGTCGGCGTTCCCGACGCTGGGTGAACTTCCGTTTCCGTAACCATCGGTCATGAGGATGGCAAAGGCCTGCTGGCAGTCGCCACCCTTGGCCGTGGTGTCAAAGGGGTTTGCCCCGATGCCGCCGTTGTTGCTGTCACCCGCATCGTAGTACTGTCCCACGTCTTCAAGTGCGAGCCGCATGGGGGTGCCGCCGCTTCGTTGGACATTATAAACGCTGTCAAGAAATTCCTGGGCATCGGCTTTGTCTTCAATGAGGGCCGCTGCCTTGATCACGGAATGGTTGAAGGTGTGGACCCCCATTTTCACTCCGGTGATCTCTTCAATGGCCAGGCCCAGAGCTGCTTTGGTCGCGGTCTCCCGGGTGCTGTGGTAGGTGTACCAGTTGGCGAAGTTGGTTCGCGCTTCGGCAAGGCTGGATTGAGGAATGGCCACATCGGAAGGCGGGGTTGTTACTTTCGTCAGGTCATACACCTGGCCATGGTCGCCGCTGCCGTAACTGGTGACCTTGTAGTAGGTAACACTGCTTTTTCCAATGTCCACCAGATAGGGCTTGCTGTCTGTTGCGGAGACCACATAGTAGTGGCCGTAAGTGATGGTCTTTCCATCCAGGCTTGTGTAGGAACCGGTGAGGTTGCGGGTTCCGGATGTAAATCCCACGGGGTGGTTCGGGGCGCTTGTGAAGCTGGCGTTTGAGAAAGTGCGTGATTTCGAATCTGGCCAGGCTTTGTACGTGGCGACAGGGTTGTAGTAGATGCGGTTGTACCCGTGGTACTGAGACTTCCACCGGGTTTTGGAGTATGAGCTGTTAAAGTAGGAGATGCCGTTGAATCGTCCCTCGTCTTCGGGGCACATGACGCTCCACTTCATGCTGCCGGAGTCATCGAGGACAAACATGATGATCCCCGGGGAAGAGCCTACCGTGACGCTCAATGGGGCGTCTGAGATCGGGGCACAGATGGTGTCGGCGTAGCAGGCCGTGTCTCCACCGGAGCAGTCTTCATCGATGTTGTTGCCGCAGATGTCTGCGGCACCCGGGTTGATAAGGGCATTGTTGTCGTTGCAGTCCCCGCCTGTGTCGACGTAACCGGTGTTGGCGCTGCACCCCTGATAGGTATCAAGAACGGTGCCGAAACCGTCTCCGTCGGCGTCCCTGTAGAAGGTTTTGGTGGAGAGGCCCTCATCGATTTCCGTGGGATCGTCGCAGTCGTTGTCCTTTCCGTCGCAGATCTCCGGGGCACCCGGGTAGGTATTGTCATCGGTGTCGTCACAGTCCGTGTTGTCTGTCACGTAGCCATCCGGCGGGGTGGCCGATGTGGTGGTGGTGGGGGCCGAAGGGTTTCCGTAGCCGTCATCATCGCTGTCTTCATAATAGGTGTGGGTGGCGGCAGCACCGGTGAGTGTGAAGTTGTCGAACCGGGTTGTGCTGTTGTACCAGTCATGGCCGGAGAACCCAAAGACGCCTAAGTCCACATCAGACGCAGCCCGGGTGGACGTGACGCTGCCGATGGTGGTCCAGGTGGACTCATCGGTGCTGTACAAGCCGGTAAAGGTGTTGCCGGTACGCACAAGTCTCAGCCACACATTGGGTGGGTTGACGGAGACCGCTTTGGTGAACGACGCATCCGCCCTTCCGTTGCCATTATCGTCGAAGGTCATCAGGAAACCGCCACGCCGGCTGGCTGCCACCTGGATATGGGCCGTGTTGTCGCCATTGGTCCCGAGGTTGTTCTGAACGATGAGGCCGGCTTTCGTGTCGTCTCCGGTATCGGTGAGTTTTCGGATTTTCACTTCGGCTGTGAAATTGCCGGAAACGGCGTCCAGGTAGACCGTGTAATAGTCGAGCAGCGTGTCGAATCCCCCGGAATAGATGTAAAGGGATTTGCTGCTGCGGGTATGGTAGCTGCCGTGGTCCCGTGGGGTCTGGTCGTAGGCCTTCCATTCGGGCTTCAAGGACTTGTTGAAGTTGTCGCTGAACGGAGGTGTCAAGGCATGGGCCACAGGGATCCATGCCAGGCTGAAGATGGTCAGCAGAAATAAAAGCATCAGGCCGGATGGTCGCTGTGCGCGCTTCTGGGCGCGGCCATTGGCTCTATGTGTGTGTGTGGTGTGGCCCAAGGTGTGTCCTCCATGTGAAAATGGTATGCCCGAAAGGGGGATGGGGCGCTTTTTGTCTCGGCTTAAAATCGGATGCGGTAGCCTGCAATGACATCAAGGAGGCCGTTGCACTGCTCTGCCCGGCCATAGACTTCATATTGCCGCATGGTGGTGGCGTTTCCCATGTCCAGAGAGGCCCCGGGGGCAATCCCTTTGTAAACGGAGGTATACCCGGAGAGGTTGTCCGTAAAAAAAGAAGAGCGGGTGGCGTTTGTCCCGAAATTCCAGGTGTTGCTGATGGGGTCGAAGGTGCCGGATCCGTCCGGGTCGGCATTGACCCAGGCCAGGGTGTTGTCGGTTCCCGAGGTCGGCGGTTTCAGCTGGGTGTCCGGCGTTGTGCTGTTTTCCATGATCTGCGCCGCCTCCATGACGGCGGATTCGGCCCGGGTGAGGTTCTGTTTGAAGCAGCGGTCGTTGCCGGTGATGGTGAGTTCCGTGTTGGTCACGCTCAAGGCACCGAGACCGGCGAGGGTGAGCAGCACGAGCAGTACCAGGGTGAGGAGAAGAACAGAACCCTCTTCATTGGCATGGTGTGGTTGAAATCGCATCGATGACTCCTGCATGAAAGCTTGGCTGTGAAGCCTGTTGTCGCGTATGGGTTAAACGGTGTGCGTCAGGTCGGAGGCCGCTTCCACCAAGAAAGAGGCGTTCTGGCGACCTGTCAGATATCCCGGGACCTCAGAAAGTCGTAGGCCACCTGGTGGTTTGTTGCCCCTTCGGCCCATTGCACGGTGAGGCGAATGGACGTTGTGTTGGCCGGGGCCCCTGTGGGGTCGGCGGTGATGTCCCAGGCCACCGTGTATTTGCCGTCAACCGTGTTGGTGCCGTCGGCAAGGGAGGCGTAGTCAAGGGAGAGCAGGTTTTCCATGGCATTGGCCCCGATGTTTGCGGCTTCCGTCATGTTCCGGGCTTTGTGGCCTCCGGAGATGGATGTGATCTGCATCCCGAGGACAGCCATAATGCCCACGGCAAAGATGACCAGGGCCACCATCACCTCAATGAGGGCAAACCCTTTTTCTGAGGCATCGGTGGGTCGAATTTCTTTTGGTTGCGTGCTGATCATGGTGCTCTTTCCTGTGTCAGGGGGTATGTAAGAATTCATGGTCGATTCCAAAAGCGGTTAACGGACAGTGTCCCGGTTCATGGGTTATGCTGCTGCGTATGGCCGATAAGGCGGTCCTGCCGGGGCATCGCTGAATGGTGACGATTTTCATTGCCCGGTCCCTACATGTTTCTGAAAAGAACGACACTCTCTCCCAGGCGTCGCCTTCGGCCATCGTTGTAAGGTCCCCAGAAGGTGCCTGAAGGCTTTGAGTAGGTGGTGGCATTGGAAAAGTCAGGATCATTTCTGTTGGTTCGGGCCAGCACGGCAACCTCTACCGACCGGATGTTGCCCAGGGGCGTCGGGGTTGTGCTTTGGGTTCCGTCAGACAACGTGTAGTAGAACTCCACACCGTCAATGTTCTCGGCAACCAGTTCATTGGTCATGGTCCCGTCGCTTCTTCGGAGGGCATCGTTTGTGCCATCCCCGTCAGAGTCGAAGTATTGATAGGAGATGGTTGTGAGGGTGTTGGTGGTATCGTCAACCACGGTAAACGAGAAGGTGGTGGCGTTGGCGGTGACAAAACCGGCCGCAGGGGCGCTGGTAGGGTTGGGCCCCCTGTACCCTGCCATGCGGAGGTCTCTTCCCATGAGGTAGAGGGCGGCCCGAAGGTTTTGTTGCATGGCAATGACGTTTTCCTGAACGGTTCGGGTTCGTGAGTAGCTGGTGAAGGTGGACACCAGGGCCAGGGAGACCATGGCAGCAAGGGCCAGTGCCACGAGAAGCTCCACCAGGGTGAGACCCCGGTCGTCATCAAGGATGCGGTTGTGCAAGCGGTTCATATCAGCCCTCCCAGTGGGAGCCGTCTGTGCTGCGCTCCAGTTTGATGCTCCCTGCTGCGGAAACGGAAATGCGCTTGTAATTGGCGTTGTCGGTGGTTTTTACCTCAATTCGGCCCGTTGAACTTGCGACCCCGAGGGTGTTGAACCCGATGGGCGTGGTGACACCGGTTAGCGTCACCTTTTCCGGCATGGTGCGCGTGAGGAGTGTTTCCCCTGTTTTGGTCCCCACGGACAACGTGTAACCACCACTGGTTCCTGTACCGTCATCAAAATAGGCAAGGACGGTGACATGCCTTCGGACGGCTGTCAGTTTGGCCAGTTCCAGGTCCGCTTTGAGGTCCCCTGCGGCCGTGGACAATCTGGCCCCTTCGATAAGGTGGGAGTAACCGGCGACGGCAAGGGTCGAGAGAACAGCCACCATGGCCACGGTCACCATGAGTTCGATTAAGGTAAAACCCTCGGGTTTTTTCATGTCTGAATGTTTCCTTTTTTTAGTAAGGGATGAACTGTTTTTCGTAATACAATAAGTATGCCAGTATTCCTTAATGGGCGAGCTTTAGGGTTTGATAATGCTTTTATATCCCGAAAACAGTGGTGTTTCAGAGGGGTTGGTGGTCGGGGAATGGTTGTGAATTTTTATTAAGCAATATGTGGTTTGCTTGTTTTGTGTTTCCTTTGTTTGTTCCTCTGTCGTGGGTAGTGCCAGAGAATGTGGCTCAACGTGGAAGAAAAGCAGTGAAGGATGGGAATGAAAAGGAGAACCTTTGAATAAAAACGTCGAAAGATCAGATGGATATCTCGATGGCTTTTAAGGGCGGTGATGTGGGCCGATAGGTGGGGCGTCTGTTGATTGGGTGTAAGATTTTTTAATAGCTAAATCATGGGAGGATGTTCGATTGTAGCGGTTAAAAAATGAAAATTAGAGTGTTACGGGAATATCTAAAAAAAATTAATACGTATCGCATCGGACAATCCACAGGGGAGGGGGGCGTGCGCTTAAGCGGCATTTTCTGAAAGGGCCATCGTCATCGTGTCGGAGCTCATTTATTGCAAAACGACCTAATACCGCGCACAGAATAAGGTGGCTGCCTGTTGCTCGCATGCCATCCGTGATATAAAAACGTGCCGACACAGAGTGAAGCATATGTTCCATCGCTCTTGGTGATCTGTTAGAGTTATTTGAAAGGGTCCCCATTTTTGAAGCAAATTTCGGTTGTGGCCTTGCCTGATCCCTTCCGTTCTGAAATTATAGTACCTTGGCGGTTGAAAGCATGGATGTCGAAGGCGATTATCACTCCGGAACGTGGACACCGCTTTTATCTGCTGTTTTGTATCTCAAGTTGCCGGGTTCATGATTGCTGTGACCCCGGTCTGCTTTTTTCGCTGGCATGAACCGTCAGTTTGTGACCATCCCCTCTTTCCTCTGTTTGAAATAAGGAGCTTTCTCCGTCATGAATGTCATATCCCGAGAGAAATTTTCACCGAAAGCCGTGTTGACTCATTTGATCAAGGGGGGGTACCTCTCACAGGACCAGGCCAAGCAGGTGCTTTCCATGCGTGAGGGCGTGGTGAGGAAGCTTTCTCGGAAAGGGGACGACTCACGGGTTGATATTATTGAGGTGTTGCGGCACTTGTCCATGAACAGGGCCGACAAGCCGGGGGAGCCCCTGGATGAGGATGCGATCTACCAGGCCCTGGCCGAGGCATGGAGCATCGACTACCTGAAGATCAACCCCTTGAAACTCAACATGGAGACGGTGACAAAGACCATACCGAAGAACTTTGCCATGAAGCACCTTGTGCTCCCTGTGAGCGTGAAGGATGGTGAGCTCACCGTGGCCATGTCGGACCCCTTTGACACGGAGGTTCTCGATGACCTCAAACGGGTCAGCCAGATGCGAATTCGGCCCGTGATTACTGCCCGGTCTGACATCGAACGGTATATCAACGAGTTCTTCGGGTTCAGGTCTTCCATTGCGGCGGCCAAGTCCCAGTACGACGGCACAGGTATCGATCTCGGAAACCTGGAGCAGTTCGTTAAGCTCGACTCCTACGGTGAAATCCAGTCTTCTGATCATCATATTATCAACGCCGTCAACCACCTTTTCAGTTATGCATTTGATCAGCGTGCCAGTGATATCCATATTGAGCCCAAAAGAGATGTGAGCGTCATCCGGATGCGTATCGACGGGGCACTGCATACCGTTTATGAGCTGCCCAAGACCATTCACAGTGCGTTGGTTTCTCGTATCAAGGCATTGAGCCGCCTGGATATGGCGGAGAAGAGGCGGCCCCAGGACGGGCGTATCAAAACCGATAAAGACGGCACAGAGGTGGAAATTCGTGTGTCCACAGTGCCTGTGGCATTTGGTGAAAAGGTGGTGATGCGTGTGCTGCATCCTGATGTCATGTTTCAGGACCTTGAGAAATTGGGGTTCACGGACGATGATCTGACGCGTTATGAGGCGCTGGTGAACCGGCCCCATGGCATTGTGCTGGTGTGTGGGCCCACGGGCAGCGGCAAGTCTACCACTTTATACTCCACCCTTCGCCGTTTGGCGACTCCTGAACTCAATATCACAACGGTGGAAGACCCCATTGAAATGGTCCATGAGGAGTTTAATCAGATTGCCGTTCAACCTCAGGTGGGCGTCAAGTTCGGAACAATTTTGAGAAACATTCTTCGGCAGGACCCGGACATCATCATGCTTGGGGAAATGAGGGATCTGGACACGGCTGAGAATGCCGCCCAGGCGGCCATGACAGGCCACCTGGTCCTGTCCACCCTTCACACCAACGATGCGCCTTCAGCCATTACCCGTCTTCTGGATATCGGCATTCCCTCCTATATCATTCAGGCAACCCTTGCCGGGGTGGTGGCCCAGCGTCTTGTGAAGCGGGTCTGTTCCCACTGCACGGAGACTTATGAAATGGACAGTGAGAAGCTAAAGGGGCTTGGTTTGGAAACGGGGAAGCAGGGGGTCCTCACCCTGTCCCGTGGTGCCGGGTGCCTGAAGTGTCGTGGGACCGGTTATCGGGGACGTCTGGCTATCTTTGAGATCCTCCCGTTTACAGATGGGGTTCGGAAGCTGACCACACGGGATACCGATGTGGCGGCTATTCGAAGGCAGGCGGCACAGGAGGGGATGGTCAACCTCCGGGAGAGTGGGATTCGGCAGCTTCTGGCGGGGAACACCACGTGGGAGGAGCTGTTGCGGGTGACCTGGGAGAGTCATGGGTGATGTGAGGTCCGAAAAAGCAGCCTCCGGCGGCAAGGTGTGCCACTTTGAGAGCGGATTGCGAATGCCCTGCCCCGGAATTTCACGAGTTGAGTGCACTCGGCTCGCCCGAAGGGTGAGAAAAGCGAGCCGGAAGCCGTGAATTGCATTTTTTGTGTTTGACATATTTTAATGTTTTACAACAACTGTCCGCAATAACATATGCTTGCGTTGATCTAACTGTTTTCTCATGAAATATCCGGGCTGAGCCCTCGTTTCTGAGGTTCTTTACATTCGCTGACGGACGATACGTGTGAATCACGGTATGTCATGGGGGGGCGTCTTTTCCGGCAGGGCCGACCGGATGGCGTGAACAAAAAAAGGGCGCCCTGAGTAATCAGGGCGCCCTTTTCTGTTGAAAAACGGGTGGGGTTTATTTTGAGGCTTTGAAGTAGTCCCCGGGGCTGAACCCTTGGGTGGAGTAGGTCACCAGAACGGTGGATGTCTGCTCCTGGGTATCGATGACAAGGATATTCCCGATGGTAACGGGCACCATGAGGGATTTTCCTTTGATCAGGTTGTCGGATACCTTTTTCTCATAATAATAGACGGAGTAGACCTGCCCTTTGATGATGCCGTCTCGGGTGCCGCGGTTGATAAAGCCGACCATGTCCTGGCCGAAGGTGGTCTCACCCTCTTCAGCAATAAGGATCTCCCCTTCCATGGAGGAGAGGCCCTC
>Ga0193955_1001072_pt1 | contig 13529 bp, 13 predicted proteins | sample BB_6_MG_FD_140343 | JGI IMG/M metagenome (GOLD analysis project Ga0193955, IMG submission 140343) | Microbial mat bacterial communities from the Broadkill River, Lewes, Delaware, United States - BB_6_MG | ecosystem: Environmental > Aquatic > Freshwater > River > Microbial mats | place: USA... | reverse complement strand
TATTCAAAAAGATAGAATAAAATACAAATTTTAAGGTGCAGAATTTATTATTAATTAGAATTAGCGTAAATATTTAATAGTTATCATTTGATAAATAGACTAATTGAAATAAGTGTAAATTATTATTTTTTATGATAATATGATTGTATGAAAATAAAAACTAAATTAATATTATTATTTATTGTGATAAAAGTGATACCCCTTGTTTTAATACTGTTGCTTTCTTTAGCAGGTATTGAAAAACTTAGTGACATTATTGAACGAAAAGCACAGTCCACCTTGGTAAACAGTATGGATGTTTTAAAAGAAACAACAACACTTGCGATCGAAGATAGTGAAAAAGCATTGGATAAAAAGTCACAAGAATCCTTGGAGATTTTAACTAAAAATATTGCATCTAATGTAGCGGAATTTTTATATCAAAGAGATAATGATATTTTATTTTTATCAAATAGCACTAATTTATCCGAAAAACTTTTTTCAACTTTTTATAATAGTCAAAAAAGAAAAGTTATTATTCCACAGGAATTTTCTTATGATGAGCTTAATGATAAATGGATTATCGAAAATGCACCTAAACCTATTTCAAATAATATGGTATCAAATATTAAAGAGAATGAAAAATATTTCAATCACATAAAAGAGAAAGAATATTCAAAAAAGCAAATATTGATTTATAAAGAGATAACATTTGTAGATTTAAAAGGTAATGAAAAAATTAAAGTTTCATCTTCTGATAAAACTTTAAAAAATATATCTAAAAAAGAGAATACTTTTTGTAAAGCAGAAACATATTTTGATGAAATTCAGAACTTAAAAAAAGGTGAAATATATGTTTCTGATGTAATTGGAGAGTATGTTAAAAGTAATATAGTTGGGCATTTTACAAAATCTAAAGCAGATAAAGCGAATATAAAATTTAAACCAGAACAGCATGGTTATGCAGGACGAGAAAATCCTAAAGGTAAAAAATTTGAAGGAATTATAAGATTTGTAACTCCTAAGTATGAAAATGGTCAAAAAATTGGTTATGTAACAATGGCACTTGATCATCAACATATTATGGAATTTACTGATTATGTGATTCCTACAAAAGAGAATTCTTTAAACTATTCAGATGCAAGTAGTGGAAACTATGCGTTTATGTGGGATAAAGAGGGTAGAAATATTTCTCATACAAGAGATTATTTCATCGTAGGATTTGATAAAGAAACAGGGGAAAGAGTGATCCCTTGGTTAAGTCAAGATATTAGCGATAAAATTAATCAGTCAGGAAAAACATGGGATAGATTTCTTTCAAAATATCCAACTTTTGAAAATCAAAGTTTATCTAAAAGACCTACATTATCCCAACTAAAAGATGGAACAATTGCCTTGGATTGTAGATATCTTAATTTTGCTCCACAATGTAATGGCTGGATGCAAATTACTGAAGATGGTGGATATGGTTCGTTTGTTATATTATGGTCTAAAGTTTGGAAATTGACAACAGTTGCTACAATTCCCTATTATACTGGAAGATACGGCAAAACGAAGAGAGGATTTGGGTTTGTAACCATGGGTGCAAATTTAGAGGAATTTCATAGTGCCACTATTCAAACAAAAGAGACAATAAAAAATTTACTTGATGCAAAACTTAAGCTTATCCATTCTGAGTCAAAACAAAATGATAAAGACATTACTCATTTCATAATGAATTTGGCAAATGAATTAACTTTGTATACTATTTTTATGATTATTTTAGTTGTTATTATTGCTATAATGATTGCAAATCGTATTACATCATCAATTAACAAATTAATCCTAGGGACAGAACGATTTAAAGAAAATGATTTTGATTATGAAATAGATATAAAAAGAAAAGATGAAATAGGGGTTTTAGCAAACTCTTTTAATAGTATGGCACAATCGATTAAATCATTATTTGAGATTAAAGAAAAACTTACCATTGACTTAACAAAGAGTAATAATGAATTAAAACTCAGTAAAGAAAAGCTTGAAGAGTTGAATGAAAATTTAGAAAAAAAGATCAAAAGAGAGATTGAAAATAATAGAACAAAAGATATTCAACTTTTACATCAATCAAAAATGGCTTCACTAGGTGATATGATAGCAAATATAGCACATCAGTGGAGACAACCCTTAAGTGTAATATCAACGACTGCAAGTGGTATGAAACTAGAAAAAGAATATAATCTTTTAACTGATGAAAAATTTAATCAATATTGTGATTCTATTGTATATAAAACAGAGTACCTGTCAAATACAATTGATACTTTTAGAAATTTTATTAAAGATGAGAAAGAGATTAAAGAGATAGTAATTCAAGATAGTATTGAAATGGCTTTAAAAATCATTAATACAACATTAAAAAATAATCATATCGAATTAATTAAAGATATTCATAGTCTTGATAACATAAAATTAAATATTGTTTCTGGAGAACTAGAACAGGTTATCATAAATATAATAAATAATGCAAAAGATATTTTATTAGAACGATTTATTGAAAAACCATTTGTAAAAGTTTCTTTAAAAGAACATAAAGATCTCATTTTTATAATAATAGAGGACAATGGTGGTGGGATACAGAAGGATATAATTGCTAAAATATTTGAACCATATTTTACAACAAAACACCAGTCTTTAGGAACAGGACTTGGATTACACATGAGTTATAAAATAGTAAAAGAGAGCTTAAAAGGTAATATTTATGTTGAAAATACAGGTAATGGAGCTAAATTTTTTATAGAAATACCAAATAAATAAAAGAAAGAGAAAGATGAATTTTAAAAAATATATTAAAGCAGTTGGTACTGGTGTTAAAGGTAATAGAGAATTAGAACATGAAGAGGTGATTGATGCGGTATGTTCAATACTTGATAATAAGGTTACACCTTCTCAAATAGGGGCATTTTTAATTGGTTGGAGAACAAAACTAGAAACCAATGGAGAGTTAATCGCGTGTGTAGAAGCTTTGAAAAAATATATAAAATATACACGAGTAGAAAACTCTTTGGAGTTAGGCTATTCGTTTGATGGTAGAACAAATAATCCGTTTTTATTTCCTTTATATGAAGATATATTAAAAGAGTTTTATATTAAAAATCCTAGTATAAAAGAGTTGAAACTTGTAATATCAACAGATTTAACACAACCAGCAAAAAACGGTATTACTGCAAAAGATATTGCAAAACATTTTAAATTTCCTACATATGTAAATATAATTGATAGAAAATCGTATTTAAAAGAGCTAAGCGAGTTAACCCCTTTAAGACATGAGTTAGGATTAAGAACAGTTTTTAATACTGCTGAAAAGCTTTTGAACCCAGGTCAAAGTGAATATGGTGTAACTACAGCTTTTCATAAGCCTTATGTTGAAAAATATTTAACAATGTTTAAAAAGTATTATAAAGAAATTTTAGTAGTTAAAGCAAGTGAAGGAAGTCCCGAAGTATTTAAAGGTGGAAAATATTGGAGACAAGTGGATGGTGAAATTATTGATACTATTTTTAAGCTTGAAGATTTTGGAATAAATTATGATAAAACTTATGAGAATATCTCTATAGAAGAAGCACTTAAAATTGTTAAAAATCCATCTGATGAGATTTTGAAGTTAGCAAAATTTAATATAGCTTTATATTTAGTATTTTCTCAAAGAGTAGATACATTAGAAAATGCGTGGGAACTTATAAATAAATAGTAGAAGTTATACAATTAATGTTCTAGATAAAACTAAAGAGAATTTTCTCTTTAGTTTCATAGTATTAGTGTTCAACAGCTCCTGCTGAACCAATACCTGTATTTGCTCTTACATTTTGAGCTCTAAATAATTTTTTCTCTTTTTGTCCTCTTTCAGATTTATCAGTAGTAGAGAAAAACCAAATACCAATAAATGCAATAGTTACAGAGAATAATGCAGGGTGTTTATAAGGGAATAAAGCTTCTTCATTTCCTAAAATTGAAACCCATACAATTGGTCCTACAATAACTAAAGTTACAGCACTAAGAAGACCACAAAGTCCACCTAAGAATGCTCCTCTTGTAGTAAGTTTTGACCAGTAAATAGATAAGAATAAAATTGGGAAGTTAGCAGATGCAGCAATACCAAATGCAAGACCAACCATATATGCAATATTTTGTTCTTCAAAAGCAATACCTAAAGTAACACCTACAATACCAACTATAACAACAGTAATTCTTGAGATCTTAACAATTTGTGCATCAGTTGCTTTTGTATTAATTACATTAGAATATAAATCGTGTGAGATAGCAGAAGCCCCGGCTAGCGTTAATCCTGAAACAACAGCTAAAATTGTGGCAAATGCAACAGCTGAAATAAATCCTAAGAATGCATTTCCACCTAACATATGTGATAAGTGAATAGAAGCCATATTATTTCCACCAAATAGTTTACCATCAACGAAGTATTGAGAACCTTCTGGTGAGTTTAAAAATGCAATAGCACCAAAACCAACAATAGTAATAATAACCCAAAAGTATCCAACAAAACCAGTTGCATAAACAACAGATTTTCTAGCTTCTTTTGCATTACCAACTGTAAAGAATCTCATAAGTACATGTGGAAGACCAGCAGTACCAAGCATAAGTGCCATACCTAAAGAAATAGCAGATATAGGATCAGAAATAAATCCACCTGGAGCTAAAATAGATTCACCTGCTGTATGATTTTCTACAGCTTTAACTGCTAATGATTCGAATGAGAAATCAAATGCATAAAGAACCATAATTGCCATGAACGATACACCAGTTAAAAGTAAACAAGCTTTAATGATTTGTACCCATGTAGTTGCAAGCATACCACCAAAGGTAACATAAATAATCATCATAACACCAACAAGGATTACAGCAAATTCATATTCCATACCAAATAATACTTGGATAAGCTTACCAGCTCCAACCATTTGTGCAATTAAATATAAAACAACAACAGAAATAGTACCAAATGCAGCAAGCGTTCTGATCTCTTTTTGAGCAAGTCTATAAGCAGCAATATCTGCAAATGTAAATTTACCTAAGTTTCTTAGTTTTTCTGCCATAAAAAATAAAATAATAGGCCAACCAACTAAAAATGATACCGCATAAATAACACCATCGTACCCTTTTAAGTAAATAAGTCCAGATACACCAAGGAATGCAGCAGCAGACATATAGTCTCCAGCAATCGCTAAACCATTTTGAAATCCAGTAATTCCTCCACCAGCAGTATAAAAGTCAGATGCAGATTTTGTTTTTCTTGCTGCCCAAACTGTTAAACCCAATGTAAAAACAATAAATGCAAAAAACATAATAATTGCTGGAATATTTAACTCTCTTTTTGTTGCTTCAAATGAAGCATCACCAGCAGCAAAAGCCGAAAGTGTAATAATAGAAATTAGTGCTAAAATTTTTAACATTATAGTAAATCCTTTACATCATCTTTTATTTCATTTGTCAAGTCTTCGAACTCTCCATTTGCTCTTTTAACATATATAAGCGTAGTAATAAAACTAATTACTAAAATAGCAAGTGCAATGGGAAATGCAATAGTTGTAAGACCATCTCCTACTTTTGTTGCTAATACTTCTTTGTTAAATGCAATTGTTAAAATAAATGTATAAAACATTACTAAAACAAAAATTCCTAACTTGATACCAAAACTATTTCTCTTTGAAACTAGTTCTTGATACTTAGGATTTGATTCAATCCTATCGACCAATTCTTCTTTCATATTTCCGTCTCCTTGTAAATTGAACTCTATTTATACAGTATTTGAAATGCCAATAAATAAAATAAAAATATTAATTTATTATATTAATATTAAATTAATATTTTAAGATAAGTCCTTTTAATAAGGGCTAGTGCGAATAATAGTAACACATACTCAAGTAGTTTACTCGCATATAAATGTGTATAAAAGTAACATAATAAGTTTATAAAATACTATTTCTTTAAGTTATATAAGGAGTTTCATTACTTAAAGAAATAAAAAGGAACAAGTGAAAAAGTAACAAATAAAAAGAGTAGTTATGTAACAATTATGTAAATAAAATAATTTATTAAATTCACTAAATAAAGATTTTTTAATGAATTATTAAGAATTAATCTCAAAAAAAGAAATAATTTACTGTGTAGAAAAGTATCCAAATAAAATAAATTTTTTATTTATTAAAAAATTTATTTATTCATTAAAACTATAAAAGTAGCTAATATTCCACCTACAAATAAGATAAAATATGGGAGTATTTTTTTAATTAAACAAGATTTCTTGCACTTTTTAAGTCTAATTAACACCGCAAGAAGCATGCTAATGAGAAGAATAAATATACCATAAAACATAAATGGCTCCTTTTATTGTCTAATAGTATCTAGTAAATGATTAATATTTTTTAAACTTGAGCAATTAGAAGTGATAAATATAAAAACATTGCATTGTGTCATTGTTTTCAAATGAAATCATTTTTTTGACTATAATATTTTTATTATAGATATGGAGTGAATTATGCAACTAATTATTGGAAGTCAAGTAACACTAGTAGATGAAGGGATAGAAAAGCTATTTCCTTATGGTAAAGTTCTTGAAATACTTACAAAATTTAAAAATATTTGTAAAGATATTCATTGGAATGTAAATGTTCCAGAGCGAGATAAGTGTAAAATTATAAATAATGAAGAATTTATTAAAATAAAAGAGTTTCATCCTCGAGCATTTCAACAAGATTGTGTAGATAAATTTACTCGTACTACTTTGACTGGTTATATTTATGCACCTACTGGTGCTGGTAAAACAAACATCGCTGCCTACTTAATAGCAAAAAGAAATATACGAACACTTTTTATAGTACCAAAATCAGATTTAGTTAAACAAACCAAAAAAAGATTTCAAGCTATATTAGATATTGATCCAAGTTTAATAGGGGAACTGAGTTCTTCAAAAAAAGAGTTTGGAACACCTATACTTATTACCACTTGGCAATCACTAAATACAGATACAACATTGCAAAGAGTGTTAGAGGATAAGTATTCTCAGGTTATATGCGATGAGATGCATAAATGTAGTGCCGATGTATATTATAAGTTGGTTTCCAAAATACCTGCTATGTATAAACATGGGCTTACAGCAACACCATATAGAAATAATACTAAAAATGAACAAAGACTTTTTGATCTAGTAGGAAATGAATTAGCACGAGTGGAGATATCAGATTTATATCGAGATGGGTTTTTAGTTCGTCCAAATATTCAGTTCCGAAAAACATACTATAAAATAGACATAAATCAACCCTACCTTCAATCTTTAGATTTTAATGTAAAACTAGGGATGCTTAAAAAAAATATTGATAAATCTAAAAAACGAAAAGAAAATATTTTAAATGATATAAAAGATTCACTAGATTCTGAAAGAAAAATATATCAAGATAATAGATCTGTAATACTAGTAAATACATTAGAGTTAGCTCAAACTCTAAAAGAAGAATTATCAAGTATCTATAATATTTTATATATCGATGCGGATACTAAAGCAAAAGATAGAAATGAAATTTTTGATAGTTTGACAGAACATGAAATATCAGATTATGTTTTAATTGGTACATCAAAATTATTAGGGGAGGGTACAGATATCCCCTCTATACGAAATGTATTTTGTGCAAGCCCAGCCTATCCACCTTTTGAAGATACAGCAAGGATGCAACAAATAATAGGACGAGCAATAAGACCATATAAAGATAAAACAGCTGCAAATATTATCATATATGATGATGAGGCAACTGGTTGGATTGAAAAAAAGAAACAAAATGTATTTAATATTATTTGTGAAAATGTAAAACCTATACTAAAGTGTAATTAGCTTTATAATACTTTTCATGTTAAGATTGTAAAAATTTAATAATATAAAGGAGTTATTATGTCAGATACAATTGATTTTGGTGTATATAATAGTTTAGAATGGGATAAACTCTCAACAGAATATCTTCACGGTTTATCTGATATGGGAAATGTCCAAGCAAAAGAACTACTAGAAAAAAAATATGATTTACCTATTGAATGTCAAAGAGTAGGTTTTGGAAAATACTCTGGTACTAAATGGGTTGAGTTAGATGCAGAGTATTTGCATTGGATTTTAGAGAATTTAGATGCTAATAATATTAAAGCCATACTTGCCTCTAAATCTTTAAAATACATAGAGGAACATAGAATTAATGACGAATTTGGTGATGTTATTTATGTTGATTAGGATATTTAAAAACGCACTTTACCAATAAGTATATCATGCCTATCAACAAATCGTTCACAAGTTGTACCTCCTATGTTATAACAAATTTGTTGCCATTTTTTAGAATGACCAGAATTAACTTTTGTAAAGTCTCCAAAATAAAACATCATAGCATGAGCATATTCATGAGCTAATACAGAATACATGTAGTCTTCGCTTTCTTTAAAGCGGTTTTTATTTAGATATATCACGATTTCTTTTTTATCATTCATTGTAGCCATACCATAAAGATTGTTAGGTAGTTTATCTGATATTTCGATGGGGAAGTTTACATTTACTTTATATTGTTGAAATATTTTTTGTCTTATTTTTAAAACTTTTTGATTAATTTTATTTGTAGTATAAGTTGAAAGTGGATTGTTTTTAAAGTTTATTTTTTCATATTGGATATAGATTATACCTCCAATAGACAATAGCGTAATTATTAAAAATATATTATAAACTTTTTTCATCTTTTCTCATTTTATTTTTATCTCTATGCGTTATAATACGCAAAAAAACATTAAGGCTTTTTATGGATATAGAGATTTCAACTCCAGCATTATTATTTCCAGCTATTTCATTACTACTTTTAGCATATACAAATAGATTTTTAACGACAGGTCAACTTATTCGATCATTGAGTAGACAAGCCAGAGAGTTTAAAAATCAAGAACTTTCAGGACAAATAGAAAATCTGAAACAAAGACTTGAACTTACCAAATGGATGCAGTTTTTTGGAGTGGTTTCTATGCTTATGTGTACTGTTTCTATGTTTGCATTTTTTTTAGGGTTTTACACTGCTGGTAAAATTGTTTTTGGTTTGAGTTTACTTACTATGTGTTTATCTTTACTTATCTCTTTGTGGGAAGTATATATCTCTTCAAATGCTCTAAATTTAGAGTTAAAAGATTTAGATGAACAGTGCAAATAACAGCTTTTGTAAAGTCAATTTATAAAAGCATAATTTTTATATCGTTATAAGATACCTCGCTATTTAACTCTTCGAATATAGGTTTTAATTTGATTATTCCTTGTTCGTTAAAATCATCTTTGTCATTTTTCTCTTTTATCTTTTTAATCGCTTTTGTAATGCTTTTAGATGTAAGTGAGTCTGGCATATATTTTTGTAAATCTAAATCAATATCTGCTTGTTTTAATATACCTAGGTGTTTAATTATTGTATCAAATCCTAGTTCTCTTTCTTTGATTAACTCTTCAATAGTATCACAACTTTGAATTAAATCTTTTGTTTTGAGATGTATATCTGCTAAATCTCTCGATACTTTAGGTTTTTCTTTTAACTCTTTTTTTTGTTTTTGTATCTCTTGAGTATTTGTTATTCCACCTAATCTTTTTATATGTTCTACATTGAGTCTCTCTAATTCTTCATTTGATAAAGCAGATATTTTATCTTGTGCTTTTTTTGAGGCTAGTTTTATTCTATCATCAATACTTAAAATCAAAGGATCAACCATAAGTGCAGTGTCATTAAATCCAATAAGCTCTAACCCCTCTATATTTTTGATTCTTGAAAGTGCTACATATCCTTGACCAACCTCAAATGTTTTAGAAAGATCTATTTGAACTGAATCCAAAGTCATACCTTGCGATTTATGAATAGTTATAGCCCATGCAAGTTTTAGTGGTAGTTGGGATACTTTTGCAGTAATAGACCCTTTGTCATTTTCAATTGACCAGTCTTCAAGAGGTACTTTAACGGTATATCCATTAGATAGTTTTACTATAGGTAAGTTTCCATCTTTTGAAAAATCTATAACAATGCCAGTCGTTCCATTTATATATCCTTTTTCAGGATTATTTTTAATAAACATCACAACAGCATCTTTTTTAAGTATCATATTTTCTTGAACCATAGAAGATTTAAATATTTTTTCTATGTTACTTTTTGCACCTTGTGATGTGTATGTAAAGTTATATGCTTGTGTTGGAAGTTTATTTAATTCATCATTATTGATTTTATCTACATCTAAATTATGAGTATAAAGTTTTGTTGGTTTAAATGAACTATCTAAAGAGATTCCTATTCTTGAATTTAAAGCATCATGAGTATTTGAAGATATATTTCCACTTCGTATCTCATCAAGAATTGCTATTAAAACATCATCATTCTGTCTAAATTTCTTTTCTAAATAACATGTTTGAAGTTCTAAATTTTTCCAAGCAGGGGATTGCCATGCAAATCGTTTATCAGTTTTTGATCGTGATATTGGAGGGAGCTGGAAAAAATCACCTGAAAGTATCACTTGGATTCCTCCAAATGGTTTATTGTTCTTTTTAAATGCTTTAAGAATTGTATCCATAGAACTAAATATAAAGGGACTTACCATTGAAGTTTCATCTACAATCAAAACTTTTAATTTTGAAAATCTTACCTGTAGATATTTTTTATCAAGTAAGTTTTGTACAAAAGATTCATCGATCTCATCTCGTATTCCTAAAGAAAAAAATGAGTGTATTGTTTGGCCTGCTAAATGTGAAGCAGCTATTCCTGTAGGAGCAACTATAGTAGGATATATTTTTCTTGATTTTAAATATAAAATATATTCATTTAATATATATGTTTTACCAGTTCCAGCAGAACCTGTAAGAAAGACATTTTGACCAGTTTTAAGTATATTGAGGGCTGTATTTTGCATATGTGATTATACAGTTATATAGTTAGAAGAATATTGTGACTCAATATTTCTTATTTGAAATATGATACAATAAGTTGATTTATAAAACAAATATACAATCGATTTATATCAAAAGGAAGCATATATGGATAATCCAGTCATTGCAGGAATTAAACCATTAAAAGTTAAATTAATCAAGGGTCAAGAGTATCATTTTTGTACTTGTGGTAGATCAAATAGTCAGCCATTTTGTGATGGTTCTCATGTTGGAACCTCTTTTCATCCAAAAGTAATAGTATCCGATAAAGATGATAATGCATTTTTGTGTTCATGTAAATATACTAAAAATACTCCTTATTGTGATGGTTCACATAAAAAATTTACATCAGAAATGATTGGTACAGAAGGACCATCATTAGATGATGTTGTACAAAATGAAGAACCGGTAACTTCAACAATTGAAGAGTCTACATTAGAGTTTATTCATGAATTAGCACATAATGGATTAGAAAACTTTGGAGCTCATGGTCCAATGACCTCTATGGGTGTTCCAAGAGATAAATTACCACATTGGGATGATATCCAAATAATGACAGCGCAGTTCTCAACGAAGCCATTACAAGAAGAGTGTGAAGTAACAACTAAGGTAATAATAGGACCAAATGCGAAAAAACCTTTAGTATTAGATATACCACTTTTTGTATCTGACATGAGTTTTGGTTCATTATCAGAAGAAGCTAAAATTGCTTTAGCAAGAGGCGCTGAATTATCAGGGACAGGAATATCTTCGGGTGAAGGCGGAATGTTAGCTGAAGAGCAACAAGAAAATTCAAAATATTTTTATGAGTATGCAAGTGGAGAGTTCGGATATAGTGATGAGATTTTAACAAAAATTCAAGCTTTTCATTTTAAAGGTGGACAAGGTGCAAAAACTGGTATCGGAGGACATCTTCCTGCCTCTAAAAATATAGGAAAAATATCAAAAACTAGAAAAATACCAGAGGGGGTAGATGCAATCTCTCCTGCAACTTTTAGAAACTTAAAAAGTGTTGAAGATTTTAAAAATTTTGCAAATCATGTTCGTGAAGTATCTGGTGGAATTCCTATTGGTTTTAAAATAAGTGCAAACCATATTGAAAAAGATATTCAGTTTGCTTTAGATGTAGGTACTGATTATATTATTTTGGATGGAAGAGGGGGATCTACAGGAGCTTCGCCTGAAATGTTTCGCGATCATATTAGTGTACCAACAATACCAGCGCTTGCACGAGCGCGTAGATATTTGAATGAAAAAAATGCTAGAGGAAATGTAACTCTTATTATTACTGGAGGTTTGAGAGTGCCAATCGATTTTGTAAAAGCAATGGCTTTGGGAGCCGATGCAATTGCTCTTTCTAATAGTGTAATACAATCTATTGGTTGTGTTGGTGCAAGAATATGTAATACAAATAATTGTCCAGCTGGAATAGCAACACAAAAAATAGAATTACGACAAAAATTAAATATCGAAAAGTCAGCACAACAATTAGAGCGTTTTTTTAAGTCATCAACATCTTTGATGAAAATGATGGCAAAAGCTTGTGGGCATAATGAACTAAATAAATTAAATAAAAATGATTTGTCAACTTGGAAAAAAGAGATGGCATTGTTATCTGGGGTAAAATATTCCGGATTTGCAGATATCGAATAATAATTGAGATTTAAAGCAACAATTAAAAGTAAGACTTGTAGAATAAACATAAAAAAATAAGGAATTTTAATGTCAACAGTAATTTTATTTATTACATATATTTTAGTTTCCATGATATTTACATGGAAATTTGTAGATTTTATTAAGCAGAAACAGTGGGATATAAAAAGTGCAAGAATATTATTGGCTATTTTTATTAGTATAATTGGACTTTTACTATTATCTATTCGTGTTGCGATATTAGGTGGCATTGAAGATGGAGAAAAAAATGTCGTTAGTTTAACATTGATTTTGGGAACGCTTATTATTTTTGTAATTGTATTATTATCAATATGGGTAATGACATTGGTAAGAAAAATGAAATATATGCAAGTAACATTCAAAATTCCTATTAATGACCCGTCTAAAGGATCATTATCTGAGGAAAAAATGACTTGTTTAGTAGATAGAGAGCAAGTCTTAAATGTTCAAAAAGTATTTACACATACTGAGAAGAAGAAAAAAATAAAAGAGGGAAAAAACTCTTATGAAATTTTAGAACACAATTAAGAATGATAGGATAGAGAAATAGAGATAAATTTTATTTTTTATTTCTCTTTTTAGAAGCTTTGATGATTTTGGCTTTCTTTTTAGCTTTGGCTTTTTCTAGTTTTAAATTTACAGCTTTTCGAGCATTTACAATTTGTTCATCTTGATTATTAGTCTGATTAAATGCAACTTTTACTGCATTTTTATTTTGATTTCCTTTTGCTGCAATCTTATCCATTTTTTTAGTATTAACTTTTGAACAATTGATCTCTTTGATAGTTTTTCCTTGATTTAATAGTTATAGTAGTAATTAGTGTTATTTTAAATGTAAAGTGGCAGAGAGTGGGGGATTCGAACCCCCGGAGGTATGACCCTCGCCGGTTTTCAAAACCGGTACGTTCGACCAACTCTGTCAACT
>Ga0193955_1001071_pt1 | contig 13537 bp, 13 predicted proteins | sample BB_6_MG_FD_140343 | JGI IMG/M metagenome (GOLD analysis project Ga0193955, IMG submission 140343) | Microbial mat bacterial communities from the Broadkill River, Lewes, Delaware, United States - BB_6_MG | ecosystem: Environmental > Aquatic > Freshwater > River > Microbial mats | place: USA... | reverse complement strand
TCGTTGTTGTTAACCCAATAAGTTTCGGAAATTGTGTGATTCTCTTCGGCGTGTTCGTCACCATCGGTATGCTCGTGACCGCCATGGTCGTGTGAGTGACCAGTATTTTTGCTTTGATTACACGATACCATAAGGGCTACCGCAGTAAGCAATATCATAATTTTTTTAAACATAACTTCAATTTTTAAGTTTTGGGAACCTCTTTATATATTCTTATTTTTTAGAGCTACAACAAGCTTTTGCTTCGCCCTCTTTTGTCTCAGAACAACAAGCTTTTGCTTCTCCTTCTTTATGATCACATTTTTTTGTACATGCTGCTTTTTCAGCATCAGTACATTTTGTAGAATCAGCATGCTGACATTTCTCACCATCTTTATGACCTGAACACACGTGAGCTTGAGCACCTTCTACAGCTGTTGTGTCAGCAGTAAATTCTTCTTGTCCTTCGTGATCATGATTATGAGTACAACCTTCGTGGCTGTGCTCTTCTGTAGCAACTTCTTTTGATTGAGTGTTACTTGTACATGCTGCAAACATGTAAACTGAAGCAACAAGCATAGCAAACATTAACTTTTTCATATTCTTAAATTTTTTAGGTTTCTACCAACAGCGGTAGGATTAAAGATAATTTGCCCCTCTTTCAGGAGCTAAAGTCACAATAAGTGACTATTTATGAAAGAATAAAAGGAGGTCCCCTTAACTTAAAAACTAAGCTAAATCCTTTTAATATTTTTGAAGTAGTATAATACGAATTAAAAATAGTTTTGATAGTCTTTCCAAAACACATTATACCTGTTGATGGTATATAAGAAGAAAGCTTATCAATTACTAACAAGCTTGTATGAGAAAACTTACACTCTTGCTCATGTTTGTGAAAAGGATGGTAATTATTACAACAGTATCCACCATCTGCTAAAGTTAAAAAACTACTTTGACTGTTTGAATGACTATGACCGTGAATGGTCTCAGAAGAAGCTTTTGACTCAACCGCTAAAGGGTTATTTAAAATATGTCTATGAGGGATTGTATCGTGAAGAACAATGAAGCTCATCACCAACAACAGAAAATAAGAAAATAGTCTCCTCTTAGCCATTAATAAATTAGTTTCGTGCAAATTTAGCAGAAGTTACTAAACATCAAAGTTTATACTCGATAATTATTTTATATATAAGAAACCATTCTAAATAAAAACACTTACTACTGTGAGACCGAAAGACTCAAAGGAATAAGGTATTTGGTGTTTTACATTTAGTTTAAGGGTGAGGATTTTCTAAATAAAGTAGAATCATAAATTTTTATCCAAATACAGATATGTCCGACAAAATATCATAAGTTTTAATCCAAATGCAAAAATCTACTTCGGACGATATCAGGTTATTTCAATTTTAACCTGTATTAAAAAAAAGCGACCTAACGGAATAAACCGTGGGTCGCTCTTATTATTTTGAAAATGGGGTGATTTATAAACTTATAAACAAAAATTTACAAACCCCTTACCGAAACAGGATCAGTATGAATTGTAACACGAATTCCCAAATCTTTATCTAAAGCCTTTTCAAGATTATCAACTAGTGAATGAGACTGATTGAGAGTTAAATCTCCAGGAAGGTAAATATGAAAAACTACCTCTTTATGAATACCATAATCATGAAGATGTAAGTTATGAACACCTAAATTAAAGTCGGTAACTTTTGAACAAACACTATTTATATCGTCAATAAATTTTTCATCGGGAGCTTGTCCAAGAAGCGGATTTACAGCCTCTCTAATTAACTCAAAAGCAGTATAAAACATTAAGGCAGAAATCAACAAACCTAAAACACCATCGATCCACCAAAAGTATTTACCAAAAAAGATTCCTACAAGAATCATTACCGATGAAATAGCATCGCTACGGTGGTGCCAACCGTCGGCTTTAAGCGATTTGTTTCCTGTAACACGAGCACACCAAAAAGCATATTGAGCCATAGCCTCTTTTACAATTACTGAAGCTGATGTTATTATTATTGCCCACAAGCCAAACTGAACAGACTTTTTATCGGATAAAATTGAAATTGAATCGGTGAAAAACGTAAAAGCAATAACGCCAAGCAGAACTCCAATTATTATTGTTATAACGCTCTCTATACGTCCGTGACCATAAGGATGCTCTTTATCGGCAGGCTTACTCGAATAAAATGCTCCAAAAATAATTATTAACGACGAAAATGAATCAGACAAAGTATGCCAAGCATCAACAATAAGTGCAATAGAACCTGTAACAATACCAATCCATATTTTTGCAATAAAAAGAAAGACGTTGCCAACCAATGACACCAGACCTTCACGAACTGCTATCTTTTTATTATCCAAAACCTTGTCACTATTAGCCATAAAAAAGGGTATTTAAGAATAAGAGTACTTTTTTAACTTAAACTTTGCAATTAATCAATTTAATTAACAATTTTGCACAGTTACTTTAACAGAAAGCAAAAGTAATAATAATAGTTTTTAAAATATTTCTATACATAATATATGTCTAAAATTGTATCACTTTCCGAAGCAGCATCAATTGCATTACATGGTATAATTCTTATAGCCCGTTCAGAAAACAATCTTAACGTAATTAAAATAGCAGAAGAGACAGGTAACTCAAAACATCATGTAGCAAAAGTAATGCAACGATTGGTTAAAGATGGATACATTGAGTCGCAACGAGGGCCAAGTGGAGGTTTTGTTCTTAAAAAAGACCCAAAAGATATTTCATTTTTAGAGATCTACGAAACTATTGAAGGCAAAATTGAGGTTCAAGACTGTCCTATGAACAAAAAAGTTTGCCCTTTCGAAAGATGTTTAATGAACAATCTTACTAACAAACTTACCATAGAGTTTAAAGAATATCTAGCAAAACAGATAATTCAAGACTATCTGTAATCCACTGTTTAAGGTTATTTTATAAAATCTGAAAAAAAATACCTAAAAAAAATTATTCAAAATTTGGTATTTCAATTTTAATCATCTTATTTTGGCATTGCAATACTGAAATACTTTATTATAAAAAAAATGAAAGTATTAAAAAAAAGATTTAACTTAAATAACTAATTAACAATAAAAACTAAAATTATGGGAATGTTTTGTTATCAATGTCAAGAGGCTGCCAAAGGTACAGGATGTACAGTTAAAGGAGTTTGCGGAAAGAAATCCAACGTATCAAATCTTCAAGATTTACTAGTACACACTGCAAAAGGAGTAGCTGTTTATAGCTCTGAGCTGCGTAATCTTGGTATCACCGACAAAAAGGCCAACAAATATTTATTAGAAAGTCTTTTTATCACAATTACAAATGCAAATTTCGACGATTTAGCAATTATTAAAGCTGTTGAAGAGGGTGTTGAAATTAGAGATAATCTTAAAAAACAACTTTCAGAGCACGGTGTGATTCCAAAATTTGCTAATCACGATGTATCAACATGGCAATTGGGCACTTTTGAAGAAAACACAACAAAATCTGAAACAGTAGGTGTTCTTAGAACAGAAAACGAAGATGTACGTTCGCTTCGTGAACTAATTACTTATGGATTAAAAGGTCTAGCTGCTTATGCTCACCATGCTATGAACTTGAATAAAGAGCAAAATGAAATTTACGCTTTTATTGAAAAAGCTCTTCTTGCTACTATCGATGATACTCTTTCTGCTGATCAACTTGTTGCTTTAACACTTGAAACAGGTAAATATGGAGTTGACACAATGGCTCTATTAGATTCTGCTAACACCGAAGCATATGGAAACCCTGAAATAACAGAGGTAAACATAGGAGTAAGTAACAAACCAGGAATCCTAATATCTGGTCACGACTTAAAAGATATTGAAGAGTTGCTTGCGCAGACAGACGGAACAGGAGTTGACGTTTACACACACAGCGAAATGCTTCCTGCTCACTACTATCCTGCTTTTAAGAAATATAAACATTTTATAGGTAACTATGGTAGCTCTTGGTGGGCTCAAAACGAAGAGTTCGAGACTTTCAACGGACCTATTTTATTTACAACAAATTGTATTGTTCCACCAAAATCAACAAATAAATATACCGATAAAGTATACACAACTGGAGCATCAGGTTTCCCTGGATTTAAGCACATTGCCGACCGTAAAGAAGGAGGAGCTAAAGATTTTAGCCAAATTATTGAACATGCAAAAAAATGTGCTGCCCCAACTGAAATTGAAAAAGGTACAATTATTGGCGGATTTGCACACAATCAGGTACTTCAATTAGCCGACAAAGTTGTTGACGCAGTAAAAACTGGTGCTATACGCAAATTCTTTGTAATGGCAGGCTGTGACGGTAGAATGAAAGACAGAAACTACTACACAGAGTTTGCAGAAAAACTTCCAAAAGATACTGTAATACTTACTGCTGGTTGTGCAAAATATCGATACAACAAACTTCAACTTGGCGATATAGGTGGTATTCCACGCGTACTAGATGCTGGCCAATGTAACGATAGTTACTCGTTAGCCGTTATTGCTCTTAAACTTAAAGAAGTTTTCGAACTTAACGATATTAATGAGTTACCAATCGCTTACAACATTGCTTGGTACGAACAAAAAGCAGTTATTGTTCTTTTAGCACTTCTTTCGTTAGGTGTTAAAAATATTCACTTGGGACCAACATTACCAGCCTTCTTATCTCCAAACGTAGCCAAAGTTTTAGTTGAAAACTTTGGTATTGCAGGAATAGGAACTGTTGATGAAGACATGAAGATCTTCTTATCATAACCATTAAAGCAATAGGGTGTTATAAACCCTATTGCTTACTTTTTTTATAGGAAATAAGAACTTTAATAATTAAATTCGAAACCTATTACATTGGAAAAATTATGATAAAATATGTTAAATTTCTAATCCCTCCTCCACGCTGGCGCAAGCCTGTTATTATTGTTTTAGGGGTTATGATTGGACTCTCAGCCTATCTTTTTCATGTAGCCAAAGCAACATCATATCTATCTGACGATCCAAAAACCTGTATCAATTGCCATATAATGGTACCTCAGTATGCAACTTGGGGACACAGTTCCCATCGCGAAAATGCAAGCTGTAACGATTGTCACGTTCCACATGATAACGTTTTTAACAAATACTACTTTAAAGCTATGGACGGCCTGCGGCACGCTACAATTTTCACATTGAGGCTTGAGCCACAGGTTATTTTTATTAAGGATGCTGGTAAAAATGTGGTTCATCAAAATTGCATTCGCTGCCATGATAACCTTCTAACAGATGATAAACTACTAGCACAAACAGAAAAAAAAGCACATCCTAAAACGGACAGAGTATGTTGGGAATGCCACAGAGAAGTGCCACATGGACGTGTAAACAGTCTTTCGTCAACACCAAATGCTCGTACACCTGTTGACGATAGAGAATATCCAGAATGGTTGGTAAATACAATGAAAAAAGAAAAAAAATAAAATCTACTCCTATGAACAATTCAGAAAAAAAACAGAGAAAACCTTGGATTAACTGGTTTCTTTTTATTTCATCGATGGTTGTTGTATTCCTTCTAGGATTATTAGCATCGGAAGTCATTGAGAGAAAAGCAGAAGCGCAATTTGCTTACACTCCACAAACCAAAATTGGCGAGTGGGAACCTAGAAATGAAGTATGGGGAGAAAATTTCCCTAAAGAGTTTCAATCTTACTATAAAACAGCAGAGTCTGATTTTAAGAGTAAGTACAACGGAAATCAAATGATCGATATGCTTGAAGTAGACCCTCGATTAGTTGTTTTATGGGCTGGATACGGCTTCTCTAAAGATTACAATCAAGGACGTGGTCACTACTATGCTGTTACTGATGTTTATAATACACTCCGTACAGGCGGCCCAACAGGCGATGAAGATGGTCCAATGCCAAGTACATGCTGGACATGTAAAAGCCCCGATGTTCCAAGAGTGATGAACGAAAAAGGAGTAGCTGAATTCTATAAAGGCAAATGGTCAAGATTAGGTTCTGAAATAGTTAATCCTATAGGTTGTGCAGATTGTCACGATCCTAAAACTATGAATTTAAGAGTTACCAGACCTGCTCTTATAGAAGCTTTCCAAAGAACAGGTAAAGATATTACCAAAGCTAGTCACCAAGAGATGCGCTCCCTTGTTTGTGCACAATGTCACGTTGAATACTATTTCAACAAACATACTGTTAAAGAAGCTAATTATTTGACATTCCCTTGGGATAACGGACAGAGCGTTGAGGCTATGGAGAAATATTATGATGATATGGAATTCTCGGACTGGACACACTCTATAAGCAAAGCACCTATGCTTAAAGCTCAACATCCTGGTTACGAAGTATATTTAACAGGTGTTCATGCATCAAGAGGAGTTTCTTGTGCAGACTGTCATATGCCATATAAATCAGAAGGAGGAATGAAATTTACCGATCATCAAATTCAATCTCCATTAAACAATGTTTCTAATTCATGTCAGGTTTGTCACAGAGAAGAGACTGATCAGCTTATTAAAGATGTATACGAACGTCAAGACAGAATAATTGGCAACAGAGATAAACTTGAAGAGTTAATTGTAAGAGCTCACATTGAAGCAAAAAAGGCTTGGGATTTAGGTGCCAAAGAAGACGAAATGAAAGATATTCTAATGGGAATACGTCATGCTCAGTGGCGTTGGGATTATGCAGCAGCCAGCCACGGCGGAAGTTTTCACTCTCCTGTTGAAACATCAAGAGTTATAGCAACAGGTATAGATATAGCTCAAGAAACTAGATTAAAGCTAGCTCGTCTTTTCTCTACGTATGGATTTAATGGTGAGGTTGATTATCCTGATATTTCAACAAAAGATAAAGCTCAAGAGTTTATTGGGTTAGATATGAAAAAAATTAGAGCAGAAAAAGAAACTTTTAAAAAGAACCTATTACCTAAATGGTTAGAAGAGGCTAAAGCTCGCGAGAGTAAAATGAATAGCTAGTTTTTTATAAAAAACACCTTTGAGACACACATAAGTGTGTCTCAAAAATTAAACCTTGATATTATGAAAAAATTAATATTGACTATTTTAATACTGTCTATTTTTGAAGGGTTTACAAACGCCCAATTCTTCGTAACAGGCGAATACCGGCCAAGAGCAGAATTCAGAAATGGATACAAATCATTATCAGTTACAGATCAAGAAGACGCTTATTTTATATCACAAAGAACACGTTTAAATATTATATTCAATAATGAGTATTTACGAACTAAATTAACTCTTCAAGATATAAGAACTTGGGGTAGCGAACCTCAATTAGCAGTTACAGATGGACTGTCGTCTATTCATGAAGCGTGGGGTGAAATTCTTTTTAACAAAGAAATATCACTTAAAATTGGCCGTCAAGAAATTATTTATGACGACCAACGCATTTTTGGTAATGTCGGTTGGGCTCAGCAAGCTAGAAGCCATGACATTGCACTATTCAAAATTGAAAAAAGCTTTAAACTTCATCTAGGATTAGCTTGGAATCAAGATAAAGAGCAATTAAACACAAATTTCTATACAGTTGCAAACTACAAATCTCTGCAATTCGTTTGGTTTAACAAGATTTTTGGTAGATATTCATTAAGTGCACTTGTACTTAATAATGGAATCGAGAATAAGGTTGACAACATTAGAAGAATAAATTATAGCCAGACTTTTGGTCAAAGATCGGTATACATAACTGATAAATTTACTGGAACTTTAAATTTTTATATACAAACAGGCAAAGATGCGACACACATAGATTTATTTGCATATAATGCTCGTATTGATCTAGACTACAAAATTAGTGACAACATGAAAGCAATTGCTGGATACGAATTACTTTCAGGAAATGACATGGTTAATCCAGACGCTTCAAAAAATAAATCATTCACTCCTTTATATGGTACAAACCACAAATTCAACGGATGGATGGATTATTTCTATGTTGGCAACCATGCAAATAACGTAGGTTTACAAGATGTTTTTTTTGGATTATCGCTAAATCACAAAAAATGGAACATACAACTTCACAACCATATATTCATGGCTTCTGCACCTGTTAAAAATCCAATTACATTAACAAAAGCAAGTGGCTATTTAGGCGATGAAATTGATATAACCGCCAAATATAACTTTACAAAGGATATTAATTTCTCTGTTGGATATTCGCATATGCTTCAGTCGGAATCTATGACATTTGTTAAAGGAATGGGAGATAAAAACGCGACAAATAACTGGGCTTGGTGTATGATTTCAATTACTCCTTCATTCTTTAATTCATCGAAATAGTCATATGGAACAAAAACGAAGAATTTGGGAGCATCCATGGAAATATAAAGAAGGATTTGTAATTGCTCTTTTCCTAATTATTATTGGATTTGCCATTCAATATAACACAAAAAATATTACAGTTATAAATATTAACTGGCCAACAAATATTTTAATAATAATACTATTTGCTGCTATTATAATAACACTTGCAACATTTTTTAGATCTTTCTATATTGTCAAATGGCTAGGTTCAATACCTGCATCAGTAAGCTCTATTAGTACATTTACAATCCTCACACTATTAATGGGTTTTATAGTTCAAGATCACTCAGCAAATCCCGAGTTTCTAAATAAAATAGGGCTATCAAATTTAACACATTCTTGGAGCTTTATTATTGCTCAAAGTTATTTACTAATAACCTTAGGTCTTGTTGTAGCTCGACGAATAACGCCAATAAACCTAAACAATATTGGATTCACTCTTAACCACTTAGGGTTATGGATTGTAATATCGGCTGGCGTTTTAGGCACAGGCGATTTACAACGACTTACAATGGATTTACAAGAGAATCAAACAAGTTGGATTGCAAAAGATTCGAAAGGTAACGAAATAGAGATGCCTTTTGCTTTTAAACTCAACGATTTTTCGATGCAAGAATACAATCCCAAAATTGGCATTGTTGACAACAATACAGGTAAACTTTTGCATAACGATGGTAAAAATCTTTTCCTTATAGAATCTGGGTTAAAGTGTACTATACTAGATTATAAAATTGAACTTAATAATTTTTTACATGAATCGGGCTACGTAATGGGTAGATTTGAACAAGTTAATGATATTGGAGCATCACCATCTGCATTTATTAAAGTTACCGACACAAAAACCAATAATATTATTACCGATTGGATATCGTGTGGAAGTTTTAGAATGCCCTATAAATCAATAAGAATAGATTCATTATACTCGGTAGTAATGCTACCCCCAGAACCTAAGGAATTTAAGTCGAAAGTAACATATTACACCAAAGATGGGGCAATTGAAAATGCAGAACTATTGGTAAATCATCCTATTAATGTTGATGGTTGGGAAGTTTACCAACTAAGTTACGACGACAAAATGGGTAAATGGTCTTCGTTATCAGTAATTGAACTTGTAAAAGATCCATGGCTAAACATTGTATATCTAGGTTTTTATATGATGATTGCTGGTGCAGTATTTCTATTCTTCAGAGGTAAAAAACTTAAAACAGATTAATTATGGCTTGGGTAAACTTTCCTATATATGCTTTAACTGTAGCAATACTTTGGATAATTGGAGCTACAGTTAGCTGGACTAATATAAAAAACAGTCATTTAATAGCCATTATTTCGACTATACTCGGAATTATTGTTTTTGGAATATTCTTAGGTAGATTATGGACTATACTTGATCGACCACCAATGCGAACACTTGGTGAAACAAGATTATGGTACTCAGCATTTCTCCCAATAATCGGGGTAATAACTTTTACTAGATGGAAATACAAATGGTTTTTAACATACAGCAGCTCATTAGCAATACTTTTTCTATTCATCAACTATACACATCCCGAAACATACAACAAAACATTAATGCCTGCTTTGCAAAGCATATGGTTTGTGCCTCATGTAATAGTTTATATTTTTGCTTATGCTCTGTTGGCTGCCTCATCAATTGTTGCTGTTAAAGGATTGTATGTAATCTACTTTAGCAAAAAAGATGATTTAGCTAATATTAAAACATTAGCCGACAATATAGTATACATTGGTTTTGCTTTTTTAACTTTTGGACTTCTTTTTGGCGCTATTTGGGCTAAAGAAGCTTGGGGTCATTACTGGACATGGGATCCGAAAGAGACTTGGGCATTTATAACATGGATGGGCTATTTATTGTACATCCATTTAAGTTATAAGCACAACAATAATTATAAAACTACATTTTGGATTTTAGCTCTTTCATTTGTCTTTTTGCTACTTTGTTGGTTTGGAATAAATTACATACCTAGCGCTGCTAATAGCGTACACACTTATTCTAATTAATTACCAAACTTATTATAAATAAAAATGGGTGCTACAAAAGCACCCATTTTTGATTCGAACAAAAAAACTAATTGACATAAAAACAAAAGTTTTAATTGCAGCTGACTAGACCACAATTGTTAATCAATTAACACTAAATTCATTTCAATTTACCTGCCATACACCTCATCTTATTAACAGCATGGCTATTATAAAAACACAAGGTATCAAAAATGAAAATCTCTCTTACTTTTGCTATAAGATAGGACACAAAACAACAAATACACTGTTCGATATATTAACACTGTACATTATTCATACAATTAAATTACGATTAACCACCAAAAAGATGTTTATAAGCATCAAAAATAAATTCCAATACAAATATTAGAGCTCTCAAAAGATTATACAAACAACCTGTTTAATTTAATACGAGAATAAACGTATATAATCAAACAACTTATTTGCTAATTTGCACATATGATAATTACAATAGCATTAATATTATCTGTACTATTCCAGTTTAGTGCATTTTTTATTACAATATCGCTAATTCGCAAAACGAAATTCAATATTTCGTGGATAGCTTTATCTGTAGGATTTGCTCTAATGGCATTCCGACGACTTATAGTGCTTATTGATATAAGTAATAATCCATACAGTAATATTGAAAATAATTTTGACAGCTGGATTGCAGTAATAATATCACTTCTAATGTTTATTGCATCTTTTTATATAAGACAAATTTTCAAACTTCAAAGCAAGATTAACAAACTTAGAAAAGAGAGTCAAACTAAAATATTATCAGCAATTATTAAAACAGAAGAACGTGAACGTCAAAAATTTGCAAAAGAACTACACGACGGTTTAGGTCCAATACTATCGTCAATAAAAATGTCACTTTCGGCAATTGATAAATCTATTATGAACCCGAAAAACGAACTAATAATAGACAAAACAGAAGTGGCTGTGGATAATGCAATAATATCTATAAAAGAAATTTCCAATAATCTAAGTCCTCATATTTTAGAACGTTTTGGACTAGAAAAAGCTATTAAGACTTTCACCGACACTATTGTTACATGCGAAAAACTGAACATAATAATATCGTCAAATTTAAACGGCAAACGCTATAACTATAATATTGAAGTAATTATTTACAGAATAATTGGTGAACTTATAACTAATACATTAAAATACGCAGCAGCATCAAAAGTAGATATATCTCTATTTAATTATCCAGATAAACTAGAACTATTTTATTCTGATAATGGCATAGGTTTTAAAATAAACAATATTGACAATAGCGGTATGGGACTTGTTAACATAAACTCGAGAGTAAAATCGTTAAATGGCTCTGTTGACATGTACAGCAAGCCAAAACAAGGTTTTTTTATTAAAGTAACAATACCGTTATGATTCCAAAATTAAAGATATATATTGTAGACGATCATAATTTATTTAGAGAAGGACTACTTTTTCTACTATCTAACAGTAATTTAGAAGCAGATATTTACGAAGCTGAAAATGGCGAACAGTTTTTAAATCAATTTCAATTAATTAACCCCGACATTATTTTAATGGATATTGAAATGCCTATTATTAATGGTATTACAGCAACACACGAAGCTCTTAAAATAAACCCTGACATAAAAATCATTGCACTTTCAATGTATGGTAACGAAAACTACTACTCAGAGATGATTGATGCTGGTGCTAAAGGTTTTCTCCTAAAAAACTCAAAATTCAATGATGTTAGAGATGCTATTTTAGACGTTTATAGTGGTAAAAATTATTTCTCTCCTGAGATTCTTGAAGGAATAATAAAAAACTTAAACAAGAAAAAATATAAAAAAGCTAATTACAATCTATCTGAACGTGAAGTAGAAATACTGTACAACATATGCAAAGGTTTCTCAAACCAAGAAATTGCAGATAATTTATTTATAAGCAAACGCACTGTCGACAAACACCGCGAAAACATTCTGCTTAAAACACAATCAAAAAACACTGCCGAATTAGTAGTATACGCCATTAAAAATAAAATTTTTGAAGTTTAGAGCTTATAAGTAGAAAAACGTACAAATACTATTTAACACCTATAATTTTTAATTACGTTTTAACACTGTTTTATTGCACAAATTAGTTATACATTTTTGTATTAGCAGCTTACTAATACAAAAAATAAAATGCAAATTATAGAAAACATAACAATAATAGGAGGTTTTGATAAAAAAGGTAATCCTGAAATTATAACCGAATTAATTGTTAACAAAGGCGAAATTATTGGCATTGTTGGGCCAACAGGAAGTGGGAAAAGCCAACTAATATCAGACATAGAACAGTTAGCTCAATTTGACACATCATCGAAACGACAAATTCTTATTAACGGCAAAATACCTAGCTACGAGCTCAGAAATAACCCACGAAAAAAAATGGTTGCCCAACTGTCGCAAAATATGAATTTTGTTGCAGACATGAGTGTTACAGACTTTCTCACCCTTCATGCCAAATGCCGCGGAAAATCATTATACGATGTAGGCAAAATAATAACTCTAGCAAACGAATTAACTGGAGAACCAATAAAGCAAAACGACAATCTAACAATATTAAGCGGAGGACAATCGAGAGCATTAATGGTTGCCGACGTTGCTATTATCAGCGAATCGCCTATTGTTTTAATTGATGAAATTGAAAATGCAGGGATAAAAAAATACGAAGCATTAGAATTATTGTCGGGACAGGGAAAAATTGTTTTAGTTGTTACTCACGATCCTGTTTTGGCATTAACGGCTCAAAAAAGAATATTCATGAAAAACGGAGCGATGCAGGGTATAATATACAGCACTATAGAAGAAAGAATTGCATCGGAAAAACTAAACATCATTGATAAAAACATGCTAGTATTACGTGAAAAAGTACGAGCAGGCGAAACTATCACAAATATAAATTTCTAAAAAAACATTTAAATAATGAAGTTAATAATTGTTGCTGGCACACCTGGAGCAGGAAAAACATCAATCCTTTTACATACCATTAAAATACTAAAACAATCATATAAACCTTCAGTTGTTAAGGTAGACTGCCTTAATACAGATGACGACAAACGATTTGCAAAACTAGATATTCCTGTACTATTAGGATTAGCTAAAGACATGTGTCCTGATCACTTCTCTATTTATAATATTCAAGAGATGATTGAATTTGCTAATAAAAACAAGTCGGATATGTTAATTA